>WNGB01000143.1_pt1 | contig 98413 bp, 74 predicted proteins | sample 5400681 | NCBI WGS metagenome assembly WNGB01 (sample SAMN13153367, study PRJNA577476) | soil metagenome | isolation source: 115 cm soil or saprolite under grassland replicate 2 | place: USA:California | collected 2016-06-15 | reverse complement strand
CAGTTAGAATGCGATCACTCAAGTTGAGAGATGTGGGCCGATAGCTCAGTTGGTAGAGCAACTGGCTTTTAACCAGTGGGTCGCAGGTTCGAGTCCTGCTCGGCTCACCATTTTTCCTGAAGAAAAACGTAAGAATGACTGGCTACATGGCCAGTCATTTTTCGTTTGTGGCAAATTTGTGACAATGCCCGCGATAGCGTGCCAATTCAGCTATCGCAGCGCGCTTGCCTTCGTCGGTTGCATGCGTGTATCGCCGCGTTGTTTGGATCGACTGATGGCCCATCAACTCGGCGATTTTGACGATGTCAACACCCGCGTCGGCAAGACGTGTCCCGAACGTGTGACGCAGATCGTGGAAGGTTAGATTGTGGATATCTGCCTCGCGGCACGCAGAGCCGAATCCGTGCTTTACATCCGTAAGATTGACTCCCGTTCGGGAATTCATGAATACGAAATCCTCGTCGTTCACGCCTTCACAGAGCCGAGAGAGCGTCTCCCTTACTGATGCGTCCATCGGTATCGTGCGATCCTTCCCCGTCTTTGTCTGTTTCACATTGATTAAATTAAGTCCGAAGTCTACGTGGCTTCGGCGTAACTTCAACAGCTCACCCCTTCGCATGCCAGTGTAGATCGCCATGGTAACCACGGGCTTCAAATGCCCTCGTCTACCTGTCAAGGCAACCATCAAGCGATCTTCTTCCGCTATGCTCAGATGACGCGTTCTCTGGTTGTCCATTCGTAGCTTCTTCACCTTTCGGCACGGATTGCTTTCGATGATTTCGTCGTCCATTGCCAGACTGAAAATCTTGGAAAGCACCTCAAGTTCCCGGTTTACCGTTGCCGGAGTGCGCTGACTTCCTCGTCTCGTGATTGTAGTTCTGCGTAGGTTCTTGAACCTCTCAATCATCCTTCGGTTGATGTCGTTGAAAGTTTCGCCGGCAAAGAATTCGCAGATAATCCGAGCATGCATAACATCATCCCGCCAGGACCGTTTATTTGCCATGGCCCAGGGCAAGTAAGTGTTGCTCACGTACTTCACGAAACTCTGATTACCCTTCGCAACTCTGTCGAACTTCCTTTCATAAGCATCGCGCCGAATCTTGGTAAGAGCGTTCTCGGCTTCCTCTTTTGTCCTTGCTTCCGGGATGGCACCCCGGTAGCGCCTTCCCCTGACCATGAAGTCGTAGTGCCAATGTGGCGACTTGCGATTTCCTCGATTGTATATCTTCAAAGCTTTGCCCCCTTCCGGTTGCAGCCGCTCAGGAGCGGAGCTACTTTATCATATGAACAAAGCTTGATCGCTTCTTCTCACGTTTGCTCGCGGCGCGCGTGGCCATCCAATTATCAATTGCTGCCGGATCGAAACGGAGTAGGTCGCCAGCCATTAGAAAAGGCACCACATCACGATCAACCCAACCGTAAATGGTGCTTGCGCTGACCTGTAACCGCTCGGCCAACTGAGCAACGGTCAGGTATCTGTTTCCGCTATGAACTTCTATCTCGGACTGCATTGCTTTTTCACCTTCTGGTTTTCTGTAGTGATTTCTGTTTTTCAATAAATGTGCCACTTCAAAATCAAACGGGTAGAAGATGAGCCAGCAGCATCTTGACGGCGAAATTGGACACATTTGACCCGCAGTCAGCGGAGCGAGACGCGCGAAAGCGACAATAAAAGGGTGAGGCGGCTTGCTGGCCTCGTTGTAAAAACCCTCGCGGCTTTCGTGTGGATGTTAGGACACCCGTGTCTTATGAAAATGAGAGTTAGACCCGGTGGTGAGTAGCTACTCTGCCTCGAACCTTCCCGATTCAGAACAGCATTGGTTGGTTATCGTCAACTGCCAAATCAACGTCGACTTCATCCCGAGATCTGCTGGCGGTAGATAGCTGATCGTGACCGGCATCTCCTGCTGAAACCTGCATGAGGCTCCGTGCCATGCCATAGGCAGCTTCCCTGGCTTCCAGCGTTTGTAGTGCAAATCGGGCAGCGATCGCCTCTGGAGTAATGCCCTGGTTTCTCAACGCAGCAGCGGTCAGCTCTGTCCAAACGAGCTCCCTTGTCCCGTGGGCTTCTGCAAACGTTTCTTGCAGGAGTTTCAGATTGAAACCTTCAATCCTCAGTGACTTTTCACCCAGCGCGATGGCTTTTAGGAGGAGGGTCTGGAGTGTCTCGAAGGCTTGGGCCCTACCGTTGTCCACTTTGTCTGGGGTGTCCATTCCGGCGGCCCGACGACGACGGTTAGCTAGGGCTTCATCAAGCAACGTGCGGAGAACCGGGGCATCCTTCTCGGCGCCAGTGGCTTCCATGATTGCCTGAATCTGGGTCGCTTGGTCCAGATACATATTGAAGGACGTCACTTTCTTGGCGAGTGTTCTCTTGCTGCCCTGTGCTTTATTCGGCATTGATGACCTCCGCTTTATGAGAGAGCAACATTGCAACCGTTAAGCCACAAATGACGTCCATCCTAAAGTCATAAGTTATTGGTGCCTCGATGCTTGATGCTGTGTTCCCAGCCGCCCAAGTTTTCCCACTAAATTCCTAAAGTAATAAAGCGACTGAAAAGACGGGACTTACAACGAGACCGCGCCGCTTGAGACTGCCTATCCTGTCTGCCCACTTTATGCCGACGCTTTATCGAGTCGGCACATTTCTTTATGGCTCTGGGTATCACATTTTGCGGTCCGCGATCGAAGCCGAATCCGACCTCTCAGAAGCTCCTATCCTCAGCATCCGGTCAACCTCGGATCGCAACCCAGACCTTGCGGTAGACAGGGGTGCGCGTGAGCGCGCGAAACCACGACCTCGGAACAGAGAGGTTTTTGTCTTCATTTTCCTAAACCAGCCATGTTCTCCAAGGGGGCTGTAGGGAAACAAAAGAAGGTTACCGTCAAGCGTTTTGATGATGAGGATTGCGCGCGTCCCGATGCTGCTATGTTGAGTAGGAAGGACGAACTTCAAGTAAGCTACTCATTCACCTGATATAGATAGCCGGCCAGATTGGCGTGATATCGCCGGCGGAGACTGCCAAGCGGTATTGAGGGCGGAGGATTGAGTCTAGACCAGCGTCTAAGGACACGTAACGAGGCCTTCGAGCGGACCCGCATCAGGCGCCGGAAGCGGTCTTGATTCCAGTCGGCTCGTGCTTCTCTCAATTCCGCATCCAGCCTCATCAAGAGGTGCAGAGTTTGAGCGGCAAGCAGCCGATCGCCAGAAAAGACCGTCCGCCGTGTTGTGAGGATTGTCACGTCCAGATAGCAGCGAATCGTGTAGGGCTCACCCTTCACCTCGTCGTGGATGAGGGAGTCATTTTCGGCCGGAATGGTTTGGCTCGCTGACATACGATTCGTTCACTCGAAGTCCAGGGCTAGTTGTACTTCCTCAATCTCTCGCGCCGGTTCTGGTCGACGGGCAAAATAGAAGGCCGGTAAAGTGAGCGGCGATTCGATCCTCTCAATCTCTCGCGCGTGCTCAGGGGGTGATGGATCCGGCTCAACGATTGGCCCGGCCTCGGCGACAGGGACAAACCACTCGTGCAGGTCAACGACCTGAGTCGGCTTGATCTCGGCTGGCTCGTCAGACTCGGGCTTACCCTCGTCGTCTAGTTCTTCGGTTAGTAAGACGGGATAGCGTTCGAGTAATGCCACTAATACTTCTGTACCGGATTCCTCATCGGTCGGGACCAAGAACCGCTGCTTCCAATCGACCTGCTCATTGATCAGTCCAAGGCTGCGAAGCTCGGCAAACTTGTACGGGTCGGCTCCGACTAACTCAATGACGGGCTCTCGGTGAATGAATCGGCGACAGAGTTTCAGGCCGGCTATGAGCGTTACTTCGTCTCCTTCGTCCAGGATGGCGGTAAAGACTTCTTCCGGCTCGCGGAGGGCGCGAGTCGAGCCAAGCGCCCTCAAGATCGGGCCAACTTGCTCGGGTGGGATGCGAATGCCGACAATCCGCTCGCCTTCGTCAGTGGTCACTCGTACGACGCGGAGGCGCGCTTCTTCATGCGTCTTGAATCGCTGCCAAAGTGGGATGATTGCTCCACCAATGATGTGCGTTTCATTACTTTCAATCGGCGGCACCATGGCGTGTTTCTTGATCCACCAGTCACGGGCTTTTGACGGGATCACAGCGCGATACTTCTCCTTTAGCTCGTCGTCGTGAATGTAGGTACTTCGCGCCGCTTCCGGCTTCCAGACCGCGAACGTGCGATAGCTGTTTCCGTTTTCAGCGTTGGTGTGGAGTCCAGATTCGATTGCCAGAATGAAGTGACCATTCTTCCGATGGCGAAAGAAGGCTCCCGTCTTGCGCTTCCTTACTCGCTCGGCTTCATCAAAGCTGACTGCCTTCGACGGTACATCAATCTCTAGGGTGTAATGTGTCGTTTGGGCGTTGGTGATTTCGTCGGTATGCACTACGCGCGATGGCTTGGCAATCCGAATCGCCAGCGCTTTGATATCGGTTACGCCTTCGTCAAAAGTGCCGTTGGCCTTCGCATACCGCACCGTCTGATCGAACAAGTCAACGAAATGATCGAAAAGCGCGTTCTGGTGATCCACGTCTAAGGCCAGCACACGGTTAAGGAAACGCGGCACGTTGTATAGATCTTCTTTGCGTACTTCCTCACAGCCGTCGCGGTTCCTCACAAGTAAACCAATATCGCGCAAGGTCTGACGTGGGTTGCCGATTCCTGGGACATTGCCGCTCTCGACAATGCGCCGAAGCATCAAACATAAAGCAGCTCGTCCTTCTTCCGTTTCAAAGTTGTACTTTGCGAGGTCTCCGCTGTCTGCGCTGCGGCGGTCGCCTTTCGTCAACGCGCCCAGACTGCCAAGCCTCCGCGCGATGGTTGAACTAAACCGCTTTTCGCCGCCTAACTCGGTTGAGAGTAGGACGTATTCAGGTGGCACTGCTTGATCTGATCGGTGTGTCCGGCCAAAGGTCTGCATCTGCTTATCGGCAGACCAGCCAAGCTCAAGCGTGACGTGTACGCGTCGCTGCTTGTTCTCGGCGCGGTTGGAAGCATGAAGCGAGATTCCCATAGCGGCGGCATCGCTGATTATCGCTACTCGCTTCTTGCCCAATTGAAACTGTTCCATTTCGTGAACGTTGGTTCGGTGCATCGCGACACCTTCGGGAGCACGCTTTTTGTATTCGACGTGTCCGCGTGAGTCGCGGATTAACCTTCGCGTTCGTCCTGTAAGCTCGGCAACGTTGCGCTCGCTAAAGTGATTGACAAGCTGGTCAAGTGGGTTCTCCGGCAACTCCAAGGCTGATAGGCCGTCAATAACTTCCTGCTTGATGCGTAAGGCTTCTTTGCTCTGGACGGGATTGCCTTTGCCGTCTCTCACAGGTACTTGGATTGTCTTGCCTGTGCCTGGGTCGGTTACGTCCTGATAGAGCGTCGTTGGGAATCCGCGATCGACCATGGCGGCGATCACTTCGCGGGGTGAGAAGTCCAAGTCCTCAAGCATCCCGCCATTCGCGGTGGCCTTCGCTACTTGTTCTTTCGTTCGAGCTTCGCCGGTTCCTACAAGCGAGATCACAACGGATTTGCCTTCGCTCAATGCCGCTTCCGTTTCCGCGATCACGCTCGGCACTTTGAAAGCGCAGATAACTTGGCGAAAGAATCGCTGATGATCTCCCCAAAACTTGTTGAGAGCGATAGCGCGGGCTCGTGTTCCGCCGTGTGTGATTTCCAAAGCCGCGTCGATGTTTCGTAATACGCTCTGCCAAGCGTCGGCGGCGCGGTTGTACATTTCGCGCTGCTGCGGCGTTAGGGCATGTATTCCCTCGCGATATTCGACTGCTTTGCCGCTCTGAGGGCATACCCCGAACGAGATTGAGCCTGACAGGTACATGCCCAGGGCTTTCATATCGCGGCTGACCATTTCCATGGCGCCCACTCCGCCGGATTCAATCTCCTGCATGAACTCCTGAAAGCCTCCGGGGAAGCTAGTGCCAATTCCCCAAAGTCCAAGCCGCGTCATATAGGCCATGTTGCGCACGTCCGTGGCTCCGGTGGCTGACGAATAGACCACGCGATAATCTGCGTTGCGCTCCGGGTTCTGTAGGTCAATGACTGCTTGGCCCGTCAATGTCGGCTCGCCGCGTCCTCCCGCTAACGCGTTCTTGGCTTTGTGGGCCTCGTCAAAGATGACAACGCCGTCAGAGCCAAGCCAGCGTTGGATTTGGTCTAGGCGTTTCTCTCCTGTCCTGGCGGCGGCGATCAGGGATGAATAAGAGCTAAAGATAACGCCACGCGGTAGGGTGATTTCTCCGGCTGGTGGATAGTCATTGATTCGCGACAGCGGAATGCTCGCGAGTCCTAAGTCAGCGAGATCGCGTCTGGCTGATTCGAGTAAGTCATTATTGACGGAAAGCCAGATCGCCCGTTGGCGGTGTTGATTCCAGTTGTCGGCGATGATGCCGGCGAGTACTCGGCCCTTGCCGACTCCGGTGCCGTCGCCGACAAAGAATCCAGCGCGTGAGCCGTCCGGTAGTCGCTGCTCGTGTCGCTGTCCGGCATAGATGAGCCGCTCAAGCTGTATGTCAGACAATCGGCCTTCGCGGACAATTTCAGGTGCGAGGTGTGGTTTGTAAGTAATATCGGGCGGCGTGACAGCGGCCATTGATGCTGATTCGACGATTACGGCCGGATGCGGTTTACCGCCTGTTACCTTGGCTGGCACGTATGGGACAAACAGATTTCCGCTTGGTTCTGAATCATCGGGGTCGTCCTCGGGTTTGGGTGATGGCTCAACTAAATGTTTGAGCGCTTCCCAGGCATCCTCAAGCGTGGCTGCGCTTCCCCAACTGATTTGCCTTAGCTGCTCTTGCCAGTTCGCTCCGGGTGTCGCGCCAGTCTTATCAATGACGAGGATTTGAAGATCGGGCGCGGCTCCGTATTTCGCATACTCTTTGCCGTCGAGGGTAAGGTTTGCGCGGATATTGCAGAGGCAAGCGATCCGTTGCCACCATTCGCTAAAGCTCGGGTGGTGAAAGCTCATCGCTTCGCTGACGATTGCAACTAATCGTCCGCCCTCTTTCAATCGTCGTAGGGCGCTGGCTACGTGTCGGGCTCCGTAGACTGGATTGGTTTTCGTAACCCGTCCGCTAGTGGAGCTAAACGGCGGATTCATCAAGACGGCGGTCGGTTGAATATCCGTGGGTAGAAGGTCATCGATGAACTCGGCATCAAGCGGTAGGGCGTCAAAATTCAGGACACAGCGAAGCAATGAATTCCGGCGCAAACTTGTCTCGTTACAGATAACCTTCGCGCCAACAGCACGCGGCCAGATCGCGAGGCTTCCGGTCCCTGCTGATGGCTCTAAGACAATGTCGCTCGCCTTCGGATCAAGCAATCGCGCGGCGACGTAGGCGAGCGTCGGCGGTGTCGAGAATTGCTGTAGGTCCGTCTGCTCTAAGGTGCGGTCTGTTTGGGTCGGTAGTCGCTGTATCAATGGACGCAAGACAGAAGCAAGCGCCTCGCATACGTCCATCTGCATTAGGTCTCGTCCATGCTTCTCTAACAGGTAGTTATTGACGGCGATTTCTACCGCGTCATAAGCATCGCGCGGCGTGTACCTGCCTTGCGCTCTCGTGCCGCCAAAGACTCGGTCGGCGGTTCGGGTTAGCTTGGGATTGTCGAAGGGTTCTTCGTCCTCGATCCGTTCTTCCAGTTCGGTGATTAGTTCGTGGATATGGCAAACAAGCGCGTTTGTTCTAGCCGCGCAAACACCTGTACTCTGATCTGGCATCTGGCTTTCTCCTTGAAGTTGGGCAAAGTCACGGTGTAAGCGGCGCGGGTGGTAACAGCACCCGCGCCACTCTTTCTTGGCTGTCGTTAGTACTCAGACGGAAGCAGGACCGTGGTCGCGCTGCGGTCTGCTTCGGTGATGATCCAAAGCTGTTGGCCCTTTCCGGTTTGGTAGTTGCTCAACAGTCGGAAACCCTGCTCAAGTGAAAGCTCGTTCTCGCGAACGTCGTCGTCGGAAAGCTCTCCCCAATCGCAGGACATATGACGGCGTAAGAACTCAATCGCGGTCTGTCCGGCGATCTGGAGTGCTTCTTCGGCTCCGGGCGTAATGAAGGTTTGGCCTAATGCAAAACGCGTAACGGCTGGTTGTTGGGTTGTGCTATGGTTTTGTCGCATCGATTTTTCCTCCGGAAGGTTGAAAGGTTGGTGCCTGGGCTAGGCGAGCGTTCGCGCGCTTGCCTGGCCTTCTTTTCGCGAGTAGCACTCGCACGTTGTTACAGTGAGTGATGAAGGTTTTGACTTCGGCTAGACTGGCGGGATTGGGATCGCCTTGATCGTCAAACATGACGATAAAGCCGCCTCCGCCATCGGTCGCTTGTTCGAGGTAGGTCTTGCCGTCGCAAGCAAAGGACTCCGGCCTGTAGCCGTCGCCTCCTTCGTGAGAGCCGAAATAGACAATGTCTTTGGGTAGGTCTTCGGCGTGAGCGTAGTTGGCCTCGTAATCAACCATCTCAACGCAGTTGGGAAACTCGTAAGACTCTACTTGTGCAATGAATCCGAGTTCTTCAAAGCGCAAGCTGTCCTCCTTCCTGCACGTTAGTTCCATGTAGCATCTGTCTCCCATCGCTTGGTTCTCCTTTCATTGGTTTGCGGGTTCTGCGGCCTGTAGTCGTCCGGCTCGCAGGATTTGATCCGCCGCGCGGAAAATCTTCTGGGCGCTTTTTTCGGGGATGGCGTCGCCGTTGTAGCCAATGGCGGGGCATAGCCAGTTCTGGATATAGCCTCGGCAATAGTCCGCGCCTTCGAGGTTCAGCGCTTCGCAGCAAAGCAAGGCGACTGCTTCCGCTTCGACTTCGCGCAAGTTCTTGGGCGTTCGTTCGGTGTCGGTAAAATCGGCTTCGCTGGTGTGGCCTAGAATGACGTGGGCCGTCTCGTGAAATAATGTTTTGTGTGGGAGTTGGGCCACGGGATTGATCGCGATCTGGCGCTTTTTCGCGTATCCCTGACAGTTGCCGTCCGTGTCGGTGAACGCGATCTGCTCAATGTCGAGGGCGGCTAGTGCTCGCTCGGCTTCCCATTCCGGCAAGCGTGGCGCGGTGAATTCGTCGCCGATGGTCTGGCTAATGGCGAACCATCGCGCTTTGTGCATAAAGCTGGTAAATCTGCGCTCGCCGTTCTCGCCTTCGTTCTCCGGTGCTTCGTCGCGAACCTTGCGAGTGATCGGCATGCAAAGGATCAAGGCTCGTTCGCCGCGTTTGACGGTGCGCCCTAGTGCCTGCCAGCCGGGAAACGTATTGATTGGGCCGGGTTCAAGTCCGCGCAATTGGCATTGCACGAGGGCGAGGATTTGATTTCCGATCGAGTAGTTGTGAAAAGCGGAGTAAGCTTCCATGATCAGACCTGGCTTGTTGACTGCTTCAACTAATAAGGCTGACCACTTGGGAACGTCGGGCGCTGGTTTGGTGGCGTGTCGTTGCATGGTCGGTGCTCCTTTCGCTGCACGTGTCTTTGGTCTGGGGGCTTAAAAACAGTGTTTCCCCCTCGTAAGGACGTTGGGACACGAGTGGGTGCCCGACCGCACACCCGTAGGGGCGAAACGGAGTGGAGCACTCGGAGGCTTTGCGGAGAGTTGTGCGGGCGGGCTCTCGTGGCACAATCGGCCCGCAGAGGGGGAAACTAAATTAGGTTTCTCGGCTGGAATGGAGCGCAGCGCAATGGAAGGCGAGTCCTTATTGAATTAAGGGTGCGCGTGAGCGCGCGTAACAACGACTTCACCTGAGAGAGGTTTTTGTCTTCATTTCATTGATTGAAGGGTTGATAAGGATCTGTTTGAATCACAACCCCACTGAGAAGTGGTTGGAGAGACTATGAAGGGTTTTTGTAGCGTTTCGCTATGACTCGTCGTTTGATCGATCAACAGGCAATACGTATCCCGCAAAGCTCGGGGTTGCTGCCATGCTTGTATGTGCCGGTAGCGGCGCGCGACACAAATGCAATTGAGACGTATGTCGGCCGAATTGTGGAAGGACTCTCGCGGCGCTCGCCCACTAAGGCCTTGCTCATTGAGGCCCACGAGCCAGAGGAACCCGACGACCGTTTAGCAATCTGGCGTCATTCGGGGGCGGCCATCCTGCACTACCCGCGCCAGGTGTGGGTGCATGTCGACTACAGAGCCTACCGTCGCGCATACCTGCGCGCCTTTCCAGACGTCGACTTGTCCAGTCTGGTTCTGGATCATGTGATGAATCGACGAGTAGCGCGTCTCAAAGGGTTCGGATATTTGCGCATCGTGCCCATCTCCAGAGCAGCGAATTCGAGCCATGGAAGTCTATCTGAGGGCTGGGCAGTGGATTACCATCGCTCCCCGCGCATGACGGCACTCAACCGAACGTCTCAAGCGATGGTGCAATACGCCGACCTGGCTGATTTGGTGAAGATGCTAAACCTGGAAGGTGGCGGCTCATTCATGGAAAACGTGAACGAAGCGCAAAAGCTCGTAGACTTGCCAGAGAAGCAGTAAGAGACCAGCTGTGTCTCGCAAATGACACGCCGTACGATTGGCGAAAACTCCTTACGATGCTATTCTCCTACAAGATAAAGGTTGAATGAGACGGATGTTGGTGGGCCATCTGTCGAAGTGCGCATTAGCACGTATTTTGCTGTGATATGATCCTTGGTGAGATCGAAAGTCGAGGTTAGTTCTTGATGGAATTAGACAAGCTGCTCAAAATTAAAGACCTGGAGAGACCCCGCAACGCATTTGATCAAATGCACGAAGCGACGCTGCGAAGTTTAAGACCGACGAACGCATTCGATCACATGCACGAGGCGGCACTGAGAGAGCTGCGAAACAACCACGCTTTCAATTTCCACGAGAAACTATACAGAGCTAAGACGCTGGGACTGTTCGATTCTACGATGGCGTCGAGCCTGCGGCGTCACATCGATGGTCTAAACGAAAGTATTGCGGTGCGAGTTCTCCGGGACCCATTTCTTAACAACCTAAGGGAAAGTCCGTTTCTCGCTGCGCAGTCCCAGATGGAGCAGACCTTAGGGCGCCAATTGACTGATCTGGTGACAGGGTTTTCTGCTCGAAGCGCGTCACTAATATCCGAGGAATTTCTGAAACGCATTAAGGCCGACGTCCAGCCGAAGCTCTACTCTTACATAGAGAGTGAGACCGCGGCCTTGACGCGATCTATCAGGACGGCCGCTGAGTACCCGTCCGCTGCCGCGTTTGCCTCGTTGACAGCGACAATGAACGCGACATCATTCCTGACTGCTGCCAAGTGGATGCGTGGCCTTGATCCGGACGCCGGAATCATGAAGAGGTTCTTTGAGTCAAGTGTCGCGTATGGTCACTTTGCCGCGCGGACGCTTGAGCAGATTAGTAACCCCATCAGCGAGGCTCGCCGGGCGGCGCTTGGTGGATCGCTGTTACTCGCTGACACGCAGGCAATACGGACCGCGAGCTTGCTGACACCATTAGCAGAGTACCAGGCTGGCATGACTGAAATTGTTTGGAAACCAGTCGTTGTGGCCCCTCGGCCGGTGATCAACAGGTATAGATTGCAGCGCGAAGAACTACAAAGCAGGGACGAAGAAATCCCGGAAGAGGCGGATTACGAAACGCTGGTCCCGCTGGCGCCTTCGGCCAGCTTATACGACGTGGCTCGCAAGTGCCTGGAACTGGTCGGCTTGTGTGTCGAGACAAACGAGACTTTAACCGGGGAAACAGTATTCAAACTTACTCCCATGGTCTTGCTGTCATTCTCGGGCCTGCTCGGGACGGTCGCGCAGAATCGAATGACTCTCGCCCAGGTGGTGGAGAATCTTTACATAGTTCTCTATGAATCGGCAGGTAAAGACAAGCTGCGTTATCTTGAGCGAAACTATTTGACTCGGGACGAGTGTGAGATCATCTGGAAGATCAAGCATCTGCGCAATAAGTGGTTAAGCCACGACGCCGAACATGGCAGCGATCGGGACATCAGAGAAGCGAGACGACTACGCTTAGAGGCGTTGAACTGGCTGGGAGTGGAGCGAGTCCCCACCCGGCAATATGAGTACGCACGCATTCACGGCTTGCTGCTAGAGAAGGTAGAAAAGTTTCTCACGCTGTTACTGACGCGAATCGCAGGCACAGATGAGTCCATCAATTAGCGGACAGTCATAGTTGTAGAAAACATCAATCGAGTCTCAAAGGCCAGATGGCAACGGTAACAACATCCTCCTTGACGGTCACACTCCGCTGCTACGCGGTTACGTCTGATCAAGATTTGCGCTGGGGACATAACCTAGCGCTGTATGCTTATTTGGCGCCCGCACGAGGCGAGATCCTGTACTTGAGTAATGCGACCGGACCACGGTGCGTAGACGCGCACACAATGCACAGTGAAAAGCCGTAATCCCGAACCGGATCATCATTACACTCAATGACGGAATGCCCGGCTTGCCGTGGTGATGCCCAGGACTGGTGCTCAGTTATTTACTAAGGCGTTGGAGTTCAAGAATTACGTTGTCCTTACTGGCGATCCTCCGGAAGTACTGTTTCCAGCTCCTCTGGGTGTGAAGCTCCTACGGAATAACTTGCTGCCTTCGGTTAAGAATTTGCCCAAGGAGATCCCATCCCAATCGTTCCAGCTCATTCCCGTCTCGAGTCTCCTTGCGTTTGAATTGGTAGATAACGGCGTCCGTGAATAGATACCCTGTTACCTGCAGCGTGCGAAGGAACCGTTCGTTGATCTTTCGATCCCTTACGACCGCTCCCAGCAAAAGAGCAAATGGGTGAGTTTGATCCCGAAAGAGCGTTACAGGCGAGGCATAGATCTCCCTGAGCGTCCTGATCCGTTCAAACAACTGCCTGATGCCGGTGGATCTTCCGGCAGAGCAGGCGGCAACTAATAGAAACTCTGGCTGAAAAGGCTTTAGCCATTCGCCTACTGCTTTCCAGTTGTAGAATTCTCGGGGTGTAAGTTGCAGGCCTTTTTCATTGCTGTGACCGACAACGAGAATGCTTCGAAACCGATCGTGTTTCTCAAGTGTCTCACCCAAAGCTCGGCACAACTCGTCTCTCGACGAGGCTTTAACCAGGACTATTTTCTTTTTCGGAAATGGCAAACTGAGCAACGCGTTGATTCTTGTTCCAAAGTCCAACTGCTGCTGGCCCAGTTTGTCTGGCTCGCATTCGATGATCAGAAGATGTGAGGCCGGCGGTCTCCTTTTCTGGCGCACTTGTGAGCCTCGCGAAGTTCGTTTGGCAGCCGAGGGGCTTCGTTTGCGTAGAGTTTTTCTGGCCATGAAGTGTCACATAGGTCTGGAAAACGTTATTCAAGAGTCAATGCCCGTTGGTGGTTCGGGCTGGTTTGTCGGGAGTACTCGTACAGCTCAACCGGAGGATTCATCCGGGGGTTGATTTGCTGGCCAACGACGATCGCGCCGCCGGTCGGTCCAGCATAAAAGAGGTGTATGCGGGTGCAGTTAGGGACCTTACTTCTCAATTCCGCTAGGATACCTCTAAACGTCTGTCCGAGCACTGACAGTTGTTGTGGGCTACGCAGCCACATAACGTCGTGCGACGCCACGTTAATGTCGATCTCTACCTCATGACGACCGGCGGCCTCCCGCGTGGCATCGGCCGAAATCGACGCACTCAAGGAGATGCGGATCACCGCTTCGCAATCTTTCCTTCGCGGACTGGTGGGCATCCCTTTGACCGTCAGGTTTGTATCGGCAGCGTCAGCGTCTTCCGGCCAGCGCCAGGTTCGTTTGTCACGATCAAACTGAAAACAGCGAACGTCCAGTCGATCTGACAAGACGAATCCGAGGTGGATGCAGAGCGCAACTTGAGAAAGACTAAAGACTGCGAATCGAGGCAAAATGTCCCGGCTCTTCTCTATGGCCTCGAGCACAGCCGTCCTCTGGTACTCTGCTGCTTCTGTCCACGGCAGCGAGATAATCTGAGGACGGATGTAAACCGGAGCTCCAAATGGTTCGCAGGGTTTTAAGGCATCGACAACTGAGGGCAAACTGATTGGTGTCATGGTGTCGTGCACAATGACGAACCAACCATTCTCAATCCTGGCGTGAATTTCATCCTGGGTGGCTGACGACGACAGAAACAGATGTTCATAACCGTTGGGCGCGCCGAGTATTTCGCAGCGTTGCTGCAGCGTGAGGGATCGAGCAATTTCCCACAGTGCGTCGCTACTCAGATGGTCCAGGGTAAGCTTCGGATAAAGACCCTTCTGTGTAGCAAGGAGTGCGGGAACATCGGGGGCGAGGCCGCGACGGGCGTTATACACGAAAGTCCACTGTTGCATGCGTTCCTGCCAGTGTTCCACCGCCAGTCGCAAATCCTCATCGATTTTGTTTTTCAGTTCCGCGAGCTTCATGTCATCCGGCGAATAAACCTGGAAGATTTTGGCTTCCGAAACAAAGAGACCATCACACTTGCGGTCCCCGATATTTCCGTACGGCCGGATTTGCATGAACTCAGGCTTAGAGCGTTTGATTATGTTTTCGAAAAGGCGCTGAAACTCAGAAGGCGTGCATTCATGGCAGTGATATTTGTACCAAAGGAAATGGTTAAGCGTTATCGGGTCGTAACCGTGCGGGATTGGAGTAGCTGAAGAGGTAATCATCGATCTTTGCCTTTCCGCTCCCGAGTACGGGGATGTTCTCCCCCACCCTGCCACTCACCAGTCGCGTGCCACACCTCATAGTAGTAGAGCCAAAGGACGGCCCAGGGAATTATTGTATCGGCGATGAACATGCTGCCGAGCCACTCTTGATAACGAGGTTGGTAGAGGCATAGAAAATTGCCGGGGAACAAGTGCGGAATCTCTTCCGTTGCATTGCGTCGTCGCAAGACGGGATTGATCACCGAGACTTTCGGACGTAAGCCGAGCATGTAGGCAACGCGGATCAGATAAACACAAGTCATCTCGGTTGGTTGAACGCATCCCGTCCAAACGACAATGCTCGGCTTCATTACGCATTTGAAACGCGGACAGATTGAACTCATACGCAGCACCTGCTGCCCGAGCGTCAGATCTCGTTGTTTGACGTAATTAGGAGCCATAAAACGTATTGCGGCGAATCGGCGTGGAGTTCGGAGTTCCCACGCTAACGAGGCCACCTGAAGCGGCGGCAACCGAGAGGCGCCCTGCTTTGCGTTCTGACTCAATAAACTGCGCCTGCTCTCCAATCACACTCTTGGCGAGTGTTTCTCCAAACAACTGCTCCAAGACCGACGTAATCTGTGGAATTCCCTTTTGCTGGTTCAGTTTTCTCCACTGGGCCGCGAATTGCTGAATGCCCATAACGAAAGTCTGGTAGGCCTCCGGATGTCTGTCCCAGCGTTCACTCAAATCCTCCTTTGGATTGCTGGGGTTGCAAACAACCAAGCGGCCACTCGCCGGAAGCGCAGCAACGATGCCTTCCAGGATGCCCAATAATGCGGCGGTGATGGAATCCTGCCGGCGATAATAGTTACCCGCTAGGGTCGTAAGCACGATGGAAATGGGAGCGACATCGATGTTCTTGCTGAACGCTATGTCCCGCCAGCGTTTGAGCAGTTGCACGGTCAGCTTGAGGACCACCATATCTTCTGCCGCGACCTGATCGGGCAAGGGTTCTGCAAGCCTGATTGACTTCAGCTGAATATCTTCAGCGATTCCGTTAAACCAAGCGGCGAACCCTCGCGGGTTGCTGTGTTTCCACGATTGGGCTGCACGATCAGGGACGACCACACAAGTTGAGCCTGAAGCCGGATCGGGACACGCCGGCAGAATATCAAGATGAAACTCGTTCTCGTATTTGATTCGGATACACCGGTTCTTGCGCTCAAGCATCGTCTTGTAAGTGTCGTGTTGGCGCAGCCTCGCCTCCACCAGATTCAACAAGTCGATGGGATTAGGAAACAGCAATGGGTTAACATTGATCTGGCAGACCAAATCCAGATCGTACTCCTGTCTGGCCAACGGTTTGACCGTTGTGCCGATGCGCAGCGAGCCTTGGGAGTAGATCTCCGGCCGGTAAATCGCTAGCGGGCTGCCATCGGCGGAGATCCAGTCGCCGATAGTGTGATAGCGCGTTTCTGCTAACCGGAATTGCGTGGGACTGATCTGCAACTTGCCGCATATCCGGGCCAGGAGATCGTCCAGCTGATAGGAGAAAGATTGAGTTGTGAGCAATGCAGAGCTCCTTTCTTGAGTCGAGAAGAACGCGGCTGGTACCAACCGGGGACGGCCGAAGACGTAAAAAGGAATGCGAGGATTTGGGTCTTCTGCGATTATCGTTCTTTGCGAACACCCTTGAACGGCTTCGGATCAGCTTTTTGATCTACGAACTTGTCGTTGAAGGTGTCCCGCTTGGTCTATCGTTCATTCTTCGGATTGTAAGTTTGAGAGCGATCCTTAACCTCCCCTTGTCTGTGCCCGTCACCCGAGGGTGGATTTGTGGGCATGGGCTAGCTAGCTCCTTTCGACCTTGCTGAACTACGCTATTGACACGGCTTACTGAAGTCTTTACTGTCTAATCGGTAAACCGGGTCGCAGGTCATGGTAAGGCTTTATGGCTGACGTGTCAACTTTGTGTCTAACGCATAAACCACCCACATAAACCACCAACCACGGAACTTCGTAAAAGCTGACCGACATGGCCAAAATCACACTGCAAACACTCGGTCGAAAGATCACCGAGAAGCGAGGGACTAAGGGAGTTCGAGAGACGGCGAGAACGGTCGGCATCAGCCACGGCACATTGTCGCGGCTGGAGCGGGGCTATTTGCCTGATCTCGATACTTTCGCGAAGGTATGTAAGTGGTTGCGCGTTGATCCCGCGGAGGTTCTTGGTGTAACGCCGCAACTGCGCGCTGCACCAACAGCGGCCGTACATTGTCGCAAGGACCAAGTTCTGGCACCGGCAACAGCTCAGGCGCTGGCTCAGTTGATTCTGGCAGCCCACAGAGCGGTGATGTTGATGGAACAATCTGAGCAGGAATAGAAATGCGCGGATGTATGAGCGTGGGTTTAAAAGCTGGTGCGAGAAAGTTGCCCTTCAGCAACGACTAGAGTTGCGCCTAAGACCCGCTGATCCGCTAGATCCTGTACTTCTCGCTAAGCATCTCGACGTCCTAATTTGGACTGCTGATGAAGTGCCAGGTGTCGATCGTCAGGCGTTGAAAGTGCTCACTCAACAAGATTCAGACAGCTGGTCCGCCGTTACTCTCTGCACAGGCACCAAAGACGTGATTATTGTTAACCCAAAGCACCGTAATGGCCGTCGAGCAAGTGACATCATGCACGAACTGGCGCATTTGATTATCGGGCATGAGCCAGCTCGCGTGGATGTCACAGACGACGGTCTGCTAATTCTGAATACCTTCAGTCAGGACCAGGAAGATGAGGCGAAATGGCTGTCGGGCTGTTTATTGCTGCCGCGCCCGGCATTGTTGACAATTCGCTGCCAAGGGTTGGAAGAGTCGACCGCCGCGAAAAGATTTGGTGTTAGTGTGCCGATGCTCACTTATAGATTGCGTGTACTTGGGCTCACAAAGACCCGCACGACCAGAAGGTAAGGTTGTTAATCTCTCTCATTGGTGACTAGCGGCTTCGCGTTAACGTTGCGCTTCGTTCCTGCCGGCGATTATCACCTCGGGCCATGCTCAAATACTGTTCGCGTGAGGTCGGATCATCCAGCCGCTCGGCGTAAATCTCCAAATTGATCTTCTCTTTGTCGGTAAACTTCGGTTTCTGCTCTTTAGCTTCCCGCGAGAGTTCACTCGCAGCCTCATGGTAGTTCTGTGCCTTCTCAAAATCTCTGACCAGCCGCCCATGATGTTCGTGGGCCGCGAGTTTTACCGTGTGTCGGTGATCGCGTTGAGCAGTCGTCTCAATTGCCCGCGCCAGATATTCGGTGAGAGTTCTCGCTTCCACTTCGCGTAGATTGCCGGTGCGATGGTTTCCCAGGTGGAGTGACGCCACTCGCTTACTTTCAAGGAAATGTTCCAGCCGCTCCCGTGTTTCCGTTACCGCCAGACCAGAAGTTATCTCACGGGCGACGGCGCGTCCTTCCCATTCTGGTTCAGCATCGAGTCTGGTGGCAGCCTTTTGGAGCGAGTGAACCTCGCGCAGCAATTGCGGGTCGCGGAAGGTCTCGGCACTTGCTTCCAGGCTTCTGACCTGATGGTCTTCATATTTCGGCCGGGGCATCGCACGACCGTCACGCGCGCGGGTTTGTTGCTCAGCGGCGTGGGCTTTCTCAAGGACGCCGACCATTTCCCGCGCCAGATTGCGATCGCCTCCAAGCGGTTCTCGTCGTTGCTCAATTTGCCGCACAATTTCACCGCGCACAAAGACCAGGTGCTGTACGTCGAGCGCTGCTTCCTCTCTCGCTGTTCCTGAGTAGTTCAGGTGCGCCAGCGAACGAAGATCCAGACGCGCAGCGCGATCGGGAACGAATTTGGCGTCCTCGCGCCGGCGGGCCATCTGCTTGTCGAGGGCGGCAAGCGACCAGCGCTCATCATGGACTTCGTAAGGCGTCAGATGCAGCGATGCCTCGAAGTTTTCCAGGCGCGCATCGCGGGCCATGAAGTCCGCGCGCGCCACATTGAATTGCGCCGCGAGTTTTGCCGCTTCGACGTCGGTCCGCACCGGTGCCCCGAATTCGCGCGCCAGTTCAACGCGCAGCTGCTCCAATTCCGCAACGTGGTGGGGAAGATTGAGCTTGACGGCCGTCTCCTGTAATTCGGAGAGAGTGGCGCGGTCCATTAACGGCGTGATCGGTTGCTCTGGTCGATCTAGGCCTTCTGTCCTGCGTCTGAGACTCCCCAGATGCACCGCCATTGAACTCATGTCTTTCTGCAGCGACGCGATCTTGTTCTCGCGAGCCTCATTCAGTTGCTGCAGAGTGTCACAATGTCGCAGGAGGTCGGCATCAATCGCCTGGTCGCGGGACAGGCGATTCCCTTGGCTGAGACGCTGCGCCCGCGCTGCGGCGCGGCGCTGTACGTCGAGTTCGGAGATGTGGCGTTCTTCGCCTGATGATTGATCGAGTACATTGAACCGATAAGTGTCGCCGTGTTCCACTGCTCGGTCATACCAAACCTGCGCGAAGGCCAGCCGCATACTGAATTCAAGTCGCTTCCCCAAAGCCAGGCGATAATCCGTAAGCGAATCAGGGCGAGTGGAAGCATCCAAGTTCCAGCTACTGACTGTTCGGGCAGGAGACATTTCACCTATCGTTTGGCGCTGTCGATCGCTCGGTTCACGAGCAGCTTGCCGTCCATCAACCCTTGAAGGTTCGCTGAGTGTTCGATGAGTCTCCGTCTCTCTTCCCTGCTGGACTCGTTCGACCATCTGCTTCCAGATTTCTTGAGCCCGCTCCTGCTCAGTCAGAGGCCGGGTTCGATTGAGTATCTGCTGACGCCCTAGCGCCTCCTGAAACCTGTCAGCGATAGCCCCGCGGACGACAACTTGGTTGCCGTCTTGCATTTCTCGATGAGCCAGTAAGGACTTGCGGAACCGGCCGAGGCGCTTCTCACGCCTCGTGCCACGTTCAATGGTCTCCTTGCTCATTACCACGTGCGCGTGCGGATGATCGGAGTTACGGTGGATGCCGGCTACCCAGGTGAGGCGTTCAACATTTAGCTCCGTGGCCACTCCCCGCATTCCTTCACGAATTACCTCCCTCAGTCGGGCTTGTCTTTCTTTTTCATCATCGCCAATCCGCTCGAAATCCTCCTCGAGAAAGCTAACCGAAAAATGAATGAGGTCATTCTTCTCCGGGTGTCCGTTTTCCGGGTCAAGGATGCGATCGGCTTTCCGATAAGAGAGGCCTTCGCGGTCTTCGCTGAAGAGCGGTCGCGAGCCTGGCCCTTCGCGTTGAGGGTCCTTGTCACGTTCCGAAACGTACCGAGTAGCTCGGCTGGCTCCGGCGCCACCACCCGTAGAGATGATGTGAAAGAAAGCTCCCATGAGATGTGTCTTACAACATGCGAATCTATTTCTTACGCTGCGGTGTGGAATCCTTCACCATACCGAGCAGCGCCAGCTGGGCATAAGTCGGCACGCCGGAGATGGTGCTGGCTTCCTTGAGATCGAGCGGCGGACCTTTCCACTTCTCGCGATCGTCGGGAGTGATCACCAGAAAGTAAGCACTGGCCTCGGCGGCTTGGTCACCCACCGGAATTGCCCAAAGGGTGCAGCGCGTTGGACTGATGAAGTTGTAGAAGTAGTAATAGTTGCGCAACACTAATGAGTGTCCTCCGGCCCCATATTCCGGAGGAGTGGTATGTTTCCAGACGTTTGCTTCGATGTCATTGAACGTCGAAGGAAACGAACCCTTAAGGTGCTGATATTCGCGCAGACCTTTGATGATCTTAAGAACGGGGTCAACCTGCGGGACGCTGGCACGAGCGCGCCACTCGGCCGCATACGAGGCATAGGCCCAACTGGGCAGGTAGACAATGACTGCGATTACCAACAGAACATAAGAAAACGCAAACCGTTGCTTACCAGTCTTTCCTTCAACTCCACGCATGATTTCTCTAATCCCTCAATCAACAAAATCATCGAGCGTGACTGGCTGACTGCTTCGCGCGCCGCCCGTGTGCCGGACCCCGTCGGTCGGTGCCACCGAAGACTGTCCATTCCCATTAGACTGACCTATCGGCACAGCACACGGAGTTCGTTGTTCATCAGCTTGAGCCTGTTGCTGACGCCTTCGTTCTTCCTCCTCCTTCGCCCTGGCTGTCTTCAGCAGATTCATTGCTCCAACGGCCGTGGATAGGGTTTTCGGTGGATCGATCGGTCGTTGTGGTGGTACTGCGAGATCTCCGTTATCGGCTCGCGGCAGGAACCGAAACAGAATCGGGTCGGCGGTATCGATGATGGCAATACCCTGGCGGTACTTCACCATGCGGCGTAGCTCGGGAGCCTGGCGCAGGTCGCGCCGGCTTTCGGAGACGCGTTCGGCATCATTGTGATTGCCAACAGCGTCAACCTCGGTGCGCGACAACACCGTCGCTGGCCCCAGCATGGCGGAAGCGTAAGCGCCAGTCTCAGGATCAATTCCGGGGAGGAAGATCTGATTACGAAGACCGGCGAGGATAGCTTTACCGGCTGTCTCGCCGCCGGCCTTGCTCTTAACCTGTGAGACGTCCTGATATCCGAGCAGGTAAGGCGTATTCCGAAACCTACCAATCTTCAATTTCTCCTGCAGCTTGGGCGGCGAGATATTGCCGGCTTCGTCGAGGGCCATTAGCACGGGTGTGGAGTTCTTCTCAGTTGTAGCCTGCATCTCCAACGCCGCTAGACCAAAGAGAAGCTCTAGCAGAATGCGATAGTCGAGCGCCTGGCTCTCTGACATCACGATATAGATCGCCGTCCCTGGCCGCCGCAGATCGGCAAGGTTGATTTCGCGCACGCCGCGTTCTACCTCTTCACGGGTGGCGCTCTTCAGAATCTGCATGGCGTTCGGTGAACGCAGGGGCGCGAGTTTGTTATTGAGACCGGTAATCACGCCTCCCTGAGTCTTGTCGGCGTCAACTTTGGAGAAGTTGCCCCACTCAATTTGCGCCTCTGCATCCGCCGAATTGAGCATGTCTTTGCCGAGTTTGGTCAGATCGTTACGCGACAGATACTCCTTGATCATTGGCAGGGTCGGATTACAGGCGATGGTGGGCAGATGCAAACAAAGCGCTTTCATGAGGGCCGTCTCACCGGAGATCCAATAGTGAGTGCTGTCATTGACCTTCATGTTTTCGGGATCGAAGCCGACGACGATGGAAGCTATCGAATGGGCCAGTTCGCCGTTTTGCAAACAGCGAGGCAGCGGGTTCCATAGATCGGAAAGCGAGGGCGTCTCCAGGTCGAAGCGATAGACGTGATCGTAGTAGCGCGCAGTATGCGCGTAGAGTTCGCCTTTGATGTCCATCACCAGCACTGAGCCCCATTGCGACCAGTCACGCAGAATGTTCATGTAAAAGGTCGCTGACTTGCCGGAGTCTGACGGTCCAAAGATGGCCGTGTGGGTTAGCAGCTGCTTCAATCCCAGGACGAGATCGTATTTGCGGGGACTGAGGGCGGAACTGAGACGGCCGATACGGACCGAGCCATAGGGCAGCGGCTCTCGCGCTGGATGCGCGAGACCACGCGCTTTGAGATCGGCGACACTGGCCCAACGAGCTGAGCCATGTGTCAGCCGCTGGTTAATGCTGTAGTAGGGATATGCAAGGTTGATGGCCTCGAAGGCCCCGACGAGAGCGACCATGAAAGAGCCCATCAGAACGAAAGCCATCCATTTGAAATCCAGATTGAGGATTTGGCCGGAACGAAACAGTAAATAACCGGCGACGCAACTACTCAGAAGAAGGCTGCCGCCGCGTGAGACATCCTGGAGAAAACGCGTGGCGGCATGAAACGAATCGAGGTCCGGCTCGTCTGCCGGACGGGGAATGAAATAGTCCGCATCTATTCGTTCTGCTCGGGCACGAAAGCTCATTACGAACCTCTGACTCTTTCACCGCAATCGATTCTTTCTACTTCTGAGCTAGTGAACTGCCCCACCGTTCGAGTTGCATACGCTCAGTGTCAGGCATTTGGGTTTGTTTGAAGAGTCGTGGCTGCCAGCCGGAAGAGATGACTTCGGAAAGCGGCGCAAACGGTGGCGGGTACGCAATGCCGTCGAGTTGCAACGATTCAAAATAGCGCGCGCCCACACCGGTATTGTGATCATCGGGGATGCGAATGAGCATCGCCGGACCATCCTGTCGCGATGCTGGTACAGAGATCAGTTCGACGGACAGAGGATTTGCTGAGTAGCGTATGTGAACCGCGCCATTGGGTAGTTTCAGAATACCTGGTTGGTTCGTGAGCCACTCTCCGGGAATCAATTGACGATGCGCGACGCCGCTGACTATTTCGCCCACATCACGTGGCGGCCTCCCCGCAAGTATTCGCTCGACCACGAAACTCATCGCTGCGACGGCGACGGCGCTCGTGTTACGCAGCCGCTCAGCCGTACGTGGCACTTCACTGTCAGGCCAGCGATAGGCGGGCGCTGCGGCAGTCGAAGCTCCAGTGCCGCTGGCATCGCCGATTGACACCTGCGCATCGACCGTAGCCAGCAGGCTATTTCTCTCTCGCTGCATCATCACAGGCACGAGCGCAAGAACAAAGAACGCGCCGGCGGCCACGGAGACAAACAGCCAGATGTTTCCCCGCTCTCTCATGCGACTGCCCGCAGTCGAACTGAATGTTCGGCGAATACCTGCTCGACCATTTCTTCTATGACGGAATCGGGTGTGTAGGCAGCTCGCTCCAGTCGCGGCAGACCAAGTTCAAGGTTGGCGAGATCATCAGAGGAACGAGCAATGAATCCCAGATGGTCATCAATCACTTCCAGAGTGACTCTCTCGATGTCCTCAGCCACGATGGTCTTGAGCAACGCGATCGATTCGCGCAGGCCGGGCTTATCGCGCACAGTGGGCAACATCAGGCGAATGTAGCGCACCACTTTGACCACCTGAAGCAGCAGTTCCGCTGTCGCTTCGGGCACACGGGAATGGAGTATCCGGGCTTCCTCGAGATCGCTCGGCAGCCGCACCTTGGTGTAGATACAGCGGGATCGAAGCGGCGGATGCACCACGTGCTGGTTGTTCGAGGTGAGAATGACTATAGGTTTCTCATCATTCTTACCCACACCGATGTGTCCATGGTTTTCAACCAGACGGGGGATGGAAGCATGGCCATCAGTGAACAGCTGATAGAAGAATGCCTGACAGACCTGGGGCAGCTTTTCGAACTCATCCAGCTTGAGAATCGGGACGATCCCGGTCGTCGCCAGGAAGTCATAAGCCTTGAGGATCTCGCCGAGACTAAGAAACTCTCGCCGCCATTGCTCTTGCCGGGCCATTGTTAGGTCGAACCCCCCAGCCGTGGCCTGCACCACGAAGTTGTTCTGACCCTTATCATCCCACTCGAAGAGAATGTCTCTCAGAGTTAGCCCGTCCATTCCCTGCAGCTCGAAGTAAGGCCGGTTGCAGGAATAAGCGAGCGCATCAACCATCTCGGTCTTGCCTCCGCCGCGTTCTCCCTCGGCCAGGAGCGGCATGCCTGATTGCAGCGACTGGCAGAGGTCTTTGAGTGGCCGCGCCTGAAAGATGTAGCCCGACTCACGCGCCACCAGTTCAGCCAACGCGCCACGCCCCTGGTCGCGCACCAGCCGGCGCGGATCGATGACTTCTCGCAGGGGATCAGATGGAATCATTGTTAGTCTCGCTTCTCGACCGGCAATAACTTCAACGCCAGCCGCCGTTGTTCGTCATTCATCATGGGCACGGCCGCGCGAATTTCTTCAGAAGTGCCGAAGAGAATGAGTTCCAGCACTTCGCGATCAGAAAGCGAGTTGGCGAGCGCTGCCGGTCCGCCTTCGCGTACATCCTCTCGAACCGCCTCACCGAGCCGAAGCTCTCCGGGCGCATCAACGCCATGAAGTTCCTTGGGCAGGTCTGCGACCATGACAAAAGCGGATCGTCCGGCCTCGACCTTCACGAAGCCCTGCTTACTTCGACCTCCGTTGAGGAGCTGGTTAGCTTCGTCACTAATCGGATTGGCGAGACGGTAGCCATCGATAAGCACGGTGCCACGTCCGGTAAGAGCGCCGGCCATAGCGCTGGCGACCTGCAGTCCACCCGACGCGACCTTGCGCACAGTTTGGCGCAGGCCAGAGCGATCGACGCTGATACGCTTGCCGGGCAGGCCGGTAGCGCCATCGGCGCCGAGCACTTCACCGCTCATCTTCACCAAGCGGTTCTCGCGCGGATCGATGTAGCCAAGCACATTAATAAAAGCGCGGTCCTGCTCACTGCCGCTGACTCTTCCGACGAGCAATGTTCCCTTTGGCAAAGACCAGCCGTCACCGGCAGTATCGCGCGACAATTCCAGTCGCGCGTAAGAGTTGTTTCTGAGCGTAAAGATGACACCTTGCGAGCGCACCGGCAGGAGAGTGCCAAAGGGCGGAACCACGGCGAGCGGAGCCTTTGCAGTTTCAATTATCGGTAACTGCTTCTCGGTGCGATTTGCGAGAGCATTCGGACTGACGAGTGCTGCGAGCGGCTTGGCCGGCGCATCTTCAACATAGAGAGTTTGAGTCGCATTGGCGCGCGATTGGACAACCGGAAGAGACGAGGAGCCCGCTCTGCTTGGCTCAACACTCGGCTGCTGCCTGCTCTCTTCCTTACCCGAATTCTCGGAAGCGTTCGTTTGCAGGTAAGCAGGCGAACCAACCGTGAAGCTGAGATTGCGCCCATCGTATGGAGTAACGGTCGGAGCTGGTGACGCCCCCGGAGACGCTGATGGTGGCGGTGAAGGATTAACGCCACTACGAGCGGTGTCGTTACCGATCGCTTCGCGGGCAATATTAATTGCCTCGGCGCTCAAGCCATTCTCTGTAGTGCCCGGACTTGGTTCGGGTTTGGCGCTCAACGAATCGCGCCGTGAATCCGCCTGCACCTTGACGTTGACTCGATTGACCTTCAACGCCAGATACAGCGTGCCGATGCCGCCGGCAATCAGCAGAAACACGAGGGACCAGGTAAATAGCTTGCGTTTCCAACCGCGCTTCTTCTCCTTCGGCTGCCTCGGTGACGCGAATTCCGGGTTGGTCGGATCGAAAAACGTGTTCTCAGCGGTGGCTGGATCGTCTTCTATCGTGAGCTGGTGATGACCGTTGCCGGTGGTGGTTTCGGTTGTCTGATTCATCGGCCACCTCCCTGACTAGCCAGTTTGATTGAGACGGGTTCATCGGCGGCGCTTGCCTGACTTACCACCACCTTCAATTGTTGGCGGGTAGTCAAAACCGGAGGGCGATACGCGAGCGCATAGTAGACCGTCGCCCCCGCAGCTATGACTTCTGATTTGTTACTAACCTCAAGACTGAGCTGCTTAACTGACTGGAGATTGATCGACTGCCCGCGCTCATCAACCATTTCCAACAAGAGGTCGGGACTCCCTGGCGCGAGTTTCAAGATGTCCGATGATTTGTTTCTGACAGCGACCAGCAACACCGCCACTCCTTCGGAACGAGCCGCCGGTTGCAGGATCGCCAATGACAATCCATGAACGGGCTTGGTCCAGTTCTTAAACTGCTTTGGTTTCTTGATCGCCTCCTGCAGCGCATCGTGAACCATCGACGGAGCAGTTTTTTCAGCTCCCTCCGGTTTCTCGTTTTCCGCTGGTGTTGGTGGCGATGGGGCCGTGAGCGTCGGCGCTGGGGCGACTGGGTTGTTCTCAATCTTAACGTCCTGAGGATTCTCGACTGAGATGGTAATTGTCGCGGCGGACTGCGCAGTTATCTCCCCCCTTTCAGCTACGCCATCCAGATTAACTGGCAGTCCGGCCGCGCGCCTGCGCGCCACTACTTCATCGCGGCTGTAACTCAATACGCAGCGATGAACGTTTTGCGCAAGGTCTTCTACGGGATAGAAAAGAAAGGTAACCACCAAACCACTGCGCATCTGCGCCGTGACCGTCGCCGCTGGCGTGCGTGCTCTCGTGCTCCGCAGCGGTGGCAAAAATTGCTCACCCGGTCGCACCACAATGGCCCGTTTGTTTCGTTCCAAGGCTTTCTGGTCCACCGTAGCCATCTCGGGATCGCCGGGAATGATGTAGCGCGGACCATCGTTGGCCGGCAGTTCAATCAGGACGCTGCCATGCTGAGCCATCGCCAGCCGCACGACCGTTTCATCCTTGGTGACATTTACCCGCGCTTCGCCGACAAAGAATTCCGCCGGCGCTTGAGTCTCCGACACCGCGGTTGGCGGTAGAGTCTTCACTGTGCGCCGCACACAAACTCGACAGCGGGTCGCCGGTTTCAATGTGGTCGCGACTGGCTGCTGTGCGACCACAGCAATGAACGAAACCAAAACTATGAATAATGAATTGATCAGTTTCATGAGTCCTTCCCTTACTTTTCGGTTGAATTGGAAACCGGCGTTTCCGCCTCCGTGGAGCTGAGTTCCTTGTAGTCGATGGAGTTGATGCGAAACCCTGAGCGCAGATTGCGATCAAGCCTGAACGTCCCACCCTCGGGCGCATCCGGCAGGAGATCCACAGTCAGCAACAAATGCTTAGTGATGTGCTGACTTACATTCTTGACGACCAGATCGATTTCCTGGGTGCCATAGACCTTCACCGTCAATGGTCTGCCGGGAGCGTGTTCCAGGTATTCCGGTTTCCAGCGCGCATTCCACTGTTGTTCGCGCTGCGTCTGCAGAATCTTCTGGTCAGTAAGATATTGCGCGAACTTCTTAGCCTGCCCTGGCACCATCAGCCGCAACGCTGCTTCAATGTCTTTGGAACGGGAGCTTTGGTCGACGCGATAGAGGTATTCGAGAAACGCCTTGACGACATAGTCCATATCGGCAATCTGGAGTTTGTCCTTCTCCAGCCTGACCGCTTCGGTTGCGCCCAGCTCGCGATCGTTAATCATCACCGTGCGCCCGGAGGTCATATCGACGACGATACGGTCGGGCCGTTGAATGGATTTGTAGACCACACCCACTACCGCCGAAGCGGCGATCACCAATGACAGAATGATCAGCCATGATTGGCGCTGGATAGTGCGCACGTCGGCTGGATCGCGATAGCAAATGACCTGGTCATAAGACTCTTCGATTGCTTTTAACGAGTCTGCTGCTTCGCAAGTAGGTGCAGCCGGCAACTCCAAAATATCGGTACTCATCATCGGTCCTCTTTGTGCGGCAGTGGAATTCTGATCGCAATCTTGAATCGACTGACGCCGAGTCACTCTACAAGTCATGTACCAATTCGGGAATGCTCTATTTGCTTAATGGGGAGGCTAGTGTGCGGTGTAAAAGCCGACGATGATGTTGTAGGCGGAGTCCAACGAGACGCGAGCTACCAGTTTAGGAGATGACCAGATATTTGTACGGTTGCAATGAGGGTGATAAATTGACCGCTACGATTTATTGGTTTCTAAATGCTCATGAAATTCCTGGCTAACAAACCAATAACCAATGCTGTCCCGCGCCGGCAGTGTCGAATCTGAGTACTCACTTGCAGTAGGAGCCGCCTTCGCCTATGCGCCCGAAACGACTGCTGAAGCTCGTTGGATGCCTGGCATTCCTGGCTCTATTCTCCGTTGCCAGTAATGCCCAGCTACGCTTTGTGCAGATTACGGATCCTCACCTTTTCGATCCTGAAGAGGAAGCTGCGAGCAACCGAAAGGCTTTGGCCGCGTGCGTGAAGAGCATCAACGAGCGGATTGATTCAGGCTTCTCATACCAATTCGTCGTGGTCACTGGTGACATCGGAATCGAGAGCCTGATAGCAAAACCACTCCCGAAGGGCTGGCAAACTACTGCGCAAAAGACTCCCGAGCAGGAGCGCCAGATAGCTCAAGAGATCAGCAAAGGCGTCGGCATTATGTCGGCCATACTCTCTTCGTCCAAGGTACACGTTTGGTTGTTTGTGCCCGGCAACAACGACTTGTACCTGGAGGATCCCACCACCATCACGTACTACCATCGATTCATCAGTCAGCTGGCGAGTACGATGCAGCCTTTTGGCATAGACATCCAGGACCTCTGCCCGGCGGCTAGGGTTCCCGGCAACGCCTATTCGAGTTCGGCCGCTTATGTTTCAGGCCGCTATGCATTCATTGGCTTTAACAATGCGTCCTTCAAGAACAATGACGACAGCGGTCTGCTGCTTCCCTCATCATCAGGCGGAACGCGGACGGCTGAGTTAAAGCGGCTACAAGAAGAATATGTTAATCAGGTGAAGAATTTCTTAGGCGGTCAAAAGACCAAAGGCAGTGAAGTCGCATACGCTTATGTCTTCTATCACATTCCGGAGGTAGACGATCCGTACCTCATCTCCGGCAATGAAGCGAATGACCCGAAGCTAGCAAACAAACTCAATGAACGAGAGTTAGCGATTAAGGCGAAAGCGGTCTCGCCGACGAGCCGCTATTCCTCATGGTTCGTAAACGATTCGGTCCGTTCGTCCTGGGACCAAATTTTCGATGCACCTAGTAGCGGCAAGTTAATGGGACTTTTTGCGGGTCACCTGCACGACTGGAAGCGAGAGACCTATTCCGATTCTCACTGGCTCAAATCTACGGACTATCGTTCTGGTAGCGTCTCGAGGCTTTACGTCTGCCCACCCCTGGCTGTTAAGCGACAAAGTGATCAGCCAGACCAGGCACGAGGTTTCATGGAGGTCTCGATTGATGAAAAGGGACGGGTGCTCGACAACTGGGGACGCAGTGGGGCGCGGATCTTTTGGTACAACGCCCTGACGGAGAGTTTTGCCAGTAACGAAAACGAGAAGGAGTCCGAATGGTTGCGAGAATTGCAATTGGGTCGCGTTTACGAGGATGTTGGCCGTTTCTCCGATGCCGAATCTGCTTACGTCAAAGCGCTGGCAAGCAAGTCTGCGGGAACGAACCGAGACGCTGTTGCTTCGGTCCAGCGCGTAACTGAGAAACAAATCTCTCCTTTGAACAGGTATTTCTTCACACCGGGAGGGTTCTCACTCTCGCTGGAAGGAACAAGCCTACTGGTTTCGACGAGCCTCCTTCTCACCCTGCTAGTGGTGTGGAGTATCGAAAAGCGATATCGCGTGTTGCCCACAAAGTATTTGGTGCCAGTTGGTCTAATCGTCCTCGCCATGGCTGTCTTCGTGCTATGGCTGGTAACCAGTCTGATTTATGGAAGTCGATGGTCCATTCCTCCGGCCATCGCGGTGGTCCTTACCCTGGCCGTGATCATACTAATCTTCTGCATTGGTTGGGCGACGCTTCGTAACCGTGGGCGCAAGATGATTGTTCTGCTGCCGCTGACAGATGCTACCGATGGGAAATTAGGGTGTACTTTTCCGCACGTTCTGACGAATACACTGCAAGTAATCATTGCGTCGCGCGCAGAACGATTCAGAGATCCGGGAGAGTCAGTACCTACGATTAAGTCGCCTGAGGGCACTGACCTGGCAGATCTCGTTGAATCCTCGGTGCCAGGGTGGCTGGGCAAAACAATCGGCTTCCTGATGCGTCGGGCGAGTCAACCGGAATTCTCCATCCGAGGTTCTTTGCAATCCGCAGGCACCGACCTTATGATGATCGTGACGCTTTACTCGGGGCGGCAAACGTTGCATTCCTGGTACGGGAGGTTTCCGGCACGCGAGCTCGCCGGGTTCGAGCAAGATTTTGCGTATGAGGTTTTGATATATACAATTGCACCGGAGCTTTACGACGATGCATCTTGAAACAAAAGACAGACGGGCTTTCGAATACCTCAGAGCGGCGCAGCTGTCTTTGAGCAACTTTCAGCAGTTCAAGAAGCGCGACCAGCTGGAGAATGCCGATCGCAAGCTGGGCGCGGCCATAACTATTGATCCCAATTACCTTCGGGCATTCTACTATCGCGGGCTGGTCAATGACATGTTGGGCCGGCCAAGACTGGCGGCGGATGATTTTAAGCTCGTGCTGAATCAGCAACCGCCCTTCGTGACCGAGGTGAAGTACAACCTTGGCGTTGCTACCTTCCATCAGTACGGACACCCGAACCTTAAACGGGCAATCGAGTACTTTGAAGACGTAATCAAAAATACGAACGATAAGGCCTTACAGCTAAGGGCGCGCGCTGGGATTGCACATGCTTATGCGGTGATGATGATTCCCAAGCCACCAGACGAGGCTCTCCCAGACTGTGAGAAAGTGGAGGAATTCCTCAGAAGTGAAGGCGCTCAAGAGCATGTTTCTCAGTATCACGATCTTTCCACCGCTGCCAGCGAACTGCTGAAGAAACAACTCGACAAGGAAAAGGATTTGCCGCCTGCAGTAAGACAGGAAATTAATTGGAGATGGCGCAATACCTGCGCTGTACAGCGTATGTTCTATACCGATTTCTTTGCAGACGATAGGATCAAGCGCTTACACGAAGCCGAAACTAAGCTGAAGGAGGCAGATGAGTTCAGCCCCGATAACTGGTCGATCAATTGCAACATTGCCTCGACATGTATGCGATTAGGTTATTGGTTGAAAGTATCGAACCTTGCGGAGAGCAATCAGGTCAAGGAGTATTTTGAAAAGGCCCTCCAGCGGCTCGACCATGTGATCGGCACGCTCTATCCTCGCTATGGCTTCGCACTTTATGAGAAAGGCAGGGTCTATCGACTAAATGGCGATTTTGAAAAGGCGTCAGTCTTTCTTAGAGAAGCCAGCGAGATCCCAGAAGCAGACCGGGCAGTGAGTGACGCAACCCTCTCGTGTGAGCAGAAGCGTGTTGCCACGGCGAAATCGGATTATCCCTACATTGCCAAGCCTTAATCCTTCCTAAAGACAAACACTGGTTCGTATTTGTAGGCATTTCCCGGATCGTCACGAAGGTACGGCAAGTGACCGAGTCGGAGCTTCAGCGTCCTGACGTGACGAAAGTGTTCGCTGGCAATACAAAGCATGTCGTCAGACAACTTGTAGCCATTGATATTCGCTACGTTGACAACAAAATACCCGCCCTTCTTCAAGATCCTTCTGCTCTGCCGCACCACAGGAACGATAAAGCCTTCTCGCCATTTCTCATAAGTTGGGAATCGGATGTAACTCTGTGAGCTGCTGTTCGAATAGCGTTCCATATTGAAATATGGTGGACTAGAGAACACTAACGCCGCCGAACGCGCCTTCTGTCCGGTCAAGAAGTCCTCCGCACAGACCTGATGAATAACTGTGCGCGCCCTGACCCTTACCAACTTACTTAACTTAGCGCTCATCCGACGTAAGCCGATGATTTGTTCTCGGCACGGATCAATACCAAGATAGGTGCGGTCCAGCGGTAAGCATCCAAGCATCCTGCCTCCGTAGCCAGCGGAGAAATCCAATACGGTGTCGCCGTCCTGAGAGTAGCGTTCGTAGATTGCCTTAGCCGCAGTAGGTCGGAAATTTGACACCCGACCGGTATGGCTAAAGGTCAAGAGCATGCCTCGCAAATTGTTGGCATTAACGGCCCGTCGATCCGCCCAGACAGTCAAAGCCCTGCGAATTAGCCTGCGGAGGGCCTCGTCATCTTCAAAGCACGTGTAGGGTGAGCGCCGGCCTTTCATTTTCACGCGCCACATTTGTGGGTGAAACAAATTTGCGAGCCTGACACCGATCATCGAGCTTTGTATCTCATCATTGAGCAAGAGATGATCGGAACTCGCGGCCTCAAGACGCGAATACTCATGAACCAGTTGTTGATCGGTGAGTGAGTAGTGAGGGAAGCCGCGGGTTCGCCAGTATTGAAAACAAAGACTGACCAGTAGTTCTCGATTTCTTGTAGACTGTTTACTCCATTCTCTGCCCCGCAGATTCAACACCATTTCTTCAAGTTCGCGAAGTGTGGGTGCGTCGAACTGGGCTGCTGAGATCTCTGTCAACCAGGACTTTGGCACCTGTCGAGCAGCAAAGGTTCTGTTGAGGAGCAAGCCGGTGGATTCGAGGGTGCTAGACATCATCTATTGTTCTTCACATCGCAAGGATAATGAGGTATTGAAGAGCGTCATCATACTAGACGATTCAGTTGTAATAAAGAAACTTGTTTTTCAACACAATACACGGGCTGATGCAGCGTCACTGGAGAGGGCGAGTCCCCGTCGCGGAGAACTCAAGTCGTCACGCAGGCATAGCAATAACAAAGAGGTGGGAGCCTCTATGAGGGGCAAACATGCGAAAGGTCATTTGCTGCGATGCGCTGGAGCAACTTAGAAGGACCGAACCAGTCAAGGCGATCGTCACATCATTACCGGATGCCTCGGAAGTGGAATGTCATTTCCCAGCTTACACTCAGTGGTTTAGTGGAGCTGTTCGAAGCGTATTTAACTCCGTGACCAGGGATGGGGTAGCCATATTCTACCAGGGCGATCGGAGGTATCGTGGCCGTCTGCTTAGCAAAGCGAACCTCATCTGCAATGCCGCGCAATCGAAAGGATTTCACTTACTGTGGCACAAGATTGTATTGCGAAACCATCCAGGCAAGATAAATCTCTATCGGCCAACCTATCTTCACCTGATAGCATTCAGCCCATCTCTTAAGGCCGGGCGACCAACACCAGACGTAATCGACCAGAGCAAAACAATCTACCAAAACGGGATGGCTATAAATGCCGCCGTTTTTGCGATTCGCTTCGCGGCGGACGCAACGCGGACTAATGTGATCTATGACCCTTTTTGCGGACGAGGAACGGTCTTAGCGGTGGCAAATGCGCTTGGCCTGGAGAGTGTGGGGTTCGATATTTCAACCGAACAGTGCGCGCTAGCTCGTAAGTTGCGAATTCAGGTACCCCAAAACTGAACGCCTGCACACATACTCTGCATTGTACCTTTACCAAGAATTGAAAGCCCGATCAAAGGATGCCCTAGTAAGCATAAGACGGCCCACCAGAAAGCATTATCATTCCAGCTGAGCCGGTGTTCACGAATCTTCCCAGCTGAACGCAGGGCTGGTGTAAAAGCCGACGTGAGCCATGTAAGGAGAATGCGACGATGCTCACGGCACGTCGATGAAGGAAGCAACGCGCAATTGAGACTTGCCGCCTATTACATCACCGTCCGCAAATGAGTCGAGACTGAAGTCACGTCGCGTCAAGTGGGTTTGTAATCGAAGAGTCGCTGAACGACCTGGCAACGAGGTCTGCGACGGCTCCTGTTCCAGAAGGAGAGCGAGTCCTTGTCTGACGTATTCTCGCGTCTCTACGTATGGCGGAATGCCACCAGTAACCCGTCGACGCGGATTGATGAGTTTGCCGTTTGGCAATAGCAGTGATCGTCCGGTAAGAAAAGATTCTACTGTGCCCTCGCCGGAGTTGTATGCCGCCATCGCCAGATCAACTCTGCCTTCGAACCTATTCAACAAATCGCGAAGATAACGGGCCGCGCCACCGATGGCTTGCCGTGGATCGTGTGGGTTGACGACACCATATCGGCGCGCTGTCTCCGGCACGAGCTGCATCGGTCCGCGCGCGCCTTTTGGACTAACTGCGTTGAAGCGGAAACGCGACTCCATGAAACACAGAATCCGAAGCAACCGAGCATCGATTCCATATCGGCGAGCCGAATCCGCAATGTAAGGTTCAAGCTGCTTCGCTCTCTCGTTAAGCGAAGCGTCCGCTGATCCGCCTGCCCGGCTCGTCTGCGCGTTGACTCCCGCTCCCAATACCAACACAACAACAATGGATCGAATGAGTGTTTGCAGCATGGTCACTCTCAAGGAGCAAAGGCAGTGCCCGATGAGTAGTAGAGGGAGTGGCACAGCGATTGAAGACGGGCACAGCGCTGCGAAGCAAACATCACCACGAATCAAAGTGATGTTCACGACACACATCAATCACAAGTAACGGGCAATGAATTTCGAGGAGAGTGAACTATGGATAACTTCCTGGAGCTAACAATTTTTCGCGGAGTCGAGGCTTCGCACCTTGCGCTTCTGGGTCTACGACTTATTCGTTGTGGCATAGCCCTTCGGGTCCTGCCGGCGGCGCTGGCGATTGCGTTGATGGTGGCGATGGGAGTTGCCTCAGCGTCGGCGCAGACACCTTCCGGCTCTTTCTTCAACGGCAACAGCGCACAACTGGGCAACAGTCTGCGATCAATAACTTTCTTCCTGGCGGCGGCGATGATCATCGCCGGCATCATCTTTGTCGCGGTCGGCATTATCACTTCCGGCTTGCGGGAGTCGCTTTCGACCTGGAAGTTCATCACCGGCGCGGCCTGTTTTGCTTTCGGCGGAATCTGCGCGGCGGTCTATGCGTTCAGCCAGGGCGATACCGTGCCGCTCGACAATCAGTTCTAGGGAATTAATCTAGGCAACAATCGAATCAAGAATAATGCTTCCTGCGGAGGTGAGATGAGACTGCGTCCAGTACGACCAAACATTTACTTGCCGGTAGTGCGCTTCGGAGTCGCCGACAGCGATTGGTTCACGGTGCTTTTGATCTCATGTGCGCTTTACCTGGCGCCTGTGCCCTTCGGCATTACGGTGCTCTACGTGCCGCTGCAGATGTGGACCTGGCTGCTTGGCACTGCCGGCACAATTGCCTTCTTCAACTACATCAGGATTGGGCGCAGGCCTTCCTGGCTCCAACACAAGCTCAAAGCGCTCCTATTCCATCATCGCCACTATCGCGCAGTACCAAACGGACGCAAGCGTTCCTTTGGCCGACGGTGGCTCAGTGATAACACCGAAGGTGAAACTCAAGTCTCACCACTCTGCCGGTCACCGTCGGCACCGGCAACATCAGTGTGGCTGGCTCATAACAATCTCATTCTGGAGGCTTCGGAACAGCAATGGAACTCGCCACTGGTTACGACGAACTAACAGCAGCAAGAGCGCGGGAACGCGAGACGGCTATCTTACGTCGGCCCATCGGACGGCGGCGCGACTCTTCGATCGTCGGCATCTTCGACGATGCGTTGCGACACAAAGACGGCGCGCTCACGGTCGCCTATCAAGTGGAGACACCGCCGACCATGTTTGCCGACGATCACCTGGTAGATCTGCGTTACGACGAACTGGCGCGCATGCTGGCCTTTGAGAAACCTGCCGGTACGCTGGTGCAGTTCCGATATGCAACCACTCCCGATCTCGGCCAAGCCATTAGCCGAGCGATCGACTCGCGCGCTACATCCGGCACGCACACGCTGGCGTCTTTGTTACAGGCATCACATCTGGACTATCTACGCGATGCGGCGAAGACATTCGCATTCCGTCGCAGCGTGCTGACGATGTGGGTACGCGTACCGCCCAAGAAACACGGCAATTCCACGATGACGGCTCTCGCTGATTTCAGACACGCGGTCGCCAACTCGATTAAGACATCCGGCTTACCAGGGACGTTGCTTCGATTGCCGGAGATCTATCGACGCACGGCGGACGATGCAGTGGTGCGACGCACTCTGGCGGATGAGCGGCAAGCTTATCAGACGGCGAACCGGATCTGGCGGCAACTCGAAAATTCCTCACCCTTTGGTTTGCGCCGGTTTACGCGGCAGGAGATCTGGGAAGCAGTCTTCTTCGGTCATTGTCAGAACGCCAACTCAGCTCCGGTGCTGCCGGAGGTTCCGGGGCGAGATCTCCGCGACTATCTCTGCGGGGAGACAATCGAAGGTGAACTGAATTATCTGCTGCACGGTGAATCACCTGTGGCGATTGTCTCAATGTTCACGCCACCAAACGAAACCGTTACGGCTGATGCGCTGCGGGGTTTGATCGGTAGACGCGACTTCAACAGCCGCCACACCCTCGTCACCGAATACCTCTTTCCGGAGCAACGGAAAGAGACGCGCCGTCTCGACCGACGCATCAAGCAGGTGAAGCGCACTTTCACCAGGAAAGACAATCCCGAAGGAGCAGCAGCCCTCCGCAGCCTGCGCGCGGTGCGCGACGAGGTAGCCGGCGCCCGCGAATCGCTGCTGCCTACTCGCTGCTATGTAGTTCTCTACGGAGAGCGCGCCAGAAACTTCGCCGAACTGAAGGAATCCGTGACCACGCTCGATGAGCAATGCGAGCGAGCAATTTCAGCGATCAGGCAGATCCCGGGAGCGAACGCCGAGCGTGAGGAACCTGAAGCGCTGCGCGCCCTCTATCCTTCCGCGATCGCGGGTGAGTCGAGTCCGCAGCTGACCGGACGAGAGTTGACCGAAGTGTCAACCTCGGTCGTAGCATTAACGCCTACCGAAGATTCCTGGCCCGGTGCAGTCAGACCGCACACGCTGCTTTCAACTATTACTGGTCGGCTGATTGGCATCGATCTCTACGACCGCAACCAGATTCCTTCGCCTCTGATTCAGATCATTGCCGCGCCGCGGGGTGGTAAGTCGATCCTGATGGCCCAGTTTGCCTGCGACATTCTGGCGAGCCTGCGGGATGCGAGTGTTAACGCCATAGACATCGGCGAGACCTTGCTGCCACTGGTGACAGTGCTGGGCGGCAGGTACATCAGGCCCCAACCCGGCGAAGTTCGGGCTATCAATATCTGGTCTTACCCTGAACTCAAAGAGGGAGAGCCGCCTGACGACATTCAAAAGGCCCTGGTGACTGGCGACCTGAAGATGCTGGCGCGGGTAACGGATGACGACAAAACCGCGGAAGACATCATCAGCGCCGTGGTGTCACAGGTCTACGAGAACATCGTCGCGCAGAACGGTCCCGGAAGGCCGCTGTTCGAGCCAGTGCTCTCGCACTTCGTAGCGCAGTTGCGCACCTTTCCCTTCGACTCGGAGATGGTAAGAGAGCGCCGCGAGACGTTGGTACTGGCTTTGAGCAACTATTTGGGCCATCCCTGGCTCGATGCGCCCACGCACTGCGACTACGAGGCCAAATCTCCTTTTGATGTTTTCGAGCTGGGTTCGCTGAAGGACTTCCCGCGCGACGTGAAGCTATCACTCGCTTACCGCATCGCTGCACATGTGGCGCGCTCAATCGGACACCGGCGGACTGACGGCACGCGAACCCCAACCGCAAACCTCTTCGATGAAATGTGGGAGATCAAGGAAGAGTATCCCTTCATCTTCAAGGTGCTGCAGCACGCCGGTCGCAAAGGACCCAAGGAAAATTCGATCACAGTGCTTGCGACACATGCCTTTGAGGACATTGAAGACGTGGCCTCCCTGTCAAAGACCGGCAATGTCCTCTTTATCGGCAAGCAGCTAGGCGATTACTCGAGAGTAGTGGCACACGCGAAGCTCTCACCCAACGGCGCCACCGCCATCAGCCACATCAGGACCGCGCCCGGCCGATTCTCTCAATTCGTAATGGTGATTGGTTCCGGGCCGGATCAAGTGGTCGAGATGGTTCAGCACGAATTGAGTCCGCTGATCCTCTGGACGCTCACTACCAATGCCGACGAACGAAATGCCCGCAGCGTTGTGGCTGCCTATCACCCGGAATGGTCGGAGATGCAAATTCATGCCTGGCTGTCGCAGCAGTACCCGCGCGGCTTAACGGCGGTGGGCTTGCGCGAGATCGATGAATCGGTCTTGCAAATCGCCGCCTGAAATCGACAACGAAGACAAGAGATAACAAAGCAAAAGGATTGAAAATGAAGAACCTGATAAAGCACCTATTACTGGGACTCTTGCTTGGCGCTTTGTTGAGCCCTACCGCCACCCAAGCGCAATGGACCGTCTTTGATCCGGCCCAATACTCCTTACAGATTGCGCGGCAGATTGAAGAAGCCAACCGCTGGCTCGAACGAGTAAGACAGTATTCGGAAGAGATCAACAAGCTGGCCGAACAACTCAGCACCATGAAAGCCGTGCTTGGTCAGGCCGAGAAGCTGGTCTTACACAACAACAACCTAACGCGCACGATGGCCCAGATTGGGCAAACCGTGCGCGATGTGTTTGCCCTCAAGCGAGCGTTGGAGAATTTGGTGATCACCCGGCTCCGGATGATCAAGTCAATCAAGACGCGTTTGATGAACGGCATCTTCGATCCGCAGGCTGACCTGCAAGACTTCGAAGATTATTTGCGCAACTCCATCGGGCGCACATCCGAGGACAAGATCGCGACCATGAACCGCATTGCCATGTTCGATGCCACGCTGGCGCGCCTCTACCACGACCTGCAAACGGCTCAGGCCCGACAGGCAGGGGCCGCCGAACAGATGAAGCAAGCCAAGGACAAACTGGAAGCAGAACTCGCTAAACCGCAAGTGGAACAATGCGCGAGCTGCATTTCCGATCTAAAGCTGGACACTACATCGTGCGAGAAGCTGATTGCGGATTTGGATGCGCAGATCACCAATCTCTCAACCCAAATCGAAGATCGCGTGAAGCTATACAACCTGACGATGGAAGAGCGGGTGCGCATCGCCAATCGCGTCAAAGCAACCGACGAAGCCTGGGATCAACTGTCGATCGTCAAGGACGACATCTTCCGGGCCATTGAACGAGGCGGAGTCCCGGTCCCTTCTCCCTCGCCGTAACATCAATAACCAGAACCGACGAAGTGCCACACTTACGAATAAGACAGGGACCCATCATGAGCACTAGGAACCAGAGATTGATCTTCGCCATCGTCACATTAATCGCCGTGCTGTGGTTGCCCACGCTCGTGCAGGCGCAGGCGCCCTCGCCAACGCCGGAGGCTACGCGTTCGTTATCAGACAACATCGCCGCGCTCTCGCAACGCGCCGGACGCCTCTTGCCTTATCTGGATAACGAGATTGTCTCGAAGCTGATTGGCTGGTTTGAACTCTTGGCATGGGTGGCCGGTAACTGTCTGGCAGGCTTCGCCATGCTGCGGATTGTGCGGGAAGACAACGGCGAGGGTGGCAATCTCTACTGGTGGTTTGGCCGGCTGGCGTTGTTCTTCATGTTGTCTGGCGCAAGTTTGACCATCATCAATGGCATGAGCGCGATTGGCTATGAGATCGCCAATGGGAACGAAACCAGCCAGCGCTCAGTACTCCAAAACCTTTACATCGCCCAACGCGAAAGCTTCAACGACTCGTACGCCAAGTTTCAGCAGAACCTGTTTACCGTCAAAGTTGATGGCCGCGAAACCTCAATTGAGCCGGTTCCGCTCGGCACCGAGTCAGTGCTCGGCATCCTGGTGGATAGTGAAACGACAATCAAGGACTTCGACAAAAAGGCTGACATCTCGCAGTGGAATATCTCAACCATGATGACCTGGCTCAACTTTGAACGGGCCTTGATTGAGTTTGGGGATCTGATTCTGGTAATCCTGGGCGCTGCTCTGATACTCGGGATGAAGCTGGCCATGCCTTTCATGCTGGCGGGCATAGTCGACAAACATTTGGCGAGTAAGACTACCTACCCCTTCTTCTATGGTCTGGTGGCTTTGACGCTGGTGTGGCCTCCAGTTTCCAAGATCATCAGGATAGTCGCCTACATGTGGGGCAATGTAGCGATGGCCGTCGGTGACGGCTCTCCTTTATATATCTGGAACTATGAAACGATGCGGGCGATCACCGATCCGCTTGCGCAACCACAGTACACCGTGGCACTCGCAGCGTTCGCCATGGGCCTAGGCGCACTTTGCCTTTATGGCACACCCTTCATTTCTCTTTACTTCCTATCCGGTCGAATTTATGAGTCTGTGGCTACGGTCGTTTCCAGTTGGATGGGAGCGATGGTGGGGACCGGCATTGAGAAGTACAGCGCCGAAGCCGCCGCTGCCGTCAACCGGCAGGCTGAGACCACCCAATATAGCGCCGGCTATCAGGCCGATGTAACCCGCGCCGGTGGACATCAGGAAGCCGGTAACCTGCGCGCGCAGGGCCAGCGCGCTTCGCAGATGGCCGCGATTCAATCAGCGCTAACTGGTCAGGTGGCGTCAACGCTCGGCAATGCAACGACGCAACGAATGTTGATTCAGGCTGGAGCGAGCTTTCAAAAGTCTCAGGTAGGCTCGGAGATAGCTCGCAATATTCGCGATACCAACATCGGCGCTTCCCGAGAAGTGGGCAGTATTATCGCCGGCGCCAAACGCGATCTTCATATGAATGCCGGCAACACTTCTGCGGCCAAGATTGATCAAGGCGTAAGTCTGGTCAATGCGATGATTCCGCCGGAGGTTCCAGTCGCCAGAGGCCTGGTGGAGATTCCCAAGTACGATGCCATTACCAAGCGCAACCGCACGGCAAATGAAGCTACCACGGGATTTAGTGCGGAGATGGTCCAGAACCAAGAGTTGGTCGCTGGACGCATTGCCGGCTCAGCACAGCGGTATCAGACTGAGATGAACCAGGCGATCGACAGACAGGCAGGAGGACAGATTGCGGGGGTTAATGCCGGTGCTGGTCAAGCGATTGGTGGTTATCAACGTGGGGCAGCGCAGGCACGCGGCGGCGTGGAGCAGAGCTATCAAGCCGAACTCGGAGCTAACAAACAGATTTACGTTACTCAAGTCGATGCGGCCAGCCAGATTCGTAACGCAGGACTCGAAGCGGCGAAATTGAGACAGGCCGCTGCCGTTATTGCTGCCGTGGGACGTGAAATATCCCGCGAGGTCGGACAAGGAATGCGGATCAGGTTTTGAAAACAAGCCGGGGCGAGCGAAGTTAATGGTTTGTCCGGCGGCAATGTTTCTTCCAGATAGCATTCGAAGGCTGATTGGAGGTGAAGCAGGACAAAGCCGGACCGGGGCGCCAGTCAGATTGTGCTCAGCCCATTGTGGCGGCCGCCTCGGTCGTCTTGCTCAATGAACGATTGCACCGCCCTCAGCATGACGTCGAACTGCTCATCAGTCACATCAAGATGGAAAACAAAACGGATCAGCTGTTTGCCCATACTCAGTGCCCTGACTGCCTTCCGCTGTAGGTGATCAAGAAACTTACTCGCGCTTATGGTTTCCCGGAGTTGAAAGATAACGATATTGGTCTCCACAGGCAACACGTCTGTTACAAAATGCAGCGACTGCAATTCTCTCTCTAAGGTCTTTGCCCGCTGGTGATCCTCGCGCAGCCGGTCAACGTGATGATCGAGTGCATAAATTCCCGCCGCCGCAAGATAACCGGACTGCCTCATTCCGCCGCCCATCACTTTGCGAAGGCGGTGGGCCTTGATGATATCTTCTCGTCGCCCCAATAACAGAGATCCTGCCGGGGTCCCCAACCCCTTCGACAGACAAACCGAGATAGTGTGAAACAGTTTGCCGTATTGCTTTGGCGATTCACCTTTCGCAACTAACGCATTGAACAAGCGTGCGCCATCCAAGTGCAATGTCAATCCATGCTCATCGCAAACGCTTCTGATCTTTCTAATTTCTTCCAGATTCCAGCAACACCCGCCGCCTTTGTTCACGGTGTTCTCGATCGCTACCAGACGTGTATACGGAAAGTGCGAGTCCTCTCGATTATTGATATTCTCCGAGACGTCTTTAGCCTTGAATCGCCCGTTGTCGCCTTGCATTAGCCGCACGGATGCCCCCGAGTTGAATGCGATCCCGCCCCCTTCATACAGATAGATATGCGACAACTGATCACAAATGACCTCATCTCCAGGTCGGGTGTGCAGCTTTACCGCGATCTGATTGGTCATCGTGCCGGTGGGACAAAACAAAGCCGCTTCTATACCAAACAGTTCTGCCGCTTTGTCTTGTAAGGCGTTTACAGTCTCATCTTCACCGAATACATCATCGCCAACTCTGGCCTGTATCATGGCTTCGAGCATTGAGGGCGTTGGACGAGTGACGGTGTCGCTACGTACGTCTATCATGTCTTTGAGATGCATTATTAACTTTGGTCAAGTCGTCAGACTAAGTTCACTACAGTTGTTGTCTACGTTGAAAGGCTTCGCGGCTAGCAGCTGTTTGTGTGCCGCAGTTCCATCCTGTAACTGGGCAGATTGACTCGACGACAACGTAGTGATGTCGCTAGGAATGCCGATTATCGACGGTCACATAAGACATTGATTCTTTATTTACTCGATAACATTCACAAGCGACCGCTTCAAGGCCAGATCGATCGATAATCGTTAGGCTGCCACTGCCGTATTCAATTAACCGCTGCTGCTGTAGTTCACGAGCAGCGAGCGTGATGCGATTGCGCTGATGCCCGAGCATATTTGCGACGCGCTCCTGTGTGACATCAAAGCTGTCTGATTGAACGCAGTCGCTGATGACTAGCAACCAACGGCAAAACCTCTGACGGATAGTATGTAACGAATGGCAGATGGCGGATTGAATCATTTCCGATTGCTGCGCATAGACATATTTGAGGAATAGTTTCTGTAGGGCGTTCCCTCGGTTGAACTCTGTTAAGAGTGATGCACCTTTAATCATGAACGCTTCGCACGCTAGCTGAGTGACCACGCGACAAGGCATGATTGGAACATTGAGAACTATTGGGATTCCAACAACGCCCTCACTTCCAATCGTGCAAATGTCGACGGTTTGCCCGTCTTCGGTGATCGCGAGCAGAGAGACCATGCCGGTGTTGAGAAAATAGGCATGTCGGATCGTGTCGCCGGCTTCATAGAGAATTCTATTCCTTGGCAAGCGGGTCGGTTCCAGGGCTGGCAAGAGACGCTCGTATTCGTCCGGCCGCAAAGCGGCCAGCAGGCGGTTGGAAGTCAGTGACTGTTTAATGTTAGACACTCTCGATATTGGGGCGGCGCGTAACAAGCTCATTTCCGACCTCATAAATCTATCGCCCTCCTTTTCCCGCATCGACCTTCAAGCTGGTGCGAATGAGGCTCCAGCAGACACCAGTCTCGGCCGAGGTCTTGTCAGGCCTGATGAAAAAGAGCTGTACCAGTCGCTTACCGACTACGCCCCAGCAAATCTCAGTGGTCCCCGGGTTACCGTCGACTTCAAACTGTAGCTGCGTGCCTTCCGCGGGCGCGCCCGCAAGCTCAATCTCAAGCGGAGAGCGAGCGACTTTGACGTTGGTCGCCTCATACTGCCTGAGCACGCGGTTGATGCCTGGTTCAATCAGCGCGGTCTTGGCCTCCTCCTCTTGTTTGCCCGAACTAAGAGTCCTGCGCAGAACTACGATCATTATTTGTGCGTCGAGAGCTTTCTCAGTAAGTACCAGTTGCTGAGCAGCAGCATTACTCTGATCACTCAACTCCCATTTATCAGCGAAGTCGAATGCTAACCCATCCTTCTCAAAGCGCCTCGAACCCTCTGGCGCAGGTTCAGCGTTAACGCTAAATCCAGCGAACGCGAGTGACAATGTTAAGAACGCGAAAAGCACACGCAAAGCTTTGAGATTCCTCAAGGGTCGCTTCTCCGTCTGACTCCATCAACGCCTACATGCGTAATAACCAATCGGTGACCTTATCGGTACGAGACTAAAAAGGCTCAATCATTCGCGCAAACGCTAAACACACTTCTTCTTTATATGACGCTCGAAAAGGCCCAATCTGACATGGTAGGCGTGGAAACCCAAGAGAACGGGTTTCACAAGTGAGTCGTATCAATCTGATCTGAAAATGATTTTTAGGTCCTATTTTGGCCCTGCCAAGAGGGTAACCTGGGGCTCAGTAAGTCTTGGAATCGAGCACGTTAGCCGGCCAGGATTTCTCGATAGACATGTTCGTCTACATTTCCACCAGAGATGACACAACAAACTCGCTTGCCGCGGAACTTCTCAGTTCTGTTAGCAAGGCTCCGATCGAAAGTGCGCCCGTTGGCTCAACCTTCAGATTGGCAAGACTAAAGAGTACTCGTAGGCCCTCTTTAATCTGATCTTCAGGCACTTCGACGATGCCGCTGAGTCCGGTTCTTAAGATCGTCCAGTTGTGCTCTCCAAGGCTAACGGTCCTTGCTCCATCTGCGATTGTCTGCGGCTCAGAATCATGACGGACGATGTACCCGTGTCTTAGAGATTGCGCCGCGTCGTTAGCCATCAGTGGTTCAGCTCCGACTACATCGATCTCCTTACCGAACCGCCGAATTCCGGTAATTATTCCCGAGCTCAGTCCGCCTCCGCCGATGGGAACAACAACAAAATCAAACTCTCTGTTAAGCGCACATATTTCCTGACCCAGACTCGCATTGCCTTCTATTATTAGAGGATCGTCGTAAGCGCTGGCGATAAAGGCTTCCGGGTGCTCCTTTTCCAGTTCCGCGACGCATTCGGCACGGCTCTTTGCGTGAACATCGATCAGATTGACTACAGCGCCATACTCTCGCACCGCATCGATTTTGACGCGCGCAGAATTCAGAGGCATCACCACCGTGCAGGACTTGCCAAAGCAACTGACAGGCATATGCTAATGCCTGGCCGAAGTTGCGGTTGGTGTGCGGAATCGTGACCCGTTTGAACTCAGTATCATTGAAGTCTTTGTCGCGTGGCGTTAGGTGGCACACTGTCGCTATAAAGCCATCTGTGATTTAGTGGGAAAATGCCCCTCAATGATTTGTTCAGCTCGGTATCTGACTGGACTGAAACATTTCCAAACAAACTAATTCGGACCAAGCCTGCGGCGCTCGTTCCTAAAAAACCGCGGCGGCTGAAGGAATTCTCAAAGCGTGTTTTTACCATAAGCTGAGTGGTCCAACTTGTTATTTTGTCACGGAGCTGGCTTTAAACCTTCCCACCGCACTACCCAACTACCATCGTTGGGAAATCCCGGCGCATTTCGCTGCGGCGCACCATCCCATCCAGCCGCCATCATCGCGGTTGCATAGAGTAGCCCTCCATTACCCGGCAGGTACCATCCGCCACAGATGCCATTCTCCGGGTAGCTATTTGGTTTGACTTCTTTTAGCAGCGCCTCGACCGCAATCTGAGGCTGCCCCGTTCGGGCAGCAGCCATTGCTATCCAGGGGAAATCCCAGCCCCAGACACGCTCCCAATTCCACGTTTCCCAGACCTTCCGTACCGTGTTGCGGGCCACCTGCGGATCGACTCCTTCGATCGGCGGCAGCATGCCGTACACACCAATCGGATCCGGGTGTTCCCACGCCTTGTCTGGCGTGTAGTTGTCGGTCCAATCCGCAACCTCGATGTACAAGTCACCAAAACTGGGCAAGGGCGCGAGGTTCTGCCGCACCTCCTCCCACTTTGGCTCCGGGCGCAATCCTAATCGTCGCCGCCACTCTTGTGCCTGGGCCAGGCCATATCGCCAGTAAGCAAGTTCGAAGACACCATTCCTGCCGGTGACACGCTCATTGGCGGTCATCAGCGGTTCGAGAGAATACTGACCCGTATCGCGATCTTTCACTGGGTAGTCTGCCATGAATTCGGCAGTGCCAAAGACGATCAGCTTCCACTTCTCCAGTGTTTTCCGCGTCGGCCGCAAGCGGTATTCGAGTTCGGCGAAGAAAATCGGGTGGGGCTGCTTCCATTGCAGGATATTGTTGCCAACCCACACGGAGTTTCGGCCTTCCGGGCCCGTCATCTTGGGCCACATCAACCCCTTATAATCAAGTTGCTTGGCCAAAGCTTCCGCCCGTGGTCGCGCTTTGTCGTAGAACATGATCGCTTTGTTGGCCCGGTTCCATCTATTCCAAAGCGCGTAGTGAGCCAGATGCCACCAGATCATCTCCATATGGAACTGCCCACGCCAAGAATCGAGGTTCATCAGACCGATTTCCGGCGGAGGCAGGCTGCCGGCGGACTGGACAGCGGTTTGATACTGCGAGAGCACAATCCGGCGCTCCAATTCTTTCCAACGGGAATCCTTGCTGGCTGACAAATCGATAGCTGCCCCGCTCTTCCAGAACCGCGCCCATTTTTCCGAGGATGCACGGCGGGTTCGTGCAAAGCTCGGCAATGTGCTGGGAAGTGTGCGACCATCAGGCGCGTAAAAGCACAGCAGCTCAAGTGAGTTGGTGCCGCTCTGAGGTCTTACGATCCAAGCGTGAGAACCCGCAGGGACAATGGTTGCCTGGGCCGAAGCAAGCGTTACCGTATACCGCGCCCCATCGACTTCGCGCTGCACGTCTAGTCGCGTTGGTTCTCGTGCGGTTCCAATGCTCTTATGAAGATTTGATTTCTGCCAGTCACCGACCCAAGTCTTGGACCTCGCGAGCGTGGGATAAGGGAAGTCCAACTGAACCTCTAACTGGGCACTTGACAATAATGTGGATTCGATGCGGATTGCCAGCATGTCGAGCGTCGGATGGACACAGGTCTCAACTCTGATCGGCTGGCCGACAATCTCATAAGTTGAAGTGTGCAAGCCGGTCCACAAATTTAGATGTTTTGTGAGCCCGGTAATATCGCCAGCGGTAACGACGGCGCCGGCGCGCCGCAGCCGCAAGCGACCGAGATTCATCCGGTGCGGATTATCGTAGAGCCACTTGCCAAGCGCGGCATGTTCTTTGGGCCACTGCTGCCCGCCTTTGAGGCGCCCACGCTCGAAGGTTCCTGTGTAGGGGATGTCCTGGGGGTCATATCCGGGTGGCAGAGGGAAGTTGTGCCAGCCCCAGTGAGACATTGTGTTGCCCCTGAAGGTCTGTAGCCCCGTGCCGTCTAAGGTGAATACGAACTCGCCATTGCCCACCGGCAAGGATCCCGTAAGGTCGTTTGAGTCTATGTTGTGCCGCGTCACTACCGTGCCGCGATCGATGCGCTGTTGAGCGGCAAGCGGTAAACACACGAGCCAGATGCAGATCGCCGCGGCCAGAAGCATTCGCTTCAATGGCTTGAGCGTTGGACGTGCGTAGCACCGCTTTTCACGCTCCGGCGGCAGGGTACTCGCAAGGTTTTTGTGTTGTATGGTGTGGTGCACTCCATATCTTCTGGCAATTCTTCTCATCGAGACCTTGCCGAATTCAAAATCACCCTGTCGTAGGGCTTGATTTTTGCTTCGTCGAGTTTCGACAACTTCTCCGGATCGTCGAAGGCAATCGGCGCTTCTTGCGCAAAGAGCTAAGCGGTTGGGATAGAGCGCAAAAGCCCGCTCAACTTTTTCGGGCGCCGAATTTAGATTTACGCATTGCCCGTTTGCTCTAGTCTGTTCTCCGTATCACCGCTTCGCCCGTTACGACATTCAGGGTCCACTCCTTCGGCTCAGGAAGCCGCAAACTGCCGTCTCCGATTTCCAGCGGCATCCACAGATAACGAGAATCCCATTGGGACTTAGGTCGCCAGATATCACCCATGAAAATGACGGTGGTTGTATGGGTGCCGACGATTTTCAACATCATGGTGGATTGTGAGCCGTAGGTCTTCCTTTCGGGTGGAGCGATATCCTTGAATTCGGACCAAGGGCCTTCGAGGGACGGAGCTGTCGCATATTTATTCGGATTCGGTGTCCAGCCGGTCAAAGCTGACCCAATCACGTAGTAAAGACCCTTATAACGGATGAGCGCGCCTCCTTCCATGGCCATCGGTATCAAACACACGTGCTTCTCTACTGTCAGATAATCATTGGACAATTTTGCTATTCGAAAACCGAAAGGCCGATCTTCGAAAATCAGGTATGCAGCGCCGTCATCGTCTATAAACTGGCCGATATCTCGACTCTCGTGGCCGAGCGGGCGGAAGCTCCCCAGGTATTTATAGTCGCCGTCTACTTTATCGGAGATTGCCACTCCGACCCGCGCGACACGATACTGTACATCGTCAACATGCATGTACATCACATACTTTTGAGTTTTTGGGTTATAGAATACCTTCGGGCGTTCCAGTACCCAGCCTTCGCCGAAGTTTTCCGGATCGTACAGTCTAATGACGCGGTTGCGAAAACGCCAATTGACCAAATCTTTCGAGGAATAGCAACTGACGTAGCGCATCTTTGGATCCAAATCCCGCCCCCGATCCTCGCCAAACCAGTAGTAAGTATGACCTCGCTTAATAATGCCGCCGCCGTGCGCCTGAATGTGATTACCCTTGTCATCGGGCCAAATTTCACCGGGCTTAATCACCGGCGGAGCCGCGGAGACAGTGAAGCCAAACATAGCGATCACCAGCCCAACCGAAATATACAATTGCTTGAGTTTCATCTTGTCTCTCGGTGCTTGCGCGCCCATAGGATCCGGTTCCACTTTCAGTTTTTAGTTTAGAAGACTCCGAGCGGGGTACAGGAGCCCCTATTCCCCAAGTTTTATTCTCCTCGCGCAACAGCACACCTGGTTTTTCCTTTCAGACTTTAGTTGCATTCCTTTTATTGAGTAACCAGAGACGTGAGAACCATTACGGGAGTGACTGTTGGAAAACTCAATTTTCTTCATTGCTCGTGAGCTTAATCAACACAACACCATGTCGTGGCACGTTGACTGAGTACTTTTGCACCATCACCCCCAGGTCCTTCTGCCGCCAGAGATCGCGGACGCGTTGGGCTCCCTTAAGGCCAAGTTGTTCCCATTCAACCGTTACTGACTGCTCGCGCTTGGCCAGGTTGAACAGGCCCACCACATGGGAGCCATCCTCCAACACTTTGGCCCAAATCTGACGTCGACCGTCGACTGATACCTGTGCGGCTTGGCGTCCGAGCGGGTCCTGATTGACGGCAAGCACCTCGTCGTTCGTAAGAAGGTTGCCCGTGAAAGCATCGAGCCGCTCAAGATCATTACCGAGCAGGAGCGGTGCGGATAACAGACACCAGAGACTGATGTGCGTGTACTGCTCGTTTGGCGTCAGGCGGGTCGGATGCGGCTTTCCCCAGCCAACGTACCCTACTACCAGCATATCTGGATCGTTCCAATGCCCCGGCCCAGCGAAAGGGCGCCATTTGTCCTGTGCAAATCCAATGCGGCTCATGCTGCTCCAGGTGTCCCGGATGTCATTGGTGGTGCGCCAGGCATTTGCCAGCCGCGCCAATTTGGCGGCCTTTGCGAAAGGCGCAGAATTCGAGAGGCTAAACACGATGTCCCGCCCGCTGGTGCGCAAAGCCTTTGCCATTTCCTCCGTCTCCGGTACTCCGATAGGATTCCAATCATATTTAAGATAGTCTACGCCCCATTCAGCCCACTGCTTCGAGTCATTGTTCGCGAATGAGATTTTGCCGATGGCCCAGGGCAGAATCTTTTTGTTAATCTTCTCTGGTCCTTCAGTCTTCCTCCATGGACCATCTAGAATATCCAGACTGCCGCCAGGATAACCACCGTAGGACTGAACCCACGGCGTGGAATAAATACCGGTCTTGAGACCGAGTGCATGTATCTCCTCGCACAGAGCTTTGATATCTGGAAACTTGTTGTTGCCTTGCAGCGCATTGTGCTTTCTGCCGCGAGGAGCCTGCCAACCGTCATCAATGTTGATGTAGCTCCAGCCATGGTTGATTAGACCGGTGGCGACCATCGCTCTGGCCGACCGCATTATCTTGTCCTGGTCTACTGCGCTACCCCAAGAATTCCAACTGTTCCAGCCCCACGGCGGCGTCAGCGCAATCCGCTCGCCCACTTCTACCCTTAACTTCTGTTCAGCACAGCCTTTGGCATTGCTTGCGCGCAGCGTTATGAAATGAAGGCCTGCTTTCGTCAACCTGCCTGTAATGCGCCCTTTGATAGGGTCAAGCCTCAGCCCGCGCGGCAGTCCGTCGGCGGCGAAGTGCATTGGACGCACACCGGTGGCCGACACAGTGAGCAGAAACGGTGAGCCGGGCCTCACGCCGAACACACGCGGGCCGTTGATGCGTGGCGCTGACGGCGCAGGTGGCGTGAGAATGACGTCCTGTTCTGCAAATGCGGGCACAGGCATTGTTTGCGGTTTTTCGCCTTCGAACACAAACTTCGCGTTAACCCAGTCGGCATAGGCATATGAAGGTTTGTTGCCGATGTCTTCGACGATTAAAAGCAACTCTTTCAGACCTCCCACGTCGATGTCGTAAGCAGCGGCCGGCTGTCCTTTGCGCAATTCGCCGCTCCACAGCTTCTTGCCATCTCCATGCACCTCTAAGACGACCGGGTCATTTGTTGCCGTCACATCGTCCACTCCGGCAAGCCCAGAGAAGAGAACAGCCCCGTTCGGCGCGAGGGCGATGGTTGTCTCTGCTTGCACGCTAACTCCCTGTTCAAAAGTTTGCCCAGCAATCCTTAGCGGCTGATCTCTCGGCCCCCTATTAAGCACCGGGCGCGCGAACTCGTGCTCGGATTGCCCCACATTCAGAAATGATGAGAGTGTAATCGTTTGGACCCGAGGGCTGGACCCAGAGGTGGCATGCAGAGAAAGGGAAGAGTATGCCACTGTAGGGCCAACAGCAGGAGGACACGCGATCAGACAAGCGAGCATTGAGCAAACAGACATTTGAACTGTTACATTTCTCACTTGAGGTTTCATTTATTTCATTGATCTTATACCAGAGCAAAACCTTTCCTTCGCCGAGGGCTGGCCATATTCACCTTCACATCACAGGGCGAATTTCAACCATAGCCGTCTAGCTATACTGTTATCAAGTTCCCAGGAAACTCTAACTGCCTAAACAAATCTAGTCCGGCGAGACCGGACGCACTTGCTGCTAAAAAGTCGCGGCTAAGCCTCCATTCCTGAATCTGTTTTTTAGCCATAAGTGAGCTGCGACTGATGGATACCTAAGGGCATTGCATGGCATCGGTTTTGCTGTGAAGCAGAGCACTCGCAAGCTTCTCGGTCACTGGTGCACTCATTTTTGTGGCAATTCTTCTCATTGCACGTGGCCAATTCACAATGATGCCCCGTCGGTAATGGGCGTACGAAGGCGAAAGCGTCATCTCTGGTTATGTCCGCTGTCAGACGGCAATTAGTTCTCCGGGTCGGAGTTACCTCAAGTAAAAATCTTACTCTGTGCACAGCTGACTCAGCCGAAGTCCTAATCAGGCCAGTAAGTCAACCCTGCTTCGTGATGAGGATCGCCCTTGTCTCCGCTGGAACTCTGCTTCACAGCTACGCTTGCCGCAACCGGACCGGCTGGCATGAACCTAGGATCGAGGGCACGAGTGATCGTGTCGTGGGAGTCATCTAGGTGTGAACGCGTGGCCTCGTCCCTCGAGCGAACCCGCGCCCGGCGCAGGGCCATGTCTAGCGTGCGCAACTCGCCTCGCATTAGCGCGCGTGGCTCGCCAGTTGCTGGTGTTGGACCATTGAGTTTGTAGGACATTATGTCGAGATAGGCGCGTTGCAGGTTGCCACGGTAGGTGTCAATCCGAACGACTGCGTCGTCTAACTCCCGCCAGACTCCACGTCTGACGTCTGCGAAGAAGTCGACCGGGTGGTATGCCACATCCCCATCTAGTGCCACTTGTTCTACAAGCCGCCCAACACGGTCGTTGTCAAAAAGCGAGGCGAGTATCTGCTCCTGGACTGCTTTAACACGGTCGAGCCCGCCCGTGGGCTCGATCCTCCTTAGGATCTCTTGCCTCAGAGCCCAGTTGGGCGTTTTAAAGGCATGCTCGTTAAGGAAGCGCACTGCCTGGACCTGTCGCTCCTTCAGCACCGGAATGAAGAGCACTCCATCCTGGCCACCGTGTTTTTGCTGTGAGTAAAAGCCGCCGACGATCGCCACCACATGATTCAACTCCCACGACCACTGCCTGAACAGTTGGCCATAGACTTGCTCCAAGTCGTAGTACGGCTCGCCCGGCTGTGAAGCAGCTTCAAGCATCATATCGGCCACTCGCTGCAAGTTCTTCAGCCCCAGTCCGGTAGCTACGACGGCGTCCGCGTCGCCTACGGCTTCCGCCAGGTCGCCGGGGTCGGAGCCGCGCGCTTTCGAGGTGGAGAAGCGTAGCCACGGTATGCTGTCCTGCTGCCGCGCCCAATCATCGAGCGTTTTCTTCTCATCATCCGGAGTCTTTGCTCCGGGTATGGGCTTGTAACCCCACATGGTCGCCCATTTGTCGTAAGGTCCGACCTTGGGGATCAGATCTTTCACGTCTATCTTATCTTCCGGCTGGGCCACATAGTTGAAACGGGAGTAGTCCATCAGCGTCGGCGTGTGACCCATCTTCCTGACCCACTCGCGGTCTCGCACATTCTCGACAGCGTACATAGAACTGGCCTTCATATTGTGCTGAAAGCCCAACGTGTGCCCCACCTCATGCGCCACAACATATTCCAGCATTTTTCCCATCACCTCATCCGGCAGCGGTAATTTACGGGCACGCGGGTCAAGCGCCCCAACCTGTGTAAAGTACATCGCGCTTAGTCTGTTCATGACGTTGTGATGCATCATTATGTCAGCTTCGAGAATCTCGCCGCTGCGCGGGTCAATAACGCGCGGTCCGACGGCCCTCTCGACACTTGACGCCAGCCAGCGGACGACCGAGTAGCGTGCGTCCTCGGGGCTCCAATGTGGGTCAACATCGGTTGGTGGCGGATCCTTGGCAACGATCGCGTTCTTAAAACCGGCTGCCTCAAAAGCGCCCTGCCACTGTTCGACACCTTGCTTGATATATGGGATCCACTTTGCGGGAGTCGCTGGATCCACGTAGTAAACAATCGGGTTGATCGGCTCGGTGACGATGCTTGATGGATCCTTCTTTTCCAGTCTCCATCGCGTGATGTAGGTGCGGCGCTCTGCTCGGTGCTCCTCTCGACCGTAGTCAAATTGTCTCATCGGATAGTAACCGACACGCTCATCGAATAAGCGAGGCATCATCGGCTTTTCGGGCAGCCTAATCATGCTGTAGTGCATCAGGACTGTGGCACTGCCTGGGCGCATGCCTGGGGGCTGCCCAGCAGGATTCGTCGGTCCACTCTCAGGGTTCGAGGTGAAGGTATGAGAGGATTGGACCTCGATGTTTTTCGGGAAGGACGTCGCCCGCTCAATGAACGAGCGCCTCGGATCGAATCCGTGAGCTCGCAGTAGCCCACGGGCACTAAATTCAATCACTTCGGTGGAAAACAACCTGGTGACGTCAATTACCACGGAATCATCTTTACCGAACGCCTCGATATTGAATGCCATGATAATGGCGTCGTTGTTGGCTGCGCGCACGGCTCTCGCGATGGGAAGATCTTTGTTGGCGACGATATCGTACTCGACTTTACGCAGCAGCACCTGCTCGCCATGGCGATCCCACTTGACGACGCGGTTGTCCAACATCGTGCCACCATAGTTTGGGCCGAGGCTCGCCCGGGCCACATGGGTGACCCATAGGAATTCCTTGCCTAGCTCTCGCCTCGGAATCTCGTAATAATACTTCCCTCCGATTTTATGGACGGTGAAGATCCCCTCGTCGGTGGTGGCGTCTTTGGTGATGACCCTGTCGTAGGGTTTGATTTTTTGCTTCGTCGAGTTTGAGCGCTTCTCCTGACTGTTCAAGGCAATCGGCGCTTCTTGCGCGAAGGCGCTAGGCGGTTGGGATAAAGCGCAAAAGCCGGTCGCCATCAATGATGAAAAAAAGAGCGGCGGTAAACGTTTCATAGGTCAAACCTTTGCTTCGGACAATTCACTTGAGCGACACCGCGCTAGTTAGTTTCAGTTTACCCGTTAGCTCGATCTGTTCGGACGAGGTGCCCACTAGCACCTCGAACGTGCCCGCCTCCGCGCGCCATTGTTTGCCGTTGACGTCGTAATAGGCGAGCGACCGAACATCCAATCGCAGAGTCACTCTCTGTGTCTGTCCCGGCTTAAGGCTCACTTTGGCAAACCCCTTCAGTTCTTTTGGCGGGCGCGGCACACTGGCGTGCTTATCCGCGATGTACAATTGCGCGACTGCCGCTCCAACCCGCACGCCTGCGTTGCTCACGTCAAACGAGATCTCGTACAGAGGTCTTGAAGAGTCGCCACTCGCCTCTCCGCCAGTGGCAGGCTTAATAGTCAGATTGCTAAACTTGAATATTGTGTAAGATAGGCCGTACCCGAAAGGATAAAGTGGTTTCACGCGGTTGTGTTCGTAGCCTCGGTAGCCTACAAACACTCCTTCCTTGTACACAATGCGTTTCGTGCCCGGCTCATTGTAGTAGCTGTCATATACCGGATTGTCTGCCCAACGCCGCTCGAATGTGACCGGCAAACGGCCCGAAGGGTTCACGGCGCCGAATAAAACCTCGGCCAACGCCGTGCCACCCTCTTGACCCAGATACCACGCCTGCACTATTGCGGGGACGCGGTCAAGCCACGCACTCATATCCACACCGCCACCAGACGTGATCACCACAACCGTCTTCTCATTCACCGCAGCAATCTGCCGAATCAACTCGTCCTGGCCGACCGGAAGCGGGAACATACGGTCTCCCCCCTCACCCTCGATCTCGGAGTTGAAGCCCACCGCTATCACGACCACATTCGCTTTTGTGGCCAGCGCCTTGGCAGCCGGATCAATCAAGCTTCCCTGCCACGCAATTCCCATCCGGAGGTTATTCCTGGCGGCTCCGCGCCGTCGGCTATACTCGAGCACTATCTTGTGGGGCCCCGCCGAGAGCCGAACGCTAACCTGATTAAGCAGGACCTTCTTCTCACCCCAATTTTCGAATAGCAGTTTGTCGTCCAAGTAAAGCCGGAAGCCGGCGCCTTCTTCCTGCACAAAGATGTCGTATGTTCCGAAAGTGTCCGGAACGTAATACCCGCTCCACCGAATTGAATAAGCACCGGGAGTCCCGGACGGGTCGAGCGGATCGAAGTTTCCCGTTAGGTTAATGTGCTGATCGATGCGGGTGGTAGTCGGTATGCCCGATAGATCCATGTTATCAAAGATCTCCGTGCGGAGACCTGGCTGGCCATTCTGCTCAGCAGTCGAAAATTTCGTTGCGTTGGCCAGTTCGCTCAAGGTCGGCAAGCCGCGGTGGTAATAGACGTTGGCCGCCGTGCCCGCGTTGTTGCTTAAGCCCTCCAAGAAGCTTACGGGCGCGAACGGTTGAACTCCTGCACTTCCACCTCCGACGGGCACTGCCGGATGGGCGTTTGGACCAATGACGGCGATGGATTTGATTTTTCCTTTGTTTAGCGGCAGCAGGCTGGCTTCGTTCTTTAGTAGCACCATCCCTTCGCGCGCCGCCTCAAGTGCAACCCTACGGCCCTGCTGGTTGTAGCGCGGGATGGCGAGGTCTGTCTGGTCTCGATCGATCCAGCAGAAGCGGATGGCCGTGCGCACGATACGGCGCACCTTTTCATCAATGGTGGCGACAGAGACCTCGCCCCGTTCGACGGCTGGCAGCAAGTCCTTCCGGTTCATGAACCGGCCCGAAGGCATCTCTAGGTCTAGTCCCCCATTCGATGCTGCCACGCCGTCGTATGTCCCTCCCCAATCTGACATAACAATGCCGTCAAACCCCCACTCCTTCTTAAGGACGTCCGTGTTTAGATATGAGTGCTGCGACATGTGAATGCCGTTGGTTAAGTTGTACGAATCCATGACGGCACCGACCCGCGCCTCTTTAACTGCCGCCTCGAACACAGGCAGATAGATCTCCCTCATCGTGCGCTCATCGATGACCGAATCAGTATTATGCCGGTCGAACTCAGAGTTATTCCCTATGAAATGCTTGATCGTTGCAGCGACGCCCTGAGCCTGCACGCCCTTGATGTAGCCCACCGCCATGCGCGAGGCGAGGAATGGGTCTTCGCCGAAGTACTCAAAGTTTCGTCCGTTCATCGGCGCCCGGTAGATGTTTACGCCCGGCGCTAACAGAAAGTGAACACCTTTAGCGCGTGCATCTCTGCCGAGTTCTGTGCCGACGCGCTTGGCCAGCGTCGGGTTCCACGTGGCGGCCAGCGCAATACCGCCCGCCATGGCTGTAGCAGGTCCGAAATTGCGGACGCCGAAGGGGCCATCAGCCATTGTCATCCGAGGCAGACCAAGCCGCGCTAAGCCGCGGATAAAAAAGCCGTCGACTCCTCCAATCAAGTCAATCTTCTCCTCGAGCGCCATCCCTCTAAGAATGGCATCGACGCGGCGCTCGACTTCGGCCGAGCGTGCAGTGCACGAAGGCGTAACGGTCTGAGCCTCCGCAGGAATAAAATTGAAAGTAAGAAGGGGTGGCACCAAAACAATTGAGCAGAGTTTTCGCAGGACCCCTATGAATGCATGATGGTGTCTGGCTCTCGGCACGCTCGCGTGTCCGGCGTCAACGGTTCTTCCCGATCGACGACAAGATAATTTCCCGTTTCTTCTTCCGTTGGAAATCTTAGTGTCCTTAGTCTTTCTTAGCCGTTTTGCGGCCTGTTAACGACAGGTATTTTTCCCGTTTTGTAGTTGCGGTCTGACTGGCGCTCAAGGAGGGCGTTTTCCAGCCCGACTGAAGCGCCAGTCAGATTTCGAACGCCAACTCCTTAGTCCAAGGGTCTCAAATCTGGTTCCACCCAGCCAACCCGCGCCTCCCATGAGAACAGTTTCTCTCTGGTGTAGTACTCAAGCGGCAGCTTCTTATCGCCGAATTCATTGAGCAAGCTGTTTGTAAGTTCAACAATTGAGCTTCTGTCGTCCGCCATTTTCAAATATTTGCCAACGAGCCAGACGTAAAACAGAGTGATCGTTTCGTGATATCCAGTATTTTCTGTCTGGATGATGCCACAAGCGTGATTGTATTTTTGAATACCTTCCCTGATAAAACTCGTCGCTTTCCTTTCGTCGTGCTGAGTCATATACCACATCGCAACAGTAAGGTGGGCCCGATGGTTCCACCCGTCCCGTGGCAAGCTACAAGTCTCGAACGCCTCCACAAGCCGCTTGATCTCTTCGAGTGTCCTGTAAGAAGGATGCCTATGATTATCACGCAAGCTTTATTAGTTCCTCTCATGGACTCAATTCTTCGCCAGAATCTAACGGCAATTACTTTTCCCCATCTCCGAGTCGTTTGGTTTCAGCCCGCTCAATTACGAGCGCCAGCGGCATTGGGCCTACTCCTCGGCCTTGGGACAGTGTTTCATGCCCTTGGGTATCACAATTCCTTCACCGGCTTTGAGAACGTGGTCACCTTTTTCGGTCTGAAAGTTAATCACGCCCTCCAAAACCACAAACGCTTCGTCCTCATGTTCATGAGCATGCCAGCGCTCGAATTCGCCCTGGAATTTGACCAGCCGAATTACGAACTCATCAACGGAGGCCAAGTTCAACGGGGCATAAGCTTCGGTGATGTGATCTTTCGTATCAGCGATGGAGAAACGTTGAACGCTCATTCACTACTCCCTTTGAGAACCCCTACCGGATTAACCCACTGCCGCGGCAGCCGCCAAGTCCTTTTTCTGCGTTGCCGCCTCCATCCGATAACTCGGAAGATTCAGTTCCAGGATGACGCTGTGATGCACCAGTCGATCGATGGCCGCCGCCGTGGTCATCGGGTCTTTGAAGATCTGCTCCCACTGCGAGAAGATCAGATTGCTGGTCAGCAGCACACTGCGCCGTTCGTACCGATGAGCCAGCAGGGTAAACAGCACTTCCATCTCTTGCCGGCTCTGTTGGACGTAACCGATGTCGTCGATGATTAGGGCTTCGTACTTATCCAGCCGCTTCATCTCTCGCTCCAACCAGAGTTCTGACTTGGCCAGCAATAACCGCTGCACCAACAAGACGCAGGGAGTGAAGTAAACTGCCCGGCCCTTCTTCACCAGCCGGGACTCCCGAACACCAGCACGTTCTCATGTCGGTCCAGGAAGTCGCCTTCGACCAACGCTGCAAACTGTCGCTCGAGGTTCTTCCTCAGACGCTGCCGCTCAAAGGTCGAGACCATTTTGTCCCGCGGCAGCTTCGAAGCTAACAGCAGCTTCTCGATTCTCTTCTTCTCTCGTTGGTTCAACTCCAGCTCACAAAGACTCAAAAGATATCGGTCGTAAGACCAGCCATCGTTCGTGGCCAGTGCCGCCTGCTCCGCATAGTGCGTGACAAACATCGGCAGATGCAGGTGACGCAAACTCTCGATCAGGTGCGACTTGATGACTGGTACTGTCATACGGTCACCTCCTGCACCCCGCTGCGGAGCAACTCATCGTAAGCCGTGAGATCAACCTGGTGGACAGTCACTTCCCACGGCGATCGCGGCGACCACTCCTGCTCGGCTACCAATTGCTCTACGCGCTTACTGCTCACCGACTGGCCACTCTCCAGCAATCGCTGCAGGGCCGTATGCACCTTTTCCTCACCAGCATTGGCCGCCAAATGCAGAATCTGCAAATATTGCCTCACCGCCGTGCGGGGATACCGCTGACACAACGAATCGTAAGCCATCCGAAACACCAACCGCGGGAACAAGCTCGGCTGATAGCGATAATGCGCAAAGGCTCCGGGCTTACGAATCAGCGAGTGAATCACGTGCCGGTAGTTGACGCTCTGTTGCCCTGTGCCGCGCAACCGCTCCATACTTTGTAGCTTCTTGCCTCCGTACCAGATCTCTAAATGCTCCGCGTGCACCCGAACTTCAACTCGCTCCCCAATCAACTGGCTGGGCACCGAGTAGATGTTGTTCCGCACCATCACCGTGCTGTTGCGACTCACCTTCATGCGCTCAGTGCGGTAGTCTTCCATACGCCGGGCCGGCAACCCTCGCATCCGGGCTACTTCCTCTTTCAGCTTCTCCTGCCGCTTGGCGTTGCGTCGCTTCAACAAGCGTTGGAGAAACTGCTCGTAGTCTGCGCGACTAGCAAAGTCCCGACTGCCGCGTAAGATCAGCTCCTGGGCCACGGCTTTCTTGAAGCGATAGTGTGACTGCTCAACGTCACCATTCTCGTGCGCCTGGCCAGCGTTGGTGTGGCTGGCCCGCAATCCATAATGTCGCAACAGTCCTTGATAGCGCTCGGTGAACTCGGCTCGGCTTTTCAGATTGTTGACTGCCGCCGACAAGCTATCGGTGCGGTGCTCATCCGGTACTGCGCCCAGCTCCCATAACGCATTCTGTAGTCCGCCGGCCAGCGCTTCGAATGACTCCGAGAAACAAATCGTGCCGGTCTCCCAGTTCGAATAGGTCAGCACGAAGTGATAGAACAAGTGATCAAACGGTTGTCCGGCGATCGTCACCTTCAGCTCGTTCATGTAGGTGAAGTCGCTTTGCGCCTGTCGCCCGGGTCGGTGCTGCTGCGGAAAGAAGACCTCCCGCGGCGCGCCAGCGCTCGCTCGCCACTGCTTGATACGCCGCTGCAAGGTCCGTAGCTGCGACAGCTTGAACCGCCCGTCGTACTTCCGGCATAGATGGCCCATGATGGTCACGGCCTCCACGCTCTGGTCCTGCTCTAACAGCTGCTCAACTTCCGACCAGACATCTTGAAAAACATCCGCTTGCGTGTTCCTGGTTCGCGGCTTCTTACACTGGCTCGGCGGTCTTCCCAACCGCCGATACTTGCGCGCCGTCTTCTGGTCCATCCCGGCTTTAGCTGCGGCGCTTGCCAAAGTCTGTTCTGTTCTTTGCAATCTCATCAGCCTCCAGTACTGTTGGTCCGTGACCATCTTCACCTCTTCGGCATTCGAGCCTCGAAAACGAAAACCGAAGATGTTCTCTTAGGTTGTTGTACGCAGGCTGATCAGTTGGTGATTTTAGGCGCATCAGTTGCTGAACTGGCGATTCAGCAAATACCTGCCGATTCCGTGAGGGATAATTACCAGTTATATCTTGTTCAGGGACCTGCACTTGAGTGGATTTTTGCCAGCCCGTCTCGCCAAGGGCAGTTCAGCAACTGATCTGCCGACAACTCTGGGATCGAGCCCAAAATCACCAAGAATCCGCCAAAAAGCGCCCCAGTTCAGCAGCTGATGCGCCGACGGCAGAATCACATCGACCGGCCGTAAACTAATCCAGCATAGCCAGTTAGCACCCATCTTTGAACTTCTCGCCCAAAAAGCGAGTTCAGCAATCGATCGGCCTGCGTACAGTTGTCAAAGAACGGGAAATCTACTTGTCGTTAACCAGTAGTTCTAGTGATCGCTCATCACTCGCGGATGCCTTCGAGCCTGCGCGCCGAGGGCGTTTATATGTTTCTAGTGCGTTGTCTCTCAACTTTTTAAAGAGTTGCTTCTTGAAACTCTTTCTCCCGATCATGAAACGAGCGATGGCTACAACCAAACTTGGAAGCAGTTCTTAGTGCAAGGCGAAGCGCTTCTCTTCGATTAAAGGAATCAATCCGAGGAGTGCTCCCCAGTGATGAAAAGGATCGCTGCTTCTGACGTCATCCCCCTCGCCCGTCATGGCATTGTAGTTCTCATGCACATGGCCCTGGGCGCGCCACTCCTTCAACAGTAGCTCTTTCGACTTTTTCGCCAGGTCTTTCCGTGCCTGAGCGAGATCGTAGTTCAGCAGTCCTCGATACAAGAGAAAATTCGTTGGCGCCCAGATCCGCCCGCGCCAGTATCTTTGATCGATAAAGGCCGCGTCGTTGCGCGGAGTTGCGGGAATCACCCACTCCCCCCAGAACTCATCAGTATTGTAAAGGTGCTCCTTAATCATCCGCTCGGCCTGTCGTCGCGTGGCTGCCCGCGCCAGCAGCGGGTAGAAGTTGGTGGGCGAAAGACGCGTGCTGAATTCCCCGGTGTCGGTCCGTCGGTTGAGAAAGATTCCCTCCGTTTCACTCCACAGCGTCGTGAGGCTCTTCCGAAAAGCTTCGGCGCGGTCCTTCAATTCAGCAGCTTCTTTTTTCCTCCCTAGCACCCGTGCCATCTCCGCCAGCGCATCACAGTCCGCCACGTAAAGGCTGTTCAAGCCGACGTCCGATAGCTCCATCAAGTGAGTCTGCTTGTTAAACGTGACGCCGTCATACATAGGTGAGTTGTCGAGGCCGGATTCATACTTCGCGCCCCGAAGAGTGTGTACGGACAGGTCGGACGACTCCCAGAAAGCATCAGAAGGGTCCGAACCCCAGCACAGCAGCCCTTGATAATTGCGCGCGTTGGCCCACCAGCGATTCCACGTCAGCAGATCGTCGAAGACTTCCTCTAAAAACCAGGCCTCGCCATATTTCCGGTAGAGGTCGAGGACCACCAACGAACCGACTGGCGGCTGTGAGCGATCGTAACTGTTCCAGCCCTTCCCCTGCGCGAAATTTGGCACAAAGCCTTTCGGCGTTTTCTCGCGCACGATTTCTATGGCGTTTGCGTAAGCCAGATCTTTATTGCTCACGCCCGCCATGTAAGCTGCAAAGAAGGTGTCCCAGCAAAAGAGCACGTACCCACCCCACGGTTTACTCCAAAGGCGACTAACAGGCGAAATGACTCGATTATTGCGGGGATCGAAGATCGTGTTCCAAGCCATCACACTCTGAAGCGCTTCGAAGACTTCCGCCAAATCACCGTATTTCTTAGCGCGAGTCAAGTGATCCGACTTCCTGCGCTCAATGATGTCTCTGATCTGCGACAAACTTCTGTGGCTTCCGGTGGAGATGCCTGCCGGTGAATCCAGCGCGAGCACTAGGTGAGGAGTTTGCGCCGGCAGATTAGTATCCGGGTTGCTCTTCTTGGTCGGGTAGACTGCGATCGTTCTCAGGGGCAGGCGCGCGATAATCGCATCGCCCCTGAGACTGAGCGTCCCATTGCGATTCCAGAGGATCGCGGATTCTACGACCAGTGAGCTCGGTATCTTTGAGGTGGAAAGCGGCGTCACGAGCAGCACCAGGTCGTCGCCCTCAGTCGCGCTCTGCACTCTGACTTTGATGTTCTGCCACGTGAGGGTTAGCTCTGTGTAACTGCCGTCGTAAACATGCAGCCCGGGGTGGACCTGTTCGGATTGAGGGTCATGGCGCCCGATCAGGGCGTCTCTCAAATAGGCCTCCTTGAGGTAGTCGTTCCTCTTCAGGCCCAGATTCACGGCAAAGCCTTCGGGCAAGAGCACATGCGAAAGCACACTCTGCGTATTCCAGGTGTTCCAACCGCGGGCCAGTCTTCGCTGCGCGCGGGCGTATTCAGCCGACCTTGCGGGCCGATTGCCAAAAGCGGGAATGACTGCCCCCAGAGTGACAAGAAGGGCGAGTGAGACAGTGGTGAGACGACCGACGGAGCTTTCGGGCAGCCATTTTTCTCGCATGCGTTGCAGCGATCTCACTTCCTCGTGCTGTTGGTTCCGCGCTTGATTCGGTCTCGCCCTCGAACTCATACATGTTCATTCTCGGAATGATGCGGCGGTAGACCGGCCGGGCATGTGCGTAAGCCTTCTCTGCTTCAGGCCGCTCCTTCGAAGGCGATCCTCGGAGACTCCTGCCTCCAACACTTGGCCACCGCTTTCAGCAACCATTCGGCGCTCATGCGCGAAGCCCGCCTGGCTTGTCACCGAAAATCTATCTATAAGTTGCTCGGAAGTGCTGTTATCTGACTAGATTCCGTAGATTTCTTAAGCGCGAGCGAATTGAAAACTTAAGCGGATTTCTTCAAAAGAACCGTTAAGTCTCGCGGTCGGTCCATCCCGCTTATCACTTCAGCCCGTTGGTTGCCGTCGCCATCCTCGGGGCATCCGAGCCTAGAAACATGTCGAACCTAGCGAAATCCTCGGGCTTGAGTGCCGGCGCACCGCCTCTGGACTTCACCCGGTCGACCTCGAAGATCATGTTCCCGTTTGCATCGCGGGCGATGTCGCCGAAGTCGTCGAACCAGGCGAAGGTCCGCTGCCAGACGTCGCGAAGGTTAGAAATGCCGATGGCGTGTCCCTCACCCCAGTAGCGCACGAACTGCGCGCGCTTGCGCATGCTCACTAGGGCACGAAATAGCTCTTGACTTTGGCTAAAGGAGACCGGGTCTAAGTCACCGTGCGTCAACAGGAGTGGCGTTTGCACGCGCTCGACGTAGTTCAAAGGACTGTTTCGGCGCAAGCGTTCCCCATCACGCCACCACGGGACATCAGTTGCGGCGTATCCGCTACAGCCAGCGTTCGGCAGCCAGTACTCGTGAGGGTTCTCCGTATAGATATGAAAGACTTCGCTGCCCGATACGCTGCCGCACTGGCCGAAGGGCTGATAATTGTAAACCCCCGACCCTGCGAATGCAGCCTTGAAGCGGTTCGTCTGACCGAGCACTCCAACGGTTGACCATCCGCCAAAGCTATGCCCCATGACGAACAGACGCTCGGGGTCCGCCACGCCTATCGCGATCGCCTTCTCTACTGCGGGCATAATCGCATTGCTCAACATCTGGATTGAAGCGCCTTCCTCCTTATCCAGTCCTGGAAGATTACGTGGTATTACGGGGTGCAGGTATGCATAGCCGGCAGATCCAACGAGGTCCCCTTGACTGCCCGGCGCAGACTGTGGATCGAGTATCCCGCTTACAAGTGCTCCAGGGGGATAGCCCATATACACGTTGACTATGAGTGGAACCCGTTGCCCCGGCTTGTAGCCATACGGCAGGTAGAGCCCAGCTTTCAGCTTTTCGCCGTTGAGGCTTGTAAACTCGATGACCTTGCTTTCCACCTTGGCGATGCCCCGGCGGAAGGTGTTCGCCTCTACCATTTTCTCTATCGTGCCGCCCCCGGTACCACGCCAGAGATAGCTCCCGGTTCGATCGTCGGCATAGTACACGGCACTTCTGGACTGAGGGTCGAATGCAGTAACGCTGGCATTGGGCGCCGGCTTCTTCAGCGGCGCGCCCTCACCCGAACCTAAATCGAGCACGTAGTAGCTGAGGTCGCTGGAAGGACGAACGCCTCCAGCGATCAGCGTACGATCCCGGTCGCTCAGCTCACCTGCCGCTATCACGATGTGTGTGTGTCGTTTGACATCGCCGATCGCCGGGATAAAACTCACCCGGGGCGTGAACTTCGCGGACACATTCTTCGCCGTGCCGCTCACCGGATCGATGCGCCACACGTCACCTTCCGAGAGGCCAATGAACGCCGCACCGCCGTCGATTGCCTGGAGCGACGCTGGCACACTCTTCATGTCCGTAGTCAGGGGACGCGTCCGCCCGTCTCGTCCCAGCACCCACCATTCCTGCGGAGCCTCTGGTCCCAAGCGACGTTTTTGGACAATATTTATTGGGAAGTTGTTCAGAGTGGTGGCCCCATACCTGCGGCGTGGGGCATGGAACACCAGCTCGCCGGACGTTGTCCAGGTGAAGGTCGGTGCCCCCAAGTAACCCAGGTCAATCTCGCCCGTCTCGATCTGCTCGACCTGTCCCTTTTCGAGGTTTACTCGATAAAGCTTGGCAGGATTCTCCAGCGACATCTCGGGCGACTTCACGTATTCCGGCATCACCTCAGCCGCCTGCGGGCCATAAAGCACAAGCGGATTGATTGGGGCATCACCGTAGGCGAAGAACGCGAGTTCCTTCCCGTCCAAAGACCAACGAATCGTCGTCGCAAGCACATTATCGGGGAGCGGCTTGTCCAATCGAGGCGTCCGGCCGTCCATCAAGCACAACTCGACCGATCGGGGGGCGCCCATCCTCTGCATAGCCTCCGCTCCATATCTCGCGGGCACAGGCCGCACCACCGCCACCGCCTGTCCGTTTGGCGACAACCGCCACGAACCTCCCAACCAACTGTACAAATTTAGCGTCTCAGTTACGGCGCGCCCCATCCCGGTGGTTACATCCAACAGGAACAAGCGGCGCTTCGGATAATTGAATTCCAAGCTATTCACGACACTGGCAGTCACTTCGCCCCGGGCCGCCTTGGCCCAGGCTGCCGTGGCGAACGCTGCTTGCTGTCCCCCGCGGTCCGACACAGGCGGGGACGTCTCACCCTCCGGCATCGCGAGGCAAAGCAGATGATGATTATCGACCCAGTGAAATAACTCCCCACTGTTGAAGTCCACGCCCTGCGTGGAAAGCTGTCGCACCTGATCGGTGGCTCGCTCCCACGCCCACATCGTGACATTGCCGCCCCGGGTCGAGAGAAATGCCAGCCGCTGCCCGTCCGGGGACCACTTTAACGCCCACCATCCGGAGCCGTCCGCCTGACCGTTCGTCAGGTTTCGCGCCGGCCGGCCCGGGGCCTCCTGCACCCAGACGTCACTCCGAAGCGCATAAACTGGCACCAATATGGTTCGAGCGTTCGGCGGAAGCGTCTTCCAGGGACGGAACTTGGTGAAGGCGAAGGCTTGGCCGTCGGGAGAGAAGGCGATGTAGTCTAGCAATATTTCGTCCTTCTCCCATTGATCCTCGATCCGGAAGGGCCGCTGCGGCTGCTGTGCCTGGGCGGCAGGCCTGCTGGAACCACTCATCGCGGGGAATGCAGCCATGAAGAGCAAACAAATCTTGATACGAGACATGGATTTCATGCGAATTTTCACCTCTCCGTGATCGTCCAGCTCTGCTACGTCTAGCCCGGTGATGCAGGTTAAAATTGCGGATAAAAAGAGCGGAGGACTGGAGGCTGCCTGAATTGCGGCCGATCAGAAACTTAGTCGCAGCGAGAACTGTAACGACCGCGGCCCGCCGATCTGGTACAGCGGACTCAGCCCTCCCAGGCTGCGCCCCAGCATCTGAGTCGGCACGCCGAGTGTACTCGGCGTCGAGACGTTATTGCCGAGGCCCCCGAAATTAGGATGATTGAAGACATTAAAGGCCTCTGCCTTAACCTGCAAATTCAGTCTCTCTGTTAAGCTAAACATTCGACGCAACGCAAGATCCACCTGAGACAGCGGCAACCCCTTCAACACGTTTCGTCCCAGGGTACCCTGGCGACCGGCTGATGGTACCCGGAATGCGCCACTGTTAATTCTTCTGCCTCCCGCCACACCTGGATCTGCGAGATAAAGCGGCTGTCCTACTATCAGGTCGGGCCGAACGTCTGTTTGCGTTCCGTCCTCGCGGACGAAACTGGTCACCCTGAGGTTAATAGGGGCCGCAGACTGCGCGTGGACGATCCCGTCTAATGACCAGTTCCCGATCACTCTCCCTACAACTCCTCCTACTCCTCGCCCAGGCAGGTTATAAGTGATCGCCGACGACAGGTTATGACGCACATCGAAATCTGCATTCCCTCGCTCAAGCACTCCGAAGGTAAACTGGTCGGAGACTTCATCAATGGCGTGTGACCAGGTGTAGTTCATCAGTGCCTGTATACTTCGCGATAGCCGACGCTGATACTGCAATTGTAACGAATGATAGTCTGATGTCGGACCGGCTGATAACAAGCGTATAACCCCGAAATTAGGGTTTGGTCGTCGGCCCGCGACCGCCTGATTGATTAGCTGTTGCATGATCAGCCGGCGCCCTGCAGCTGCCACATAGGAGGCACTCACCGTCTGACTTGGCCCCAGCGACTGCTCAACCGATACATTCCACTGCAGCGTATACGGCAGCCTCAGCTCCGGATCGAGCACAGTTAATCCACCTGGGATTGGAAATCGGACTACCGGGAAGGGAGGCGGCTCCGCGAGCGCCGGCGGGATTGGGAACGGAACGTTGACCTGGGTACTTGACGCTACAAATGGAAAGCCTAGGAAGGCGGCCGCCGCATTGCCGCCGTTGCCCAGATCATAGTAGACGCCAAACCCTCCTCGCACCAGTCTCTCCCACCCCTTCGTCTCCGAGAGTTGATACGCCACTCCGATCCGCGGCGCGAACGCTTGATAATCTGTCTTGTAGACAGGAGCATCCGGCGGCGCCAGCGTCGCCGTCGCTAGATTATCCAAGCCTATCACTCCGACCAGCCTCTTACCGCTTGCCTCTCCAGGCACCGGGTTAATATCCCAGCGCAACCCCAAATCCACCGTGAGGCGCCGTGATAGCCTCCACCTGTCCTGCCCGTACACCGAGATGTTCGTGAGCCGCGGCCGTGTCTCTTGGGTAGTATTGATAAGCAACAAACCTGCCGTACTGCTACGGAGCTGGGCCTCGCCGCTGAAGAGCGTGTTGTGGTTGTAATCAATAACGTCATATGTAGGGGCGAGTCGCCTATAGTCTATCCCGAACTTCAACTGGTGCCCTCCCTTGACCCAAGACACATTGTCTACAAGATTGATCTGCCGCTGAGTCAAGCCTCTGTCAGGCCCGAGTAGAAAACCGACTCCTCCCGAAGGCGAGGAGTATGAAAAAATACCTCTTACATTTGTTCCTTTCGAATTTAGATCAGTAACCATCGCCGACAAACCTACTGGGACTGCTCCTCCAAAGTCATCTAGTTTATTAATGCCTGTCCCCCTTGCCGTGCTGAAGTTGAACCTCAATTCATTACTCAGCTTCGGGGTCACCGCCGCGGTCGCTCCCAGCGTCAGGCCGCGCGACGTGCTCTCAATTTCTCTAACTTGACTCAGGATTGATGGAATTCGTGTTGTGGTATTCGATGGTGCGTCGTTAAACCGTCCAAACAACGTCAACCTCTCGTTCACCGTGTGGTCTATCCGGATGCTCGTCGCATTCAGCGTGCTCGGGTCCGAATACACTCCGGTGATTGGCGAAAACCCAGTCGGCTGCCCGCTGGCGTTAAGTAATTCAGGCCCTTCAGGCAGCGGAAATGCTGCTAGTAGCGGTCTCAGTGCCGGTGCCGCCTCCGCTCGCAGCCTAAGTGACGGCACCGCTGCGACTTCGGCCTTTGGCAATAACAGCCTCAGCCCTTCATACGACAAGAAAAAGAAGGTCCGGTTGCGCCCGTTGTATCCAGGTTGACGTCCACCCTCACCGAAGCGCGGCAACAGGACGGGCCCACTAAACGTCCCTCCAAACTGGTTTTGTCTGAGCGGTGCCCTCTTTCTACCGCCAGCGTTGGCAAACCAGTCATTGGCGTCAAACACTTCATTACGAAGATAATCAAACACAGTGCCGTGAAACTGATTAGTCCCACCGCGCGTGACTAGGGACACCTGGCCTCCCGGCTGGCGCCCGAACTCAGCAGCATAGGTGGAGGTCTGGATCTTGAACTCCTCCAGGGCATCAACCGAGACGAGACTGTTGGTGCCACCGAAGGTCGTTACCCCTGGAAGTACACCCGCCGCCGCCTGACCTATGGCAAAGGCGTCCAGACTAGCATCAGCACCATTGTTGGCGGTGACGCCATCGACAGTGAAATAGTTTGCGTTACTGCGCTGGCCGTTCACACTAAACTGGCCGGGCCGACCCAAACCACCAGCCACAACCACACCCGGCGTGAGTAGAATCAATGACTGAAAGCTCCGCCCGTTGAGGGGTAGGTTCTCAACGAACTGCCGGTCGATGACCGTACCCACCGCCGGTGACGTATCAATCAGCGGCGCCTCGTTGACTATCTGTACCATCTCGCTTATGTTGCCGGCCTTCAACTGAATCTGCAGCGCCTTTTGATCGCCGACGTTGAGCACGACGCTAGAAACCTGTACCGGGGAAAAGCCCTCGCGTTGCGCCCGGACGGTGTAGGTCCCAGGCGGAAGGAGCGGCACCGTAAAGTTTCCTTCAGTGCTAGTTGTCGTTTGGCGCTTTAAGCCAGTACCAATGTTCTCCACCGTGATACTCGCTCCGGGCACGACTGCCCCATTCTGATCCTCGACCGAACCGCTCAGCGTCGCATTAGCACTCTGTGCTGTCGCGAGGTCAAAACGAAGGAGGAACAGACCAATAAGGAGAAGCGAGAAGACAGCAAGCGGCAGGTGTTTTCGTATTGACTGACAGCGGATCATGACAGTGCTCCTTCTCTGCGATTTCAGTTTTAGGCGACGAATACTAGTAGGCGGCTTCGCTCTCGGCGCCGCCGGCATTCACTCAACTTTTCAGTCTCTCGGTTGCGCCCTGAATCGTGGCTGATAACTTTTCCGCACTCCTAAGCGAGCGCGAGAACTGGGACGCTCTGATCGCTAACGCACTCGAGGGATCAGATGAAATGGTGAACGCCGTGCTGATCAATTTGTGGTTTGATGTGCAGATCCCAAGCAAACGTTCCACTGCGCGCACGAGCTCACCATCACTATTAATCTCAATGCCCTCTTCGGCACTGTCTGAAGAGGTTGGAAAAAAGACGGTCCGTAACTCCTGGCGCAAGCCGGCATTCTCCTGCTGCAACACCCGTGCGTGGTCTCGTATCATCGAGAGCCAAGTAGCACGCGCCTGGGGACTGAGCTCGCGCAGCTCGTCCGGTGAAAATCTCTGCGCCAGCCTTTTGAGCGCCCAGGCGTGCTGAAGCACCTGACTGGATCGATCCACCATGCGATTAGCAAACCGGCGCACACTTGCTGTTACCTGCTCTTCCGACAATCCTTTTGCGGCAAAGAAGCGGCGCAGCTCTGCATCAACCGGAATCGCATTGGCAGTCGATTCATTTCTCTCAACCATCACTGGACCAGGCTGCGCAGCGCTCTTCGGTTGGCGTTTTAATGCTTCACTCACTGAGTCTATTTGAACCCTAACCGCGGGGTTATCCCTCACCGTATCGAGGGCACGTAAGATTTCACGCTTGCGCTCTTCGGTCTCGACGATCCCTTGAACCTGCAACTGGCCTTCCTCGCTGCGCGTCACACTCACCTGCTCGCCAAGATCGGCGCCGGCTTGACTTAACAGCCGCAGTACCTCGATCTCGAGATCCGCGGTAGCCGCAGGGACAGACGCGGGGAAAGGGAAACGCCGGGACGCGGCGATGTTTTCAGTGTCTTCGTGTCTCCGCGGCACTGTGTCACTTCCCACCAGCTCCGCTTCCGGCTCAAACACCGCAGGGGCGACGGCGCTCATGGGCCGGCGCTCGAAGCTGGTTTCTGTGAATCGATACTCGAGCCATTGCCGATTGCCGATTGCCGATTGCCGATTGCCATTTGCTTTCTGCTGAGTGTTGCCTTCTGACTCCACACTTCGCTCTTCTGACTCTTGACTTTGGACCAGCAACGTCATTTCAGTGACGTGCAGGTCCGCGCGCGCGAGCATGAGAGTGGCACGGACCAAACCAGGAGTGTTGCCTGGCTTTCTCTCATAACTGAGGACATAAGAAGCATCCCGGCTTTCAAGCTGCGCAACGCCTTGAGGGCCGATCAATGAGGCGAAATCCTTTGCCGAAGGCGACAGCTGCCACACCTCAAGATTGCCGATCGCCAACTGCCGATTGCCGATGCGGGATTCCGACTCTTCGGTGGCTCGCTTGTCGCCCAGTTTGTGACTGCGATATATCGTCCTTGAGCCAGCAGTCTCTGCGTCCCCATGTCCCCGCGTCCCCGCGTCTTTCTTGATCCAATCACCAGCCACTAGTGCTCCACGTTCGTCATACAAACGACGGGCGGTGATCCCCCGCTCCGCGCTATGCCAGACCTCAATTCTGCGCCGAGCGATAAGCACTCCGGTAGCGCTTTTCTCTTCCAACTTAAGCGTGCGATGCAGCATCTGATCGCGATTGGCTGCGAGCGCGTCCTCTAATACCGCTGCTCTTTGCAGTAGATCCGTCGCTGACATGGTGGGCGTCGAAGGCTGCCGGTAAAAAATCGCCAGCGCTGCGACCAAGATAAGCGTGAATAAAGCCGTAACCGGGCCAGGTCGCAAGAGGAATTTCCCATCGAGACTTCCCAGCAGCGATCGAAGCCGGGCTCGAGATCGAGTCCAAAGAGTTAAATCACGCCTGCTATCTCTTCCGTCGGTGACCGCCTCTGAAAGTGTTCCAGCATCCAAACCTGCTGGAGACTCAACCGCGTCGAACGTTGGGTCGTGGTACGTGACGTTTACGGCGGGCCATGGACCACGGAAACTCAAACTGAGATCCAGCGCCCGCCCGCAATCAAAATCTACTCCAGCACTCTGTTCAATGCTGCCGGTGGTTGGCTGATCCACATCGAAGAAAAGCAGCCGTACGCCTTGTTCGCTAAAGACTTCGATGAAGCCAATCGCTTCGTCTACATTGACCGTGAGAGCCAGTTTGCTCAGCTCGGAGCTTATCTGTTGCGCGCCGAGAACAAAGCCGTTGACCGCGATGCGCAGTTCCTGCGGTCGGTGCTCCATGACTTCTTTCAGACGACGCTGATACTTCTTCTTTGGTTCCACGATGGAGCCCCCTGTTCCACCCTCGCCGCCACCGCCGGATTTGTCGGGCGGCACATCGCGGCCTAACCGATCGTCCGAACTCCTCTCTGCCAGCAGCGGCAAGCTTAAGAGTCGATTAACCGTGTCGAGACAGCGGAGACAACTGACCACATGTGAAAGCAGACTTCCATCGATCGAGGTCCTCCCTCGATAGTATTCTTTAAGCTCAGCCTTTGAGAGACAGTCACCCTCGCGTGCCGCAAAAATCGCTTGACGCAACTCGCCGAGCAGTTCAGGCATGGTGCGCGCATAACCCATCGCGGGCGGATTTGCCGAGCAGTTCTCGGACATGAATTTGAGCGCAGCAGGATCACTAAGATAGGACTTGGCTTCGCGTCTGGAGATTTGCAGGTAGCGGTCGACCGCCATACGCGTGCTGCTTAGCACTCGAGCAATCTCGCTCGGATAGTAGCCATGAAAAAATCGGAGAATAAGAACACTACCAACTTTAGAAGTTTCTTTGCGCACACAAGCGTATTGACAGATCTGCCGTAGCTCATCCTGAAGGTCGAGATGCTCGCCTGGGTCGCTTGCTCTGAATGTCCGCAAGCCCATCTCGACTGAATCAAAGTCGGCGATTGAAAAGCGTGAGTCCTGTATCAAGCCAGCGCGCCGGACTTGTGAGAGATACATATTGCGCAACATCCTATTAAGGTAAGCGTCAGTATTTTCGATGGCGGCGAGATCGCCACGCCGGTGAGTGAATTGGATAAAGGCGTCATGAACCAGGTCTTCGGCCTGCTCCTGATTATGGTTGGTTAGTGAGAGAGCCCAGCCCAACAACTGATCGTATCGCTGGACGAATAGGTCTTCAGGATTGGCCGGTCTTAATAGCTTGAGCATCGGTTAACTGAACCGTAACAACTGTCACAAAAGTTTTTCTGACTATATGACAAACGAGAAGGCCTCGTCAGACACGAACCGGGGCGATTATTTTGAGTTTATGGCTGAAACGGGATTGCTTGGAAGGGTGAAAAGAGGGCTACTTTACGCCGTCCGATTGGCTTTCTAAGACTTCTGCATAGCTCTGAGGTAAGCCAAATCATCGTAACTGAAGCGCAATAAAGACATGCGAAGACTTACAAGGAGCCGGCCAAACGTGCTGTCGATAGTGCGGATTGACGCCGGCCGGATTGATGAAGACGCGAAGATTTTCAGCTCCCAGCTCGCTGATTTTGTTTTCGATTGTCCGTTTTGTATTGTTCGCCCATGATTCCTCCAAATTCCTCCAAAAGGTGATTGTCTTACCTCAACGAAATGCAATCCGAAGACTTTCATCATTGCAGACAGCTTTGGCCAGTCTGTTTCTGCCTACGATTAACCCTGCTCACAAATCTCCAATAAGAGGCCACTCAGGCAAAGGACAAGATTGTTCGAAGATCTAGTGAGGGTCATCGATCTGTTCCTCTGAAGGCAGAACCACCTAATGAGATTTGACGATGAAAAGCGTCTACGGGAAAAAAGCTGATTCGAATATTCCAGCAGAGTCAATCATCTGTGATGGGCGTCATATTCATCCAAGATTCTGCCTAGGCTGTTTGCCAAGTCGCCTGGAGTGAACGGCTTCTGAATAAACTCGACGTTTCTGTCAAGAATGCCATGCCGCACCACAGTCTCGTCCGTATAGCCGGACATGTAGAGCACGGGCATTGCCTGCTTCTTTGCCAAGCATTGCGTTGCCAACTCCACGCCGCTCATGTCGGGCATAACTACATCGGTGAGCATTAAGTCAATCTTGGCGTAATAGTCCTCACAGATCTCAAGGGCCTCTCTCCCGGTGCCGGCGGCTAGTACGTGATAACCTTCATCAGTAAGCATCTCGGCAATTATAGCCCTAACACTTTGATCGTCTTCAACCAGCAATACCGTGGCTTCTCGATGTGTGGAAATGACGGACTGGGAAGTCTTAGCAACTTCTGTGATTGGCTCGCAGCATCGTGGAAAATACAGCTTGAAGGTGGTGCCTCCGCAAAGTTCACTGTAGACCCAGATATTTCCACCTAGTTGCTTGACGACACCATAAACGGCTGCCAATCCCAGACCAGTGCCTCTACCTCTCTCCTTAGTAGTAAAGAATGGTTCAAAGATCTTTTCCTGAGTTTCTGCATCCATGCCAGTACCAGTGTCAGTAACAGCCAGCATGACGTGGTGTCCGGATCGGACAGAAACATGTTGGCTGGCATATTCTCCGTCCAGATACACTTCCGCAGTTTCGAGGGTGAGTTTGCCACCCAACGGCATCGCGTCACGTGCGTTCGCGACCAGATTCATGATCACTTGTTCGATTTGAGCAGGATCGGCGAGTATTCTTCCCTCAGCAGCATTGGCTAAAGTAAGTAACTCGATGTCTTCCCCGATCAGCCGCTGCAAAATTCCGCTGAGGTCGCGAACGACTGCGTTAAGATCGAGGACGACGGGCTGCAGGATCTGCCTACGGCTGAAAGCCAGAAGTTGACGCGTGAGACTGCCAGCACGCACGCCTGCCTTTCTGATCTCCTCCACCTTTTTTCTGGCGCCATTATCCTGGAGTTCATTCAGAAGGAGGTCGCTGTAACCGACGATCACGGTGAGCAGGTTATTGAAATCATGCGTCACGCCGCCAGCAAGCCTGCCAATCGCTTCCAAGCGCTGGGCATGAAACCTTTGTTCGTCGTACTCGCTCAATATTTCATCGTTGAGCGGTCGTTGAATTCTCGCTGACTCGATCATGGGTCACCCTCTACATGCGGCTGCCAAGGAGGATGGAAGTCGCCGTTGGTTCTGGGCTCCGATGTTCTCTGCTTTCAGGCCACCGCGCTTGGTAATGTAGCTGTGAGCATGCGGTTGAGGCCATAACCTCGTTAATTCTTTCTTTGAAAAGAATTTCATTGCAAGGTAAATCTGTTTACCAAAATGACGATTCATTAGCTTTTCTGACTGCCTCGCCGCGCTGGCTTTGTCTTTGGCGTTTTCGCTATCGGTGAGCGTGAGCGGTACTGAGTCGGCGTGAGACCGTATGCTCGTTTGAAAGCACGCAGAAAAGGAACAACATTATTCATTCCGACTTCGGTCACAATCTCTTTGATCCTTAGGTGACTAGTGTCCAGCAGCTCTTTCGCTCTTTGCATTCTCAAGTCGCGCAAATAGCGCATCAGCGATTTGCCGGTCGCGCCTTTGAAAAGCTCACGCAAGTGTGACGGCGAGAGATTTAGGATTTCGGCCATTTCGGCTGTCGTTCGCCGCCGATACGGATCTGCATGGAGATCGGAGATGAGTTCTTCTATTCGTCGGTCCATGTGCGATATTCAGAATGCGCTCAGAGGGAAACGAGGCCTTTCGCAATAGCGTAGCGTGTTAACCCCACCGCAGAATGAATCTGCAATTTTCTCATGATTGCTGCGCGATGGGATTCAACGGTTTTCACGCTAAGTCTAAGCTTCAATGAAATCTGCTTTACGGAATTATCCTGTGCGATCATTAGGAGCACTTGTCGTTCTCTTGGGCTTAGCGTCTTTTCTGTGTCCGGGATGTCGTGTGCTCCTGAGCCTGACAACCGCGTCGCTTCATTGATGATCCGACGAAAAATCTTCCTGATGGCCGACTCATCTAGAGCAGGCCAGTTCCCTTCCCACTCAGAGGAGAGCAAAATACCGAGACGCTGCAGGTCGCGGTGTGGATCGCCCAGTGAAACTTCTTCGGAACGTAGCAGTTCCAACAATTCCACTGCCAATTCCATCCGCCGCTGCAGCAAGGAGATCAGTTCTGCATCGATATCATTGATTTCCTCACGCCAATCCTTGACAGTCCGAACCATTGGGGGCGAAACCGACCAAAGGAGTAGTAATCCACGTTCTATCTCGTGTATTGCGAACCTAATCGTCGCGCTCGCGCCGATTCTCCAGTACCGCTGCAATCTCGTTTATGGCCCAATCCGTCTCGGAAGAGCTGATAACATAGGGCGGCATGAAATACAGCACGTTGCCGAGCGGGCGCAGCATCAGATTGCGTCGCAGAAACTCTGCCGCCAGGAATGGTCCCTGTCGATCAAGGTAGCCGCCGGCTACCTCGGCTGGCGTATCGCAGGCGAGTTCCAACACCCCCACACCCCCAATGACGCGCACATCGGCCACATTCGGCAGCGTTCGCAGAGGTTCCAAACCCCGGCGCAGTTGTTGTTCAAGATCATTGACTCTCGCCATTACATTCTCTTCAGCAAACATCTTCAGGCTTTCGTGGGCCACAGCACAGGCTAGCGGGTTGGCCGTATAGGAGTGACCATGAAAGAACGTCTTGCTGCGGTCGGCACTAAGAAATGATTGATAGACCTCAGCGGTGGTAGCTGTGACGCCGAGCGGCAGATAACCAGCGGTAAGCGCTTTTGAGAGACAGATGATGTCGGGAGTAACCCGTGCGTGTTCGCAGGCAAACATCCGACCGGTGCGACCAAATCCGGTCAGCACTTCATCGGCGATCAGCAACGTTCCGTAGCGGTCGCAAAGAGAGCGCGCGCCGGCGAGGAATTCCTGGGGCCAAACAATCATGCCCCCAGCGCCCTGCAGCATGGGCTCAATTATCACAGCGGCCACGTTCTGACTCTCTTCACTCAATTCACTTTCCAGATCGCTAAGACAATCAACGCGACAGTTCTGGCGCTTAAGGCCAACGGGACAGCGATAGCAGTAAGGCGCTGCGACGCGGGCAACTCCGAACGTCAAGCGTTTGAAGCTAGTAGTGAACAGCGATTCTTCACTGGCGGACATGGCCCCGAGTGTGTCGCCGTGATAGGCATGGTGAAGCGCGATGAAGCGACCGCGGGGCTTCCCGCGATTCTGCCAGTATTGATAGGCCATCTTCAGGGCCACTTCTACCGCGGTCGAACCGTTATCTGAATAGAAGACGCGAGTCAATCCAGCAGGCAGCACCGCAACGAGGGCTTCGGCTAGCTCCACTGCCGGGCGGTGCGTGCAGCCGGCGAAGAGGACGTGCTCAAGTTGATTTGCCTGGCTGGCGAGGGCCTGATTCAGACGCGGGTGACTGTGGCCATGAATATTTACCCACCATGAAGAAATCCCATCCAGGATCTTTCGACCGTCTTCGGTGTAGAGATAGATTCCCTCTCCACGCACAATCGCCAATGGTGCCGGTGCGGTCAGCATCTGGGTATAAGGGTGCCAGAGATGCCGCCGATCGCGCGCCACAAGACTTGTCGATTCGCCTCTCATGATTTGATGCCCAGCTGCTGATGATGTGGCAATTTCAGATGGTCCAACAGCACGCCCTCCTGGTCTAGTTCAGAGCGCGACCAGCGGCCCAGATTCGCTGCATTGAGTTCCGATAGATGTGGCAATTCTCCCAGGACCGATACCACGCTGTGAGATTCGATAGCTTCGCGATTGGGTCTATTCCTTTCGCCCACCATCACGATGCCCGCAACAATCAGAGCGCGTCGTCTCAGGGCTTCAATAGTCAGCAATGTGTGGTTGATGGTGCCCAACTTTGTGTTCACCACCACCAGGACAGGCAGGCTGAACATGCGAATAAGATCAACCATCTGTTCGGATTCATTGATGGGCACGAGCACCCCACCGGCCCCTTCAATGATCCAAGTAACCTTTGCATCTGCATGAGTGGTTAGTGAGCAGTGGACCTGCTCGATCGTGATTCGCTTGCCCTCCAACTTCGCGGCCAGATGGGGTGACAGTGGATGTTTCAGTCTCACACCCTCGTCCAGAATCTCATCGACGCGGCAAGTTCCCAGCGCCCGAACCGCTGAGGTATCGTCGTCCTGTTCACTGCCAGTCTGAACTGGTTTCCAGTAGCGCAGTGAGACTTCTTTCCGGTAGCGGTGCATCAATGCCGCCGACACCACGGTCTTACCGACGCTCGTATCTGTTCCGGTCACGAAAAGACCTCGCATCATGCAGCGACCCCGGTGTAATGATCGAAAGCTTCAGCGAGCGCCAGGCTGAAGTCACCAATCGTGCGCTCGTCCAGACTTACGTTTACCGAAAGACGCAACCGACTGGTTCCCAGCGGGACAGTTGGAGGGCGAATGGCACGCACGTCATAACCCTGTGCTTGCAAGCTGTTGGCGATGTTTACCGATTGTTCGCTATCCCCGATGATGACGGGAATGATCTGCGAGCAGCCGCGAGAAATGCTAACTCCCGATTCAATCAGCACCTCGCGCATACGGACAGAAAGATTCAGCAGCCGCGTGCGCAGTTCCGGTTCGTCGTGAATTACATCAAGCGCCGCTTCCAAACCTGCGGCCATCGACGGCGGTGGCGCCGTGGAAAAGATGAAGCTGCGTGCGCGCTGAACGAGATAATCGATGGCCCAATTTGGCCCGGCCACAAAAGCACCGCCTACGCCTAAGGCTTTGCCCGCCGGGTTAAGAGAAAGAAACACATCTGCACCAATGCCAGTTTCCTCGATTAATCCGCTGCCGCTAGCTCCCATGACTCCGACGGCGTGGGCTTCATCGACAATCAGTTCAGTTTTAGTTGCGCGACAAAGCGCTGCGTATTCGCCCAGCGGAGCTTCGTCTCCATCCATACTGAATACGGACTCCGTAAGGAGAAACTTTTGGCCGCGGTTGCCGGCGCGTTTGATCAGACGAGACAATTCATCAACGTCGCAATGGGGGAGGACAACCTTGCGCGCTTTCGAAATACGCAGACCATCGATCAGACTGGCGTGGTTCAGTTCATCAGAGAACACCACATCATCCGGTTCGAGGAAGGTTGCCAGCACACCCAAGTTGGCGAGATATCCGCTGCTGAAAAAGAGTGCCGCTTCCGCTCCTTTCCATCTCGCAAATCGGCGTTCAAGATGGATGAAGCTGTCCCGGTTGCCGCTCAGCAAACGCGAGCCTGTAGAACCGCAACCATCACTCAATACCGCCTCCGCCATGCGTTCCTTCACGCGCGGATGCGCAGCCAGACCCAAGTAATCGTTCGAGGACAAACTTACGCCGCGAGGTGCCTGCAGATGTCGCCTCAAACCAGCATCGTCCAACTCCGCTAGTTGGTTTCGCACGCGCCGCTCAAATTCAAAAGTATGGCTCATCCAATTACCTTGGGGTTAATTTCAAAGTCATGATCAACCTTACTGGTTGCCGTGAATGAAGATCGTTGGGCTGCCTTGCCGAGGCGCATTCCCAGGCGACTCAGCAATCGGTCGTCGCTATCCGCTTCCGGATTAGGTGTAGTAAGCAGGCGCTCGCCAATGAAGATAGAATTCGCGCCCGCAAGAAGACAGAGCGCCTGCGCCTCGTCTGACAAGAGCGTGCGACCCGCACTGAGACGTATCATTGATTCCGGCATCAGGATGCGCGCCGTGGCGATGGTGCGGACTAGTTCAAGTGGGTCGAGTGGAGGCTGATCAGCTAGTGGCGTCCCTTCGACACGTACGAGGAGATTTATGGGCACGCTCTCGGGGTGTGGTTGCTGTGTCGCGAGTTGAGTGAGCAATGAATAACGATCTTCGCGACTCTCGCCGAGGCCGATGATGCAGCCACAACAAACTGTGATCCCGGCGCGTCTGACCAAATCCAAGGTGCGCAGGCGCTCCGTGTAGGTGCGCGTGGTAATAATGCGCGGATAGAACTCTGGTGAGGTATCGAGGTTGTGGTTGTAAGCAGTGAGTCCAGCGCCAGCCAGAGCCTCCGCTTGAGTCTCATTCAACATACCAAGCGTGCAACAGGCTTCCATACCTAAAGCGCGTATTCCACGTACCATCTCGAGTATGCGGGTAAAGGCCTCGCCTTCGGGCGCGTCGCGCCAGGCGGCACCGAGACAGAACCGGCTGGCTCCGCGTTCACGCGCTTGGCGTGCATGCGCGAGCGTCTCTGTAACGGTCATAAGTGATGAACGTTCTACGCCAGTATGATAGCGAGCCGCTTGAGGACAATATGAGCAGTCTTCAGGACAACCGCCTGTTTTAATGCTGAGTAGGGAGCAGGCCTGCACTTCATGAGGGCGGTGGTAACAACGATGAGCGGTCTGGGCGCTGAAGATGAGGGTCGGAAAAGGCAGAGTATAAATCGAACCTATCTCATCGACAGTCCAGTCGTATCGGAGCTCTGCGTCAGTCAAAGGACTTCTCTCCTTGATCTCATAACAAGTTGATAGAGCGGTTGAGTGAAAAAGATTCACAAACCTTCGTGCTTATTAGACCGCTTTAACCTGCTGCCAATGACTGAGCAGAGCAGGTCGTCGTGAAGCGGCCAATCTCACTGAAGGCGTTATCCAAAATCGTTTCATTGGCAAGGTAGACCAAGCGGAAATAGCCTTCAGTCGCTTGACACCCGAAGCCCGATCCGTGCACAACCAGTACGCCCGTCTCTGCCAAGAGGTTGAGCACGAAGTTCTCATCCGTCTGTTCGTTGAGTTCATCAACTTTAATCATCATGTAGAAAGCCGCTTCCGGAGTGACGCATGAGAGTCCTTCGATCGATCGGAGGTGATTTAGCGCGCGGTCGCGCCTGTTCTTGATATCCGCGATGAAGCCTTTGAGAAATGTCCGGTCGCCGGTCAGCGCAGGCTTGATGGCATACTGGGCCGGGGTGGGCGCACACAATCGACCGCTCGCCAATCGCGTGATGGAGGCAATAAGGTCTTTCATCATTTTCGTGTGGGTGAAGCGCATCCAACCCACCCTCCAACCGGGCACCATGTGGGTCTTCGAAAGGCTCTCCAGCGTGACCACTGGCACCTGGACCACTTGGGCCAACGCTGACGCCGAACTTGGCTGAGCCGCGAAACAGAGTTCGCGATAGACCTCATCGGCAATAACGAGAAGGCTATGTTCGGCGGCGACTTCCAGCAGACCGGAAATGACGGAATCAGGAATAATTGAGCCAGTGGGGTTATTCGGATTAATCAAAACGAGCGCCCTGGTCCGCTTGGTTACCAGCGAGCGCACTTCGTCCAGTGAGGGTTGCCATCCTTGCGCGTCATGCAACCTGTAGTAACGAGCGTCAGCGCCGAGCTTATTGAGGATTGCTGAATAGAGCGGATAACCGGGAGCCGGTAACAAGACGTCTTCGCCGGAATTCACGAGTGCGGTCAGCACCAGCTCGGCAGCTTCCGACGCGCCACTGGTGACGATCACTTCTTCGGGCTGCGTCGGTGCACCCAACTGCCCCGCATAAGTCGCAATCGCTTCTCTCGCCTCGAGGAGTCCTGCTGAATGGGCATAACCCGTAAAAGAATCCGAGAGGGCGCGCTGCACCGATTCGACGATATGAAGCGGAGGCCGGAACCCAAAGGCCTGTGGATCTCCAATGTTGAGGTAGGTGACAGGCCGCCCCGATCGTTCTTGCGCTTCAGCCGCCTGCACGATGTTGCGGATGGCGTACCGGAAGTTGTTAGTTCTTCGCGATGATTTGATCATGACATTTCGATCAGCTCTCCGATGCAGAGTTGGCGCGGCTTACGAAGGGCGCTAGCTATTGCCTGATCTAAGTCCTCCATCGGGTCGTTGGGATCGTCTATTCACTGCGGATAGCACCGCGAGTACTGCTGCAGAAAATCCGCAAATACAGTCAAAGATGCTCTAGGCGGCAGACAGTTCATACTCCATAGATGTCTTTAAGGCGTCCTGCCAGATATTCGCCTGCCGTAAGCGGCGAATACTTGGGAGGATTACCTTCTCCACAACAGCTATCCAAACACTCAATCGTGGTCTCGTTGTTTGTTGCAAAGAAAAATGCGATTGAATAACGTTCACTTCCAGTTGTGTTGATTACACGGTGAGGGGTAGCAACAAACAAATCGTTGGTCCAACGTGACAGCATTTCTCCAATATTGATTACAAAGGTATCTGGAATGGGCGGCACGTCGATCCACTCACCATTGCTAGCTTGCACCTGAAGTCCTGCAGTCCGTCCTTGGGCGAGAATCGTAAAGCATTCATAGTCGCAGTGTTCACCAATTCCTAGATAGTCAGGCGTTGCCTGGGTAACTTGTGGCGGGTAATGCAACAATCTAAGGGTGGCAATTGGTCGATCAATCTTGTCTTCAAAGTAGTCCTCGGGCATTCCAAAGCTCAACGCGAAGATCTGAAACAAAGTTCGGGCCAGCTGTCGAAGAGAATCAAAATAAGATTCAACCGTTTTCCTGAATCCTGGCAGGTTTTCGGGCCAAAGATTCGGTGCAGACATTCGTGACCATTCGATGCCAGTTTCTCCGATCCGCCGCAAAACAAGACCGCAGTCGAATGCTTCTTTCAAATCGCCTTGGGCAGTTGGATCACTACTTTCCGCCTTCAGCGGCAAATAACCGCGATGCCCACCCGTTTTCATATAATGAAGCTTCATCTTCTCTTCTTCGGCGAGCTCGAAAAAGGTCCTCGCTTGCGTAAATGTCCGCCTGATCAATGAGCGACTTATGTTGTGGTTTCTTACATACATGAAGCCGACCTGCCGACAGACCGAATTTACGATCTGAGCGATTCTGTGCCTTTCGGGTACGTCGCCGCTTGACCAATGACGCAAGTCAACAATCGGAACCTCATTGAACGGCATTGAGTACCCCAACTTCGCGCAACGCATGAGTGGTTCTGTGCACCTCCATGGAGTTAAGTCGTATCTTCCTCGGCTTCATTACACAAATTTGCTTCAATCGAGCGTCCAACACTCAATACATGGTGTTCGTCGCCATCTCGGTTCCAGCGCTTTAGCCGCCTGCACGATGTTGCGGATGGCGTACCGGAAGTTGTTAGTTCTTCGCGATGATTGGATCATGACGTTCGGTCAGCTCCTCTATGCAGACTCGGCGCAGACTACGAAGGGCACTAGCTATCGCCTGATCTAAGTCCTCCATCAGGTCATTGGGGTCTTCTATTCCTACCGACAGGCGGACCAGATCCGGCGGCGGCGCTAACCGTCGCTTGAGTGAAGGCGGAATGCTGGCATGCGACATTCGGTAGGGTAGACTGATGGTCGAAGCCACGGAACCGAAGCTAACGGCGATACTGAACAGCTTGGTCGCCTCGACCAATCGGCGTGAGAACTCTTCGTCAAAGGTGGTAAAGCTGACGACGGCCCCATCGCCAGTGGCCTGGCTGCGATGGATGTCGTGGCCGGGGTGATTCCGGAAACCCGGGTAATACACCCTTTCTACCACCGGCAGCAGTTCAAGAAACTGCGCTACCTTACGGGCACAATCGTTTTGGCGTTCAACCCGTATTGCCAGTGTCTTTAATCCGCGCATCAACAACCAGCATTCGAATGGACTGAGCACGGCGCCTTCGGCACGTTGCTGCAAGGCAATTCGCTGGTGCAGCGCTGAATCGTTGGTTATCACCACCCCGGCAGTCACATCACTGTGGCCACCAAGAAATTTGGTGGCGGAATGAATGACTACATCTGCGCCAAGCGCGAGTGGTTGCTGCAGCAAAGGGGAAAGCATTGAGTTGTCGACTGCCAATACCACGCCTGCATCATGGGCCAGCTGCGCAATACCGCGAATGTCACAAATCCGGCAAAGTGGGTTCGTGGGACTTTCGACCAGAATCAGTTTTGTGCGCGGAGTCAAGGCCCGGCGAACGGCAGCAAGGTCAGTCGTGTCGGCGTAGCGAACGGTAATTCCCTGGCGCGGTAAGATTTCTTCCAGCAGACGCACGGTGCCACCATAAAGATCATCACCCACAATGATCTCGGCGCCCGTTTCCAACAATCTGGTGAGAGCGGTGATCGCAGCCATGCCGCTGGCGAATGCGCACGCGTGTACACCACCTTCCAATTCAGCGAGCTGTTGTTCAAGCAGTGTACGAGTGGGATTTCCGCTGCGGGTGTAGTCATATTCGCCAAACGCCAGCGCTGACTCCTGATGAAAGGTCACTGTCTGATAAAGCGGCGGGACAGTGGCTGCGAATCGGTCGTCCGGGCGAGCCAAATGGACACAGCGCGTGGATGCTTTGAGACTCATGCGACAAAGGCCTCCAATTCTTGCAGTTCCTCCGCAGCCCGCTGACGTACGATATCGAAGAGATCAGCCATTACCGCTTCAGTCGTGGGCCATCGTCCTGCCCCAGTGCCTGATACTACGATGGGATCGCCGACTGCTGGCTGAACCAGCAAGCGATTCTCGGCCCCGTTGACCTGGGCCAATGAATGATTTAGTGGCAATTCGACTGGAGCGACGCTGGCTTCTATGCGATCTCCCGATCTTCGACACTCGACTAAGAGCCGGACCGTCTTACCTCGTTCTTGAGCCTGACGCATCCTCTCCGGATTCATGTCCTGAATGCCTTTTCGACTGATGGAGTGAAGCGGAAGGCTTACATCGAACGCAGCTCGGGCGAGCAGAATTAGCTTCTGGGCTGCATCAACGCCATCGAGATCCAGTTGAGGATGTTCTTCAGCATAACCTTTTTCCTGAGCTGCTCGTACGGCTGCCCCAAGCGTGTGGCCGGCTGCCAGCTGTTCGAGCGCAAAGTTGCAGGTTCCGTTGAGTACTCCTGAGAAACTCTGGACCGGCCCGTTTGCCTTCGCACGCTTAATCGTCTCCAGCGCCGGCAAGACCCCGCCTACAGCTGCGCTGTAATGCAAGGTGGAATGGGTTTCCTGAGCGAGAGTTTCGAACTCTTCATGCGAATGAGCGATTAGCGCCTTATTAGCGCTTACGCCCTTGCGGCCAAGACGAAGCGATTGTTCGATAAGAGACGCCGCTCGTCTGGTCCCACCGATTAGCTCAACCACAACATCACAAGGCGTCTCAACGAGGCCTTCAAGGTCAGTAGTTATCAGGGCCAACGGCACTCCAGCAGTTCGCGCTCGCACTCCCGTGCGAGTGCCGACTCCTGTGATGGTGAATAGTTCTGGTAATGCAGCTAAACGCTCGAACACACCTCCACCAACCGTCCCACAGCCGAGAAGTGCAACGCGCAAGGGCTCGGCAAACGAACCGGATGTATCGAGCCGGTCGGCAAAAGGGCCAACTTCGGTGGCGCTGTGAGCGCCGATGCTGGTGATGCTGAATCGAATCTTGTTGGCAGAGGCAAATCGAACTGCTTTGCACTGTACGACTGGACCACCAAGGCGAATCGCGGTCTCATAACTCACTTGCGAAAACCGTGATGCACGCACAGAAGTGTAAGCGGGATCGCTGGTGTAGAGGCCGTCGACATCTTTGATTAGGACACAACGAGCGTGGAGTTGTTGGGCCAGAAACAGCGCCGTCAAGTCCGACCCGCCTCGACCAAAGAGCGTCTGGTCATTGTTCTCGTCGCGTCCGACAAAGCCTGGAAGCACCACGACCGCGCGGCGCGAGTCATCCAACAAGCGAGCGGCGTCGACCGAGAACGGTATCGCATCGATGCCGCCACCGACGGTACGCAACTTTGCCTGCACCTCATCCAGCAGACGAGCGGGAATGCCAACCTTCTTAAGCTGTAGGGTAAGCAGCGCTGAGGATATCGTTTCGCCTGTAGCAAGCAAGCTCGGCAAAACCGCTTTGTGCGGTCGCTCGCAGACGCGCTCCGCACGACGCATCAATTGATCTGTGGTGTCGCCAAGGGCTGAAACCACCACGACAACCTGAGCACCATCTCGCCACCAGCGGTAGATCTCATGCACTGCAGTTGGGAGATCGTCTTCATTCCTCAATACCGAACTGCCGAACTTCAAAACTACGACTTTTGATTGTTGTTTCATTTATGACTCCGATGTCCTCTTATGATTTGAGTGCTTCTTCCAGATCCCTAATCAGATCGCGCGGATCTTCCAATCCTACTGATAGACGAACCAGACCGTCCGTAATTCCAGCCGCCTCGCGTTGTGGTTGCGGAACGTCTGCGTGAGTCATTGAGGCCGGATGAGTAATCAATGTTTCTGCCGATCCAAGGTTTTCGGCGAGAGCACAAAGCCGCACTGCATTCATCAATCGAATGCCGGCTTTGACACCGCCTTTGACCTCAAAGGCGACGAGTCCGCCACCAGCGGATTGCTGACGCTTAGCCAAGGCGAATTGCGGGAACGATTCGAGGTCTGGATAGATGACATTCCTGATACGAGGGTGTCCCTCGAGAAATCGCGCTAGGATGCGGGCATTTTCAGAGTGCCGGGCCATTCGCAGCGAGAGCGTCTTCACTCCCTGAAGGGTGAGCCAGGCCGGAAAAGGCGATTGGATTGAGCCGGTGGCATTCCGTGCAAACAGGAACCGGTCATGCATATCTCGGCCAGGAGTAATCAGAGCGCCACCCACAGTCGCGTTATGCCCTTCGATGAATTTGGTGGTGGAGTGAAGAACGATGTCCGCGCACATCTCAAACGGTCGTTGTAAGGCTGGAGTGAGCAGCGTGTTATCGACCACCAGCAGTGCGCTGGCTCGATTCGCGAGCCGGGCGGCGAGACGAATGTCAGTCAGCTTCAGCGTGGGATTTGCTGGCGTCTCAATGAAGACTAATCGCGTCGGTTTCTTTAGTGCATTCGTGAATGCTTCTTCGTCCGAGGTATCAACAAACTCGGCTTCAACGCCGAAGCGGTTCAGGACTTGCAGAAACAGTCGCACGGTCCCGCCATATACGGCTTGCGAGAGTACGACGCGATCGCCAGAGCGCAGCAGCGCGAGACAAAGCGCGGTTGTCGCAGCAAGACCGGTCGCATAGCAGGTACAGAACTCTGCCCCTTCAAGCGCTGCCAGCCTTCTTTCGAGAGCCGATACCGTGGGATTTGCCGAACGACTGTAGGTGAATCCCTTGTCTTGGCCTACCGCGTCCTGGCGAAAAGTGGTGGTCTGGTAGATCGGCGTGAGCATCGCCCCGGTCGCCGGATCAGCAGGAGTTCCGGCGTGCAGAGCGATAGTATCGAAATTGTATTTAGACCCGCCGAGATTGGTTTCGTCGGCGTCCCTCGGGAGCTGTTCCTCTGTGGTTGCCATCGCAGTTTTCCTCTGAGGTCTGCGTGGCGATTTGAAGGCGAAAACTTCTAGCGAGTGCGGACCAAAAGAAAAGCCCCGCGCCTCAGAGTGCGCGAGGTCCCGATAAAGCCCGGAATATCCCAGCAGCTCTTTAGCAGTTTTTTACGTGGAGCAAGTTGCCTAAATCGCCACGATCAATCAATGTCAATAATAACGAGGGTTCTGTATAGCGTATCGCTCGTTCCCGATCAATCGGTGGGACAAACTAACCTTAGTCAATCGATGGCGTCTGTACCCAGCGATGTCTCGCGTGTCACATCTCTTATTCGAATTCACAGACGCAGACTTCTCATGCCGAGGCACTCTGGGCTGGGGCGCAAAAGCATAAACTGGACAAAAGCGTTGTGCACCAGGTGCTCGGCCCGGCCTAGTTCGCCCGTCAGTCGCAGCGCAGTGGTTAGCAGGCGCTCATAGCGCTCCATAAAGAGATCTTCATGGCTGGAACCAGCCTGCGGGACGATCCTGGGGCTAGGCAGTGGCGTTAGTTAACATCCGGCGTCTACTATTAAGGACGCACAGGGAGAGCAAAGCTCAACGAATAATTTACGGCAGATGCTTTCTTTAGATAGGCGCAGGACCGTTGCGCAGACGAGGTGGGCTTGGAGCGTATCAACTGTACGGCGTCACAACTCTTGCTCACTATTTGAAACTTTTGCTCGTTGGTCTGTAGTCCAGGTCCTGGACCGTTAGCAAACGATCTGCAAAAAACCTAGGAAATGAACTGGCACTTCTTTGGCTTCTCGCTGAAAACCGATCAAAGAGCGGCATTCAGGCTGAAAAAGACTATGGCATCCGGCAGGTTTCACAGGTCTCAGCACTACAACCCAATTCTTCGTGAGCAAGGACGCGAGCACGGGGCAGAGTTTCGGTAAGCGCGCAAACCTCGAATCTCTCGCTCCACCTCAGGTTCAGCAGTTGCGCGGCATTGCCGTTACCCTTGCCAACACTCCGATAGAGATGACCCTCAAACAGACCATCAGGTCTCATGTAGATCAAGATGCGCGCGCCGCCGTCCGGCGCAATTGTCTCTTCCATCAAGAACATGCTCCAGGCTGTCTCCTTCAGCAAAGCTGTCTCTCTCCAAGCGCTTTACATACCCATTTCGTTGAGCGCGTCGAGCCCAGTTGGCGGCGCAACATCCGTGGTCACCCACGTCTGACCTGCTCGAACCTTTTCCGTTTCCAGCTTCACAACCTGCATGAAGGCTTCGGCGGCCGACGAGTGCGGCCCTTCGCCTCGACGCACAGCCCAGAGGGTCCGTCGCTGTTGGAAGCCAGTCATTGGAACAGCTACCAACTCACCACGCACCACCTCTTCGCTCACACACATCAGAGGTACAAAGCCTACGCCGACATTCCTTGCCACGAGTTTCTTGATAGTCTCGATGGTGGCGCTCTCGACTCCTATGTTTAGCCGCGCGCCAAAGCAGTCAAAGGCTTCAACGACTTTCTGGTGCAAAGACGAGGACTGGCCTTCAACAATCACTGATTCTCCTTCCAGTTCTTTGAAGCTCACCGAGGGCTTTCTCGCCAATTGATGCGTCGGGCTCATGATCAGCACGACTTCGTCACGTATTAAGGGCTGTGCGTCCAGTCCATGCGCGATGGGCAGGTACGCCAAGAGCGCCAGATCCAACTTGCGCTCCTTGATTTGGCGGATCAGATCGTTGGTATGGTTGCAAACTACCTCAATCCTAATGTTGGGATATCGCTTGTGAAAAACCTCAGTGAGTTGGGGCAGCAAATATGAGTTGGTGCTTTCGTTGGCCCCAATGCACAACTGACCCTGCTTCACTTTCTTTAGGGCATCGAGAGCTGCAACTGCTTCCTTCCGCAGATTGAGTAGTCTGGTAGCGTACGAATAGAGCACTTCACCTGCCTGCGTGAGCAGATAGTCGTTGCGTTTCGAACGGTCGAAAAGTTGCGAGCCAATCTCTTCCTCCAGCTTCTTAACGCTTATGCTCACGGCCGGCTGGGTGCGGAAAACCTTTTCGGCGGCCCCCTGCACGCTGCCTTCCTCAACCACTGCTACTAATATTTCCAGCTGCATCATTTCCATGGTGGCTAATCCTTTGCCGAGAATCCGTCAGCCAGTGTACTTATGTGTTTTCTTGCCTGTCACATAATCAAAGAAACTACCTTGGCTTCTTCTGCAGGAAAACAGTTATTAATGCGAAAGGCCGCCATCCTTTTCCTTGGGATGACGGCCTCTTATGTGCCCTGGCGCTTGCTCTGGTCATCACCCCGTCATTTGAAGCCAAACTACGGCCACCTGAATGACTAGACCCATAATTACGATCGAACAAGCAAAGCGACTGAACGCTTTCCTTGGTGAGAGGGTTCCAGAATTTCGCCCTGAGGCCAAAGACTCCAAAACGACGTTGCCCGATTTGTGATGAGCTTTGCGTATCAGCATTCCAGTGTGTTTCGTCAAAACCAGCGCGATTTTGTTTGCGGCCACTTTACTCGGTGCGGTAGATAGGTATCATAGCTTGTACTTGGGCGCAATTTAATTGCGCTTATACAAAATTAACTGGTTCGGCCGAACACTTACCACGTCTCCCATTGATTTCCAAGGGGAGCCGAGCTTAGCTAGCGAACATATTTAGCCCACACGCAACAGCGCACTATTGCTTTTTATCATGTCATAAGAATGAACTGCTGTATGGTTCCCAGGATGTACCTTAAGGTGCAGGCCGAACGTTCGAATTCTGGTTTAGGTCACCTCGATTTGAGTCTAGCCTTCGTTTCCATCGCTTCGGGAAACGGGACACCAGGCGTTTTCGGCAGCCATCACTAGCACCAAAGCAAGCCCGAAAGTCCTCAGAGTAAAGCACTATTCTGAATCCTCAATCGTGCCCGCTCCAGTCGTTGATAGAGCGAGACCCTGTCAATGCGTAACAGCCGCGCAGTCTGCGTATGCGTGCCTGTCTGCTTCCGCAATTGCTCATAAAGGTTCAGCATCGTCCGATCGAGAAAGTCATCGAGTGAGTCGTTTTCATTAAAACTTACATGCAGATTCGCGGAGCCTCCGGTAAGAAATGCATAATTGGCCGAAGCGGGCAGAGCTCGGCGCACCGTAGCCACGGTCAGCGGGTCACCATCATCGGCATGGGCAGCCAGCCTTTCGATTACATTACGCAACTGACGCACATTGCCCGGCCAGAAATAACTGCACAAGGCATCGACCGCTGCCTCCTCGATGTGATGCTGCTTCTTGCATCTCATCCGTTGCTCGACCCGACGCAGGAAATATTCGATCAGCAAGGGGATGTCGGATGGTCGCTCCCGCAGTGCAGGTGTGCTTACAGTTAATACGGCAATTCGATAGAACAGGTCCTCCCGAAATCTTCCCGCCGCGATCTCATGATTCAAGTTGCGATTGGTGGCGGCGATTACGCGCACGTCAACCGAAATCTCCTCATGCCCACCGACCGGCCGGATGGCGCTCTCCTGAAGCACTCGCAGTAGTTTCACCTGACAGGCGGTAGACATTTCGCCAATCTCATCAAGAAAGATGGTCCCCATGTGAGCGGCCTGAAAGAGTCCTTGATGTTTCTGGTTGGCACCGGTGAAGGCCCCGCGGACATAGCCGAACAGTTCCGACTCCAGCAGGGTTTCAGTCAGTGCGCCGCAGTTAATGGAGATGAAAGGCATTTCGACGCGCTCGCTTTGCTGATGAATGGCGCGGGCTACGAGTTCTTTGCCGGTGCCGGACTCCCCGGTGATGAGCGCCGTTAAGTCAGAGCGAGCGGAGGTCTCGATCTGACAGCGCAACACCTGCATGGCCGGCGAATCACCGATGATGCCGACACTCTTCAGTACGAATTCGGAGTTCACGACAAGATTTCCCTTCCCTTCTGGGCTCGAGTACGGAAGATTCGACCGACTCCCAATCAACTGCTCAAACGCCGATGCGACGATTGTGGTGTTGACGAGTGGCGGTCTCTTTCCCTCCCCTGTACTTTCTTCAAGACGGGAAACACCGCCGTAAATTCCTCACGGCCCATTGTAGTCGGCCCACAACCCATCACTGCTTCTCAGTCTGTATGCATTACCCAACCCTCGACGAAAACCTTTCGCCCGAGTGGAATCTCACATGAGGTCTGGCGTCTAGAACCTACATAGGCGGTTGATTCAGCGATTTGAAGCATGGTGAGTGAGGGTAGCGCCGCTTCAGTTGCCGATAGGTTCTGGGGGCTATGGGAATGGACTTGAAACAAAACTTTGATGGCTGGTGGCTCCCAAGAGCAAACCGGTGCTGGTCACGTCGTGTTAGTCACATGGTTCTGATTCTGGCGCTCAGTCCGTTGCCTTCGGTGGTGGCCCAAAGCAAACTGGCCAAAAGTGAACTGATAGTGCCGGGCAAGAATCTTGAGGTTCTGGGTATTCCGCCGATCCCGGCTTCACTCGCACGGGAAGTCGCACGCTACACGCGCAGCTACGGGCTCCCTGTAATGGGATGGAATGCCGAGAAGCGCGAAGTCTGGCTCAAGGATCTGTCGAGTGTAACGACCGTCTCTCGGGTGGCAAATCCCGGTGCCAGTCCAGAGGGCTCAATCTACATTTCGGCAAGCGGTATCTATGATCTGTATGCGCAACCGCAAGGCAAGTATCTCGCGTACACGAGAGATGCCAATGGCGACGAGTCGTTTCAACTTTATCTTTATGAGCTCGGCAATGCTAAGACCACGTTGCTCTCTGACGGGAAGTCAAGAAACACTGAGCCGGTCTGGTCCAATGACGGTGACAGGATTGTATACAGCTCCACTCCTGCTGGGGGTTCAGGCGTCAATCTGCGGTTGCTCAATCCGCTTGATCCCAAGACCGATCACCTATTGGCCCAGTCTTCAGGTAGCTACTTCAAGGCGTACGACTGGTCACCTGATGACAAGCAGCTGGTGTATTGCGACTTCACTTCAAACACCACCGGCGCTTTGTGGTTGGTTGATGTCGCCAGCGGCACCCAGACCTTACTTTCCGCGAAGGGGCGGCAGCAATCAGACTTCTATGACTATCCGCAGTTTAGCAAAGACGGCAAAGGGATCTATGTAGTTACGGACCATGATTCAGATGTGCGTCGGTTGGCCTACCTTGACCTTACCAGCAAGCAGTTCAAATACCTGTCGGGTCAAAAGTCGGATGTTGAAGACTTCAAAATCTCACCAGATGGTAAGATCTTGGCCTTCATTACAAATGAGGAAGGCATTTCGGGTCTACGGTTGCTCGACACCAGTACGGGTAAAGAGAAACCTCTTTCCTCGCTGCCCGCGGGCATCATCTCGAACCTCAAATGGCACAATAATTCGCAAGACCTGGCGTTCGACTTTAAGTCAGCCCGCACACCTACGGACGTTTATTCGCTCAACACGCAGACCGGAAAAGTTGATCAGTGGACCAAGGGGAAAACTGGTGGCATCGATATCACAAAGTTTCCCGAGCCTGAGCTCATTCATTGGCAGAGTTTCGACGGCAAGCTGATCTCAGCGTTCCTTCAGCGGCCGCCCGCCAGGTGGACCGGCAAGCGACCAGTCGTCATAGACATTCATGGCGGCCCCGAAGAGCAGTATCGCCCGAGTTTCTGGGGACAGGACAACTACCTCCTTAACGAACTCGGCGTTGCCAAAATCTATCCCAACATACGCGGCTCGGGTGGCTACGGTAAGACGTTTCGCAATCTCGACAACGGAGCCAAGCGTCAGGACAGCGTCAAGGATATCGGTACGTTGCTCGATTGGATCAAGTCCCAACCATCTTTGGATGGTGACCGCGTCATGGTCACCGGCGCCAGTTACGGCGGGTACATAGCGCTTTCTGTTGCCACTGCCTACAGCGATCGGATACGCGCTGTCCAATCGGTCGTTGGGCCTTCGAATCTAGTTACATTTCTCGAAAACACTGAAGGTTGGCGGCGCGATGTCCGGCGCTCGGAGTATGGGGATGAGCGTGACCCCAAGATGCGCGAAGTCCTTGAGAGCATCGCGCCACTCAACAACGCGCAGCGAATCAAGCAGCCGCTTTTCATTGTTCAGGGGAAGAATGATCCACGGGTCAAGACGAGCGAGGCTGAGCAAATGATCGCCGCCGTCAAGAAGAATGGCACGCCGGTCTGGTACCTGTTGGCTAAGGACGAAGGGCATGACTTTGTCAACCAGCAAAATGTCGATTTTCAGTTCTATGCAACGGTGCTCTTCATTCGCGAGTATCTGCTGAAGTAATTCCGAAACAGCAGAATCGTGAACCTGAACCACTGTCCGTCTTCGTCTTTCGGGTCAAGTCAAGCCCAAAGAGACGAAGATTTTCTGTCCATCTACACGCGATTGGGTGGGCTGGTTTTTGATGCATTTTCCCGCGTTGTCAAATGCGGCTTCACAAGGAGATATGCGATGAAAAAGTTAAAGATGACTTTAGCAACTATGTCTATCCTTTTTGCTCTCAGCGGTACTTTGACGCCCGTACAAGTGGCTCTAGCCGATGGCGGTCAGGGCACGTCCGACTCACAAAGAAGGAGCACTTCACAGGCCGAAAAATCAGCAGCGCTGTGGGCATTGATCATGCGCCTCCTCGGTTGGTAAGCGGAATAGCTTCGCACCGCAAATCCATTTCGCTTATCGCACTGCTACCTATCCGGCAAGCTCAGGGGCTTTTAGTGCATCATCATGAATTTGTGCTGACTATGATGCCGTTGGAAGAGTCTCTGAGTTTGTCGGACAAGCACTTTGGTATTCCACATGACCATCAGATATCTCATCTTTCTGGTTATCCTCTCCCCGATCACTGCTTACTCACAGACGGCAACTCCTGCTCAAATCAGCACGGAAGATGATCTGGTATCTGCGCTCGTAGCGCGGTTAAGCGAGGGGCCGGCCACGGTAACTGTGCTACGAGATCACAGCAGGCTTGTTAGCAAAACTCTGTTCGATAAGCTGTTGTCCCAAGCTGCGCAGCTATCCAGTCAAGATCCGTCGAAGTCTTTGTTCATTTATGACGTTGCCAGAGAAGTAGCCCTACATCTTGGCGATAAGAAACTCGTCGCCTACAGCTTCTACAAGAGCGGATCACTCCATTTCCGGCGCGGCAACATCTCGCTCGCAAAGCTGAATTACCTACAGAGCAAGCAGACACTGGAGCAAGAAGGGCGGCCCAGTGATCTAGTAGTTGTCTTAAGCAAGCTGGCAAATGTTTGTCTATATCAGGAAGCCTTGAAAGAGGCCCAAGAATATTCAGAACAAAGCATTGCGCTCGCAAATGCAACCGCGGGAACGACCGAACCTCTGATAGGCCCCATTCAATACGGCGTAGCGGTATCATGGTTAAACCTCGGCGACCTGGCCAAAGGCGAGGGCCATTATGACGAAGCGTTGGCCTACTTCCAGAAGGCCCTGGAGTCATTCAAGCTGCTCAGTAACAGGCTGCCGCAGTACCGAGCTGACGTAGCTGATGCACTTGCAGAACTAGGTCGAGTCTACCGAGTCAAAGGCGAGCATTTAGAGGCGCTTCGTTATTTCGGTCAGGCGCTTGAGATCGCGAAGACGCTAGACCGCAAAGATAAGCTCGCGGGCGTCCTCAACAGCATTGGCGTGCTTTACATTGAGCAGAACGATTATTTGAAGGCTTCTGAGTACATAAATCAGAGTCTCTCTATCTACAAAGCTCTTCGAGACCGTTTCGAGATCGCGAGACTGCTGGCTAATCAGGGCGTGATCAACCAAAGGCAAGGCAAGTATGAAGAAGCGGCAAAGAGCTTCCAGGAAAGTCTGGAGAATTCGGACGCTCTTGATGCGCCTGATTTGGTTATTGCCGCCCAAGAAGGAATGGGAGCTGTATATCAGGAGCAGGGCGATTCTCAAAGTGCGCTGAACTGGCTGGACAAAGCCTTAGCGACCGCCAAAAAAACAGGGAACAAAACCCGGCAGGCTGAGCTCCTTTGGCGGACTGGAGAAGCATATTATCTAAATGGCGATTTTCCCACGGCAAGGGCATCCGCCCACCGTGCAGCCGAACTCGCAGGTCAGCTTCGCCTGCCGATAATCTCTTACTTAGCTCTTACGGCAAAGGGGAAGTACTACCTTGCCGAGAATAACTATGAGCTCGCGTTCCAAACGTTAACGCAGGCGATAGAACAGATTGAGGCCCTGCGCACTCAGATTGCGGGCCAGGAGCAAGGACGACAAATATTCTTTGAGAACAAGGTTGCCTCCTACAATTTACTGGTTGAACTGTTCATCAAACAAAACAAACCGGCTGAGGCACTTCTTTACGCTGAAAGGGCTAAAGGACGTGTTCTGCTGGATGTGTTGCAAGACGGGAAAACTGATCTGGCGACAGCACTGACGCCTACGGAAAAGGAAGAAGCGCAGCGCCTGAAGCGAAACATCCTTGAACCCACCGAGCGAATCAGGAGCGAACAGGCGAATACTCGTTTAGATCCCAAGTTTCTTGGTCAACTCTACGCGCAGCGGGACGCAGCCCGTCTCGAGTACGAGTCTTTCCAGAATGCTCTGTACGCTGCACACCCAGACCTCAACATCCGGCGCGGGCAAACGACGGCACTGACGCTCACAGAAATCAAGAATCTAATCTCTGGCAAGGATACGGTCTATCTTGAATACGTTGTCACCAAGGACCGCGTCTATCTCTTCGCGCTAACGGGAAGTAATGCAAACGATGCGTCAGCTATCAAGGTATACCCGCTGGCCATCAAGACTGAAGAGTTGGCCAGAAAGGTGAATCAGTTTCACGATCTGCTGGCGAACCGACATCCAGACTTCGCCACTACTGCGCGCGAACTCTACGCTGTTTTAATCGAGCCCGCTGCTTATCAACTGCGTAGGGGCGCAACGATCTGTATTGTTCCTGACGGCAGCCTCTGGAATTTACCTTTTCAAGCACTGATGGCCACTAGCGATCGCTATCTCCTGGAAGAGCACGCCCTCTACTATGTTCCTTCTTTGACAGTCCTGAGTGAGATGACCAAAGCGAGATCGGGAAAGGAGAGGGAGCAGACATCACTCATCGCTCTCGGCAATCCAGTAATTGGTAAAGATGAACGGCGTGATACGGAGCTACGCCAACTGCCCGAAACAGAGACGGAAGTGGTCTCCGTCGCCAAAGCGTTCAGGTCCTCTGGCGTAAAAGTATTCATTGGACGGGAGGCAACCGAAAAGGTCTTCAAGACTTCGGCGCCAACTTACTCTACGATTCATCTGGCTACGCACGGCGTGCTTGATAACAAGCAGCCTCTTTACTCGCACTTGTTGTTGACGAAGACGGACGGGGATTCTGAGAACGATGGACACCTCGAAGGGCGAGAGATCCTGGACCTGAAGCTACGCGCTGATCTTGTCGTTCTCTCTGCCTGTGAAACTGCGAACGGCCGCATTGGTCCGGGGGAAGGCGTGATGGGCATGTCCTGGGCGTTCTTTGTCGCCGGCACCCGGTCGATGCTGGTAAGCCAGTGGAAGGTAGATTCCGCGAGCACCTCAGAGTTGATGCTGAATTTTTACAAGACGCTGCACTCCAAGCGTCCAGTTGCCAGGATCAAGAAAGCGGAAGCTTTGCGACGAGCTGCCTTACTGACAATGAAGGACAAGCGCTACCGCCATCCATTCTATTGGGCAGGGTTCGTCTTTGTTGGTAGTAATCACTAGTCACCTTCGCCAGCTTCAAATTAGTACCCGCTTAAGGCGTAAAGCCTCTCAAGGAGTGAAGACGCCAAAGATCATCCATCTCCACTGTGCAGTGTCTGAAACCGAGACTTGATATAAGCCCGGAGTAGGTAGTTCTCCTGACCGGAATGAACGTGCCGTACCAACACCAAACTGAAAGGATAACCCGTAATTAGAATCTCGAAGGATTTACTGAGTTGCGATCTGCAGTCGTATGACACTACCAAGCAGTTTCGTGGCGATTTTGGACCGGGGATTCAATCGCAGCAGGGCTTGGAATTCGCGCTCGGCGTCGCTCAGCATGCCGACCTTTCCATAGAATACTCCCAACACCAAATGCGACCCGGTCCTCCTTAACCGTGTCAATTCCTGGAAGTCACTGCTCGACAAAACCTGGAATTTTATTTCCGGTGCTGCGGGACCGGGAGAGACTATTTCTTTGCCATCAACGACTGCGGTTACGGCCCACGAATAGATCTCGCCGCGCTTGAGCGGAGCGTTTGCAGTCCATTCGGTGCGCGTTGCTGCCAGGTTCACGCTCTTCACTACGATGTGGCCAGCCGAATCCGTAACGTACACTCGATAATTGCTGGCGCCTGAAAGCGGCTTCCATACGAACACCGGCCGATCATCAACGATGACTGTTCCTGCTGGAGACAAGAGCCGAAACGATTGACTGCTAGGGCTGCCGCGGAGAGTGCGGTCTGCGGCGGCAAGCTGTTTCAGCACCGAAGGCCTCTCGATTCTCTGTGCCAGGAGCGCTTCAGCAACCTGGCGTCGGCTTAATGACGGCAAGTTGTCGAGTCCCGAGATGCTACCTTCTGTGTTGAGGATTATTGTGCCGCGTCTATCATGCAAGGCCATTGCGCCGGAAGCAACGTCGTTTTTCTTACTATGCTTGCGTTGGCGAACGGCAACTGCGGGACTCGCTTCCGGCCTCGGCAATTGGTTGGCTGGAGTTTGCACCGGCTTCTGTAACTCATTCTTTGATACATCTGTATCGGGCGGCGACGGCGGACTCGTGACGTCAGGGTTGACCTGGGGAGGAGTGTTTTGTTGCGCCTGGAAGGTATCCGCTCCGCGTCTGAGCAACAGCAGCGCTGCAATCACTGCGATGGCTATTATGAGGACTGTGGTGGCGTAGATCGGTTTCCACGCCAGACCGCGCCACCAAGTCGGCCCTGAGAACGTCGCTCGTGGCTGCTGTGCGAGAGAGACCGCCGGTGCGTAGGAGACCGCCAGCTCCGGCTCGATTTGTTCCCGAAAAGCCAAGAAGCTGTGCACATCTTCGCCGCAACGAGCGCATACCTTGAGGTGTAGATCGACCAACTCTCGGTCACTGCCGTCCATGGTGTTATCGGCCAAGGCAACGAGCTGTTCGTATTCAAGGTGCTCATGTCTCAGCCAAGCTTCGGGCGCCAAAGTAAATCTCACGGCTGTGCCCTCTCTTTGGAGTTCAAGAGTTCTTTGAAACTGCCGGCGACATAGATCACATTCGGCAAAGTGTTGGGCGCTGGAAATCAGCTCAGATTTTGATAGAGCGCGCAAGCAGAAGCGCTCCAGCTGGGGTTTTGATAAATGTTCGGTCATTAAGGCCGCAGTCTCAATTGTTTCTTGCCATTTTCTATCTGTTCTAGACGAAAGATAGCGCCGGAAATTCCCCTGGATCTCTGTCTATTTCTCCGCGTCAGGAAACATTTCCCGCTCCAGCCGCTCTACCGCGCGAAAGCGCCATTTGCTGACTTGCTGCGGTGTGGCGTGGAGTTCCGCAGCGATGGCCGCGCGATCCATGGGCATCTCTGTCCACAGCCGGTAGAGATGGTCAGCGGTGAGCCCGAGATCGTCGGCGATCTGTGGCACCGCCACGATCTCAGCCGCTACCAGCAGGCTGAACAGATCGTCACCACTCTGGTCTGTAAAACTGAAACAGAAGGTATAGCGCTGCTTGGGCGGCAGTCGTTTCACTGCTAACCAGAGCGCGGCCAAAGTATCGCGCGCATCCAGGCGCGAATCGCTGCTCAGGGTAGTATTGGTCAAGCGAGCTTCCAGATATGCCCGTGCTTCATCGTCGAGGGATTCAGGTGGGTGGTCTTTAACACCGAGGAGCTTGGCCAGCAGATTGACCAGCGTATCCAACTCAATCGGGGCAGCCACCGATTGGAGGAGTGCCGCAACTACGCGCGAGAGCGGCAGTTGCTTGAGGTTCTGGCCGGGAAAAATGGTGGAGCGGAGGCTATTCAGTCGCGCTTCGAGCTGCCATTGCCGGTCAATGTTGATGGGCGCGACGGATTCTCTGTTAGTGGTCCAGACAGGAAATCCCGCGAACCACTCGTCACCGGATTTCCACATCGCGAAGTCGGGATGACGGTTCAGCAGATCGCGCAGATTGTTTTTTAGCCGGGCGCGGGCCGGAGACTTCCGGCGCAGGTAGTCGTGACAAGCATTCGTGGCAAGAGTCGCCACGTAGCGGCGAAACCTCTGAATATTGTCCGGCTTGGCGGTCTGATCCAGTTCTCGGAGGAACTCAACTATCTTGGTCAGGATTTCGTGATAGAGGTCTTCGGCATCCTGAGTACTGGAACTTGCTTGATTAATACTGACGTAAAAACCGAGTCGTTCGCGGAGCGTATGTCTGACTACGGGCGACGCGTGAACCGCCAGTAGCTCATCGAGGTATTGCTGCTTTTCCGCCTCATTGGTCGCCTGAAGGTAAGGG
>WNGB01000577.1_pt1 | contig 98821 bp, 98 predicted proteins | sample 5400681 | NCBI WGS metagenome assembly WNGB01 (sample SAMN13153367, study PRJNA577476) | soil metagenome | isolation source: 115 cm soil or saprolite under grassland replicate 2 | place: USA:California | collected 2016-06-15 | reverse complement strand
AGGGCGTGGAGCAGCTGCTGGCCGACGATGAGCACGACCACGGCGAGCACGGGCGACAGGTCGAGCGGGCCCAGCGGCGGCAGGAGGCGTCGGAAGAGCCGCAGGTAGGGGTCGACGACGTCGTAGAGGAAGCGTTGGACGCGATTCAGCGTGGGCGAATACGGCAGCGGGATCCAGGTCGTGAGGATGTAGGCGAAGATCACGAGGATGTAGACCCAGATGAAGACGTCCACGAAGCTCTGGATCCTCGAGATCGCGTCGGCAAGCAAGACGACGGTGGCCGCCTGGGCGCCCATTCCCTAGGAGTTCGGCCCGCTCAGGGCGGTTCCTACGAGCGTTCGCGTCTTCAATTCGGGCGGATCGGGCGGCGGTTGCAGACGGACGCGCGGCGGAGCCGCGCGTCCTGATGGTCGGCGTCGCAAGCGAGCGCCGCACGATCGTTTCGCGTTGAGCTCGGACGGATCGGGCGGCGGTTGCAGACGGACGCGCGGCGGAGCCGCGCGTCCTGATGGTCGGCGTCGCAAGCGAGCGCCTTACGCCTGGTTGAAGAACCCGCCGCGCTCGAGCAGGCGGGCGCGCTCCTCGGCCGAGACCTCGACGTTCCGCGGAGTCAGCAGGAAGACCTTGTCGGCGACTCGCTGCATTCCGCCGCCGAGCGCGTAGGTCAGCCCGCTGGCGAAGTCGATCAGCCGCTTGGAGAGATCGGGATCGGTCCCCTGGAGGTTGAGGATGACCGGCGTACCCTCCTTGAACTTGTCCGCGATCTGCTGGGCGTCGTTGAAGCTCCGGGGCACGACGAGGTGGACGCGGACGGGCACCTGCCCGGGCGCCTCGACCGGTCGGGGGCGGGACGGCCGGAGCACGGCCGTTCGTGCGCCGGGCTCAGCCTCGCCCTCGGTCCAATCCTCGAACTCACCACGGCGCCGGCGCGGCGAGAGCCGGCGCACGTTCGGACGCTCGCTGTAGGAGCGCTCGAGCTCCTCGTTCGTGACGAAGCCGTCCTCGTCCCACTCTTCGTCCTCTTCGGCGATTCCGAAGTAGACGAGCGTGCGGTTCCAGACGTCGGCGAAGCCCATAGCAGCGGGAATGTTAGCTCTGATACAGCACGGACCCAATTCGAATCATGGTCGCGCCCTCCTCCACGGCCACCTTGTAATCCTGGCTCGTGCCCATCGAAAGCTCGGTCAGCTCGTGTTCGCGAGCCAGCGACCCCAGCTTGCGAAAGAGAAAACGGGACGACTCGGGATCATCCGTCTCCGGAGGCATCGTCGCGAGGCCCCGCACGTCCGGATAGAGGCCCAGAAACGCACCGAGCTCGTCGGGATCGACCCCCGATTTCGACGCCTCGCCGGCGAGATTGACCTGGACGAGCGCCGGCACCGTCAGCCGCCTGGCCGCCGACTCCGAATCGAGTGAGTGCACGAGCTCGCAGATCCCGTTGACGATCTTCGCCTTGCGGCTCTGGAGGTGGCCGATGAAGTGCCAGCGGAAGGCATCGCCGTACGCGGCGTGCTTTGCCTCCAGATCCTGCGCCCGGTTCTCCCCGACGACCTCGATTCCGGCCTCCGCGAGGACGGCCATCTCCTCGAGCGGCACGTACTTCGTGGCCGCGACGATCGTGACGCCGGAGCCGACCTCCGCGCGCACGCGCTCGTAGCTCGCCCTGACTGCCTCAGCGGTCAACAAGCCCGATCACGCCGTGGGTCCCACGCGGCTTTCCGGTTCGCCGCTCCGAGAAGAAGAGGTCGTCGTTGCACGCGGTGCAGAGATCGAGCCGCTCGACCGTTGCGCAGCCGGCCTGCTCGAGGGCTCGCTCCGCAGAGGTCCAGAGGTCGAGGCGGCGGCCACGTACGACGTCGGGCCCGAACGCAGCCCGAAAGGGCTCGGCCACGTCCTCTCCGACCTCGTAGCAACAGGGCCCGATCGCCGGGCCGACGACGGCCGCCTTCCGCCCACCCCCGAGGCCGGCGACCGCGCTGGCCACGATCCCCTCGAGCAGCCCCCGCCAACCGGCGTGCAGAACGCCAAGCGCCGGGCTCTCCCCGTTTGCGCGGGCAACCGCGATCAGCACGCAGTCCGCGCCGAGGGCCGCCATGGGCACGGCGGGCTCGTCCGTCCAGAGACCGTCGCCGGGCTCGCCTCTTCTGCCCGCGTGCGCACGATGGACGGCCGCGGAGTGCTCCTGACGGTTGAGCGTGAGCCGTTCGGAATCGGCGCCGATCTCCGCACAGATCCGCCGTCGGTTCTCGTCCACGCGCTCCGGCTCGTCGCCGGTCAGGCGGCCGAGGTTGAGCGACTCGAAGGGGCCCTCGCTCACACCGCCGCGCCGCGTCGAGAACACCACCTGGTAAGGGCCCGGCGCGTCCCAGCGAAACACGGGAATCACGTCTGCTCGATCAGCTCGCGCGCGGCGGCGAGCTCCGACTCGCGGCCGTCGAGCTCCCCGTTCAGCTTGCGCCGGCGCAGCTCGGCCAGGATCTCCCCCACCCGCGGCGACTCGGCGAGGCCGAGCTCGACCACGTCGGCTCCGTCGATCTCGAGCTCGACGCCGTCCAGCCGCTCGAAGTACTCGTGCAGCTCCGGGAGATCCGCGAGCGCGAGTGCGAAGAGCGGCGCGTCGGGCGCGTGCGGCTCTGCCTGGGCCACGACCTCCGCCGAGGTAGGAGAACCGCCGGCGAGCCGGTCGGCGATCGCAGGCCCCTCGGTCACCGCCGCCCTGATCTGATCCGCATCTCGACGGCGGATCTTGAGCCCGTCGAGCCACCGCGAGAGCTCGTCCTCCGGAATTCGGCGCGCGAGAGCGGCGAGACCGAGTCGCCAGGCCGGAACCTGCAGGTCGTAGCGCCGGTTGAGCTCCCGCAAGCGGTCGAAGAGCCTTACGGCTTCCTCGTCCGCTACTACCCGCGGATGGATCTCCTTCTCCGCGCCGAGCTCGCCCAGACGCGGGATCGCATGGCTGACGTCGCCCTCTTCGAGCAGGGCGATCAGCTCCTCGCGCAGCCGAGCGCCCGAGAGGTCGCCGACGTGGCCGGTCGCGATGCACGTCCGCGCGAGCTCTGCGGTGTGCTCGTCCATGCGGAAGCCGTAGCGGTCCTCGTAGCGGATCGCGCGCAGGATCCGCGTTGGATCGTCGATGAAGGAGCGGTCGTGGAGCACCCGCACGAGGCCCGCCTCGAGGTCGGCGCGGCCGTCGAAGGGGTCGACCAGCCGCCCGGCCTCCGCGCCCTTCAGGGAGACGGCCATGGCGTTGATCGTGAAATCGCGCCGATCGAGGTCGTCCTCGATCGTGCCCGGCTCGACCGCCGGAAGGACGGCCGGCGCGTGGTAGGACTCGCTGCGGGCGGTGACGACGTCGACGCGCTCACCGTCGCCGTAGAGGACGACGGCCGTCCCGAACTTCGGGTGTGCCCGCACGCGGCCGCCGAGGGCACCCGCCAGGTCTCGCGCGAGCGCGATCGCGTCTCCCTCGACGACGATGTCGACGTCGAAGCTCGGCTCGCCGAGCAGGATGTCCCGGACGGTGCCGCCGACCAGGTAGACGCCCTCGTACGGCCCGCTGAGCTCGGTGATCGGGCCCAGGATCGGGGCGAGCCTCTCAGGGAGCTCGAGAATGGCCATGAGGCCCATTCTGCCGCGCCCCTGAGACGCGGCCCGGTTTTGACCAGCGTGTCGACCGGTCATTTCAGACGGACGCCGGGCGGAGCCCGGCCTCCTGAGGTCGGCGCCGCAAGCGGCGCCTTCGCCCGGCCGGAGATCAGACTTCGGCGATCGCCTCGATCTCGATCAGGACGCCGGAGGGAAGGCCCGCGACCTCGACCGTCGACCGGGCCGGGGGCTGCTGGCCGATCCGCTCGGCATAGACGCTGTTCATCCCCTGGAAATCGTCGAGGTCGGCGAGGTACACGGTCGTCTTGACGATGCGGTCGAGCCCGCTCCCCGCCTCCTCCAGGATCGCCTGGAGATTGTCGAAGATCCGAGCCGTCTGCTCCTGGATCGTCGGGCCCGCCGGCTCCGACCCGCCCGGCGCCAGCCCCAGCTGACCCGAGACGAAAACGAACCCGCCGGCCTTGATCGCCTGCGAGTAGGGCGCTCCCTGGAACGGCGCGGGCGCCCGCTCTGTACGCACCACCTCCTTCGCCATCGTCACTCCTTTCGCTTCCGGGGCCGGCCGGCCTGGGCGAGCACCACGCCGAGCGCTTTGAAGATCGCTTCGAGCACGTGCAGTGGATCATCGCCTCCGATGAGCCGCACGTGCAGCGTGAAGCCGCCGCCTTCTGCGAGCTCATGCAGGAAGCTCGCGACGAGATCGGTCCCGAGGCCGCCGACGCCAGCTTCGGAGAGATCGACGTTGGAGACGACGAGCGGCCTGCCCGACGCCTCGAGAACGACGTGGGCCAGCGCTTCGTCCGCGGCCGCGACGGCGGATCCGTGGCCGCGCACAGCCTCCGAGCTCAGTTCCTCACGCAGTGCGCGTCCGAGCGCCAGCCCCGCCGCTGCGACCTCTGCGTCGGCACCCTCCGGGGCGAGCCGGAGCTCGAGGTCGAGCGAGCCGTAACGCGCGAGCAAGCCGAGTAGATGATCGAGAACGGGCAGCCCGCTCTCGACCGTGCTCTCACCCAGCCCACGGAGCGAGACGCGCACTCGAGAGCGGTCGATGTCACTCACCCGGTCGGGGGACGCCATCCCTCGAATCAGGGTACCGCACCCGCCCAGCCGGGCCGACGGACAGCAACGAGGCCGCCTTCGCTCACCCGCCGCCCCGATGCGCATCGCCGCACTTCACATTCCGCGTGCTCCCACGGTTCTTGCGAGCTCCGTGGCCGTCGCAGCATTCCTCGTTCCCACTGCGTCGACCTCGCCGCCCGCGAAAGAGCACGTCGTCGTCGGATTCCGGTCACAGGACGCCCTCGCCGCCGCCCTCCGGCGCTTTCCCGGCGCGCAGATCGTGCGCCGCGTGCCGCACATGAAGACGGTCGAGATCGAGCTACCCGGCGAGGCGCAGGATTTCTCCGGCCTGCGCGGCATCGCCTTTTCGCACCGGCCGTTGCGGCGCACGACGAAGGTCGAGCCTGCCCTCGCGGCGATCCTCCGGTCCGGCCTGCCGTACGAGTGGCAGTACGTCGCAACGCGTGTCAACGAGGTGCCAGAGCCCGTGCTCCGCGCGGCAAGCGGGATCAAGATCGCAGTCGTCGACACCGGGGCCGACCTCACCCACCCGGACCTCGCCGCGAAGGCACCCGAGACGTGGGACGTCGTCCGCCACCGCACGAACGTCGTCGACCGTGACGGCCACGGCACGTTCGTCTCCTCGCTCGCGGCTGGATCGGTCACGAACGAAGAAGGAATCGCGGGTTTCGGCGGCGATGCTGCACTGCTGATGGTGAAGGCGGTCGGCAACGGCGACAGCTTCAGCGACGTCGACGAGGCGGCGGCCATCGTCTATGCGGTCGACCACGGCGCGAAGATCGTCAACCTCAGCATCGGCGGCGAGGGCACGTCCAGGCTCGAGCGGCGCGCGATCAGGTATGCCGCCAACCACAACGTCTTGCTGGTCGCCGCCGGCGGGAACGAGTACGAGCAAGGGAACCCCGTCGAGTATCCGGCCGCCGCACTGCAGCCGGTCGGGTCGAGGGGTCAGGGCGGTGTCGGGCTCGCGGTCGCCGCGAGCACGATGTCGGGCAAGCGGGCCGCATTCTCGAACACCGGCTCGCAGATCTCGCTCGCGGCGCCGGGTGAGCGGGTCTTCGGCGACATTGCCGCGACCTCCTCGCCGTCCTGGTGGCCGCGCTCGACGCTCCCAGGATCGACCGCCGGCCTCTACGGCTGGGCGAGCGGGACGTCCTTCTCGAGCCCCGAGACCGCCGGCGCGGCGGCGCTCGTCTGGGCCGCCAATCCGGCGCTGACGGCGCGGGAGGTGGCGAGCATCCTCAAGGCAACCGCCTCCGGCCACGGCAGGTGGAGCCCCGGCCTCGGCTGGGGGGTCATCGACGTCGCTGCGGCCGTGGCAGCCGCGTCCGGCCAGCAGATCGAGCCGCGGCCCCAGGCGAGGTCCTGGCTGAACGTGCGTCGCTCGCGGGCTCGTTCCGCGCGGCGCGCTGCGCTGCCTCGCAGACTGCGGCGAGTGCGGCTCACCGCGCACCTGCGAACGACAACGCCCAACGTCACGCCGGACGATCGGGTCGTCTCGCTCGAGCTCCGGCGGGGGCGCCACTGGCGCCGCGTCGCCCGCACGCAAACTCGACTCGGCGGGAGCGCCCACTGGAGCCTCGGCCTGCGTCCCGGCCGGTATGTGTTCCGGGTCGTGTACCGCGGCCGCTGGGATCTCCGCGGGGCCATCCGGCTCGCGCGGGTGACGGTGACCTAGGACTCAGCCGGGGACGCGCTCGATGTGCGCGCCGAGGGCGCGCAGCCGCTCGTCGATGCGCTCGTAGCCCTTGTCGATCTGGTAGACGGCGCCGATGGTCGACTCGCCTTCCGCGCAGAGGCTTGCGAGGAGCATCGACATGCCGGCGCGGATGTCGGGGCTCTCCATGCGCTGGCCCCGCAACTTCGACGGCCCGGTCACGACCGCGCGGTGCGGGTCGCAGAGGATGATCCGGGCCCCCATCGAGACGAGCTTGTCCGTGAAGAAGAGGCGGTTCTCGAACATCTTCTCGAAGAGGAGCACGGTGCCCCGCGCCTGCGTGGCGACCGTGAGCGCGATCGAGGTGCAGTCGGAGGGGAACGCCGGCCACGGGCCGTCCTCGATCTTCGGGATGTGACCGCCGATGTCGTCCTCGATGTGCAACGCCTGCCCCGCCGGGACCCGGACGCTGTCCTCGCCGATCTCCACCCGGACGCCGAGCCGCTCGAACGTCCGCACGATGGGCACGAGGTCGTCGGTCTTCACGCCGTCGACCGTCAGCTCGCCCCCGGTGATCGCGGCGAGCCCGATGAAGCTCGCGACCTCGACGTGGTCGGGACCGATCGTCCATTCCCCTCCGCCGAGGCGCTCGACGCCCTCGATCCGGAGGACGTTTGATTCGATTCCCTCGATGGAAGCGCCGAGCGAGGCGAGAAAGCGGCACAGATCCTGGACGTGTGGCTCGCAGGCGGCGTTGCCGACCACGGTGCGGCCCGGTGTGAGGGACGCGGCCATGACGATGTTCTCGGTCGCCATGACGCTCGCCTCCTCGAGGAAGACATCGGCGCCGGCGAGGCCGTCGGTCCGGAGGTCGTAGGCGCCTTCGATCCCGACGTGAGCGCCGAGCATCCTGAAGGCGTGGATGTGGGGGTCGAGCCGCCGGCGCCCGATGACGTCACCTCCGGGCGGCGCGACGACGGCGGCTCCGCAGCGAACGAGGAGGGGGCCGGCGAGGAGGAATGACGCGCGCATGTGCGAGCAGAGCTCGGGGTCGAGCTCGGTCTTGCGGATCTCGGCGGCGTGGACGCGAACCTCGTTCTCGCCGGTCCACTCGACCTCGACGCCGATGTCGGCGAGCAGCGCCAGCATCGTGTGCACGTCCTGGATCCTGGGCACGTTCCTCAGCACGACCGGCTCGCTCGTCAGCGCGCAGGCGGCAAGGATCGGGAGGACGCCGTTCTTGTTCCCCGCAGCGGTGACGCGGCCCTGCAGGGGCCGCCCGCCCTCGATCACGAAGGATTCGATGAGCGCGCCGGCGATCATTGTCTCGGCCAAGAGGCGGCTATCGTACCCCCGGCTTGGAGATCTCTCGCGACCGGGCCTGGGACACCCTGACCCGCCACACGACGAGCGAGGCGCTGCTCAGGCACGCGCTCGCGGTCGAGGCGGCGGTCCGCGCATATGCGCGTCGCTTCGGGGAGGACGAGGAGCTCTGGGGCGTGACCGCCCTGCTCCACGACTTCGACTGGGAGATGCACCCGACGCTGGAGCAGCATCCACAGGACGGGGCGCCGATTCTCCGCGCGGAGGGCTATCCCGAGGAGGTCGTCGAGAGCGTCCTCTCGCATGCGGAGCACCTCGGGCTCCCACGTGACACTCCACTGAAGAAGACGCTCTTCGCCTGCGACGAGCTCTCCGGGTTCATCCACGCCTGCGGGCTCGTGCGGCCCGACGGGATCGAGACGCTCGAGCCGAAGTCGGTGACGAAGAAGCTGAAGCAGCCGTCGTTCGCGGCCGGCGTCAACCGCGACGACGTCTACAAGGGCGCCGAGGAGCTCGGCATCGAGCTCAACGACCACATCCGCTTCGTGATCGAGGCGCTGCGCCCGATCGCGCCGGAGCTCGGGCTACGCACGGCCGGCGATGTTCCCAGCTGACAACCTGCGCCGACCCCTTGCACGCGCCATCCGTGCCGCCCTTTGGGTGCCCATAATTTCCGAATCGTCCACGGTCACGATCTTCTTGGCCTGGATTGCGGGTCATCTTCATCCTCGAGTTGGTGGCAACAGCCTCGTGGCGGCGTGCTCACGGGAAGCTCCTCGATGCCTTGGCTGAACGGGAGGCCGGCAGGACGCTCGGCCGAGAATGGCGTTTGATGCGGCCCTTTCATCCTGGCCTGATCTGGTGGACCTACAGGATGTACTTGAGGCGTGGCCTATCGCGTTGGTTCGCTGCGCCGCATCCTGACCCGAAGATCGAGCAGCTGAGGCTCAAGTCGGTGGCCTTATACAAGACGGCGCGTTACCGAACGTATGCAGTCGCGGCCGTTGGGGCCGCCGGGATCGTGCTTATTTTCGTTCTGACAGAGCCGTAATACGCGTTACCCGGATCGTCTAGCCGACTCCCCCGAGCAAACGTTCGATGTCGTCGTCGCTCGTCCAGTAGCCGCAGGAGACCCGCACGAGGTTCCGGCCGGGGAGCTCGCGGACGATCACGCCTTCTGCACGGAGGCGCTCGACGAGCTCGAGCGCGTCACCCTCCGGTCGGAAGGTGACGAGACCCGCCTGGTCGGGTTTCGTGACGACCTCGAATCGATCGGCGAGAGCGTTGCGGCAGAGCGCGGACATCTCGGCGACGCGCTCGAACCGCCACTCGGGCGCGAGCTCGAGCGCCGCCGAGAGCCCCGCGAGCGAGGGTGCGCCGATCCAGCCGCTGTCGAATCGCTCTGCGCCTTCACGCGGGACATAGGAGCCGTCAGGCCGGTGCTCCGTCTGGGCGAAGTAGCTCGGAAGCGCGACGCGAAGCTCGGCGGGCTCGGCGACGACCAGAGCGCCGGTCACGTCCGGCCCGCAGAGCCACTTCTGGCACGAGATCGCGTAGTAGTCGTACCCGCTCGCCTCGACGGGGATCGCGCCTACCGACTGCGCGCCGTCGACGAGGATCGGCAGCCCCGTCTCGGCCTTCACCCGTGCAGGGTCGAGCGAGTTTCCCGTCACCCAGGACACGTGCGAGATCGCGATCAGCCGCGTCCGGTCGGTGACTGCGTCGAGGATCCCGCCCTCCGGCGCCGTGACGACGCGCGCCCCGGAGGCGGCGAGCGGGCCGATCAGGCCGAAGTGCTCGACGTCGCTCGTCACGATCTCGTCGTCGGGACCGAGGCCGAGACCGGCGAGGACGATGTTGCAGCCGGCCGTCGTCGATCTCGTCAGCGAGACCAGAGACGGCTCGATTCCGAGCAGCGCCGCGAGCTTTCCTCTGATCTCTTCGCGCATCTCCAGAGCACGCGAGAAGTACGGCTCCCCGCCGCGGCCCTGGGCGAGGTCGAGCAGCTCCTCGGCGAGGATCGCCTCGACCGTTGTGCGGGCGAGCGGGCCGTTGGTACCGGCGTTCAGATACGCCAGGTGCTGCAGCACCGGAAACGCGGCCCGGGCCTCTTCAAAGGTCATTCGATCCGCGCCTCGACCGGTGCGTGGTCGGAGAGAACGCGCCCCTCGACACGGCGGCGCCCGACGGGCCAGCGCTCCGCGCGGACGGCGGCCGCGCCGCGGACGAGGACCTGGTCGAGCCCCGCGATCGGCTCCGAGAAACGCCAGTCGGGCCCGGTCAGCTCGTCGAGCGTCGCCGAGCGCGCCGCCTGGACGTTGAAATCCCCGGCCAGGACACAGAGCTCGCCGGGTCGCGCGAGCCTGTCGGCGAAGCCGGCCGCGCGGAGAAGCTCGGCGTCCGGAATTCGGTCGTCGGGAAGGCCCGTCGCATGGAGGTTCGCGATCAGCACAGCCCGCCCGTCGGTCAGCTCCAGACCCAAGGCCTGGCAGACGCGCCGTTCCTTCGCCCACGCGAGCCGGGCGACGAGGTCGAGGCCGAGCCGGGCCGCCTGCACCTTCCGGAAGCCGGAGCTGTTCAAGACGATCGCGCCGCATGTGGTCGTCCGCAGCTCCGGTCGCACGAGGATCGCGTTCGCCTGCCCGGTGAAGGCGGAGCGAAGCAGGCCGTGATCGAAGGTCAGCACGCGGCCCAGCTCGGCGGTCGACGGAAAGGGCCCGATCCGCGGCGGCGCGGCCACTTCTCCGAAGACCGTCATCCCCGACCACTCGTCAAGGCGCTCGAGCGCCCAGACGGGGATCTCCTGCAGGCAGAGGACGTCCGGCCCGTCCGCGCTCGCCAGACGCACCATCTCCTGGAGGTAGGCCCTGCGCTCGGCGGGATAGACGTTGCCGTGGAAGACGTTCCAGGTCCGGACGAGCAACCGCACTAGTGTAAGTCCCCATGCGCGTTCTCCTCGCCGACCCGCCTGCCTTCACGCCTCAGTACGACGATGCGCTCGCCTCCGCGCTGGCACGGGCCGGCGCCGATGTCCAGCTCGTGACCTCGCCCTTTCGCTTCGGCGCGCCTCCCCTGCCCGATGGGTACGTGCGGAAGGAGCTCTTCTATCCGCTGAGCTCGCGCGTCTTCCGCCGCTCGCGGCTTCGCATCCCGCTCAAGCTCCTCGAGCACCCGCTCGGCCTCGCGCGGCTGGCACGCCTGCGGGCCGATGTCGTCCACCTGCAATGGCTGGCCGTGCCCGAGCTGGACGACCGGCTCCTCCGCCAGCGGGCTCCGCTCGTCTTCACGGCGCACGATCTGCTCCCACGGCGAACCGCCGCCAAGCGCGAGCTCTGGCAGCGCCTGTTCATGCGTTTCGCGCGCATCGTCGTGCACAGCGAGCGGGGCCGCGAGCAGCTTGCGGAGCTGGCCGACCCCGGCCGGATCCGGGTCATCTCGCACCCGGTCTACCCGAGCGAGCCGAAGCGGCGCGACGACGGGCAGACGCTCCTCTGTCTCGGGATCATCCGCGCCTACAAGGGCATCGCCGACGCGATCGAGGCGACGAAGCGAGTGGACGGCGCGAGGCTGCTCGTCGCCGGAGATCCGCTCGATCCGGTCGAGGGCTACCGCGCCTCCGCCGGCGACCGCGCCGAATGGCGCCTCGGCTATCTCTCCGACGAGGAGATCGACCGCACGCTCGGCGAGACGACGGTCGCCCTCTTCCCCTACCGGCCCGAGATCGACCAGAGCGGAGCGCTCATGCGCGCCCTCGGAGCCGGGGTGCCGGTCGTCGCGTATGACGTCGGCGGGCTCGGCGAGCCGGTGCGCCGCTACGGGGCCGGGCGCGTCGTGCCGGCCGGGGACGTCGAGGCTCTGGCAGGCGCCGTGCGGGAGCTCGTCGACGATCCGCAGGCGCTCGCGCAGGCTCGTGAGGGCGCGGAGCGCGCTAGACGCGAGCTCACCTGGGACGCCGCCGCTCAGGCCCATCTCGACCTCTACCGGGAGCTGGCCTGAGCCGCAGCCGCTTCGCCGAGCTGATCACCCGTCAGCTCGACCTCTTCGAGCGCGACGAGGCGGAGCTGATCGCCGACTGTGACGCTGCCGAGCGCTCCTACGACAAGGCAGCCCGGGACGAGGCCGAGGAGCGCTACGCCGACTTCCTCGACCTCGTCGAGACGGGAACGGAGCTCCTGGCGGGCCTGCGCGACGGTTTTGCCTCGACGATGGACGAAGAGGCCGCTGAGGCCTACGAGGAGGAGTTCAACAGGGCGGTGGCCGAGCGGCTGCCGCGCTTCGCGCTCGAGATCGAGGACTTCTGAGGAGGTCTATCCCGACCCCGTCAGCTTCTTGCAGGCCGGGGCTTCGGAAGTCGCCTTGTCCAGGCGATCGCTGTCGTACTTGTCGCCGAGCTGCTGGAACTGCCGCCCCGTGATGGAGAGCTCCTTCTGGACTGAGCTGCCCAGGTTGCGCAGGCCGTTCGCGAGTGCCTGCGGGTCCCTCGTCGGCAGCTTCTTCGCGCGCGCGACAGCGCGTATGAAGGTCTGCTCGGCCTCGCCCAGGACGCCTTCCAGATCCCGCTGGATCGCTGCGCCGTCCTTGACCGCCGGCGGCCCCGCCGACCGGACCTTCGCAGCCATCGTGCGCGATCGCTTTTCCCCGTGCTCGAGAAAGATGACGAGCTTCGCCTTCACGGCAGGGAGGTTTCCACTGTTGTTCCCGACCTGGGTGCCGAAGGTCTCACTGTCGGTCTTCACACCCTCTGCCCAGTCCCCAAGAGCTCCGCAGACCGTCGCCGCCCACGTGTCGGGACTCGTTCCCGAGTACTTCGTTCCGCCGCCACCCCCGCAACCGGAGGCCAGGGCAAGCGCGGCCGTGCAGACAACGGTTACGAGGACGGGGCCGTGCCGCATCCCGCGATTGTCGAAGGCCCGGGCGGTGCTTGTCAATCGGCGCGTCAGAGCCCGGCCGTGAATCCACCCACGATCGCCCCGTAGGCGACGTGCGCCAGCACGGTGCCGATCACGGTATGGCGTCCGTAGTTCATGAGCATGAATCCGGGCGGCTCCAGCACCGGCGTGTCCTCCGCGTCGGTCCAGGGCGTGCCCATCCGCGGGTGCACGGCGGGGAGGAGGACGTTCACGAGCGCACCGCCGGCGAAGGCTGCATGGACGACTCCGAGCAGGGCGCCAAAGACCCAGCCGGCGCGCCCGACCGCGAAGAAGATCGCCGCGTACCCGAGCGAGAAGACGAGACCGTTCGAGAAATGGACGGCGTAGCCGATCACCGTCGCCTTCCTGCGATCCTCGGAGAAGACCGTGCCGAGCAGGAGCGGGATGTCCATCCTCGTGAACCCGAGCGCCTGCGTGAGGCGCAGCCCCGACGTCAGCACGATCGTGCCGACGACTCCTCCCGCGAGGGCGCCGCCGAGGCTCACGGGCCGCCCTGCGCTCGGTCGATGGAAACGGCCGCGCCGATCAGCGCGAGATGGGTGAGCGCCTGCGGGAAGTTGCCGAGGAAGGCGCCGCTCTCCCCGTCGATCTCCTCGGCGTAGAGGCCCACGTCGTTTGCAAGCAGGACAAGCTCGTCCATCAACTCGGTCGCCTCGTCGATCCTGCCGGTTCGCCCTTCCCCTCGACGCCGTCCTCGCCCAGGTACCGCGCGACCAGCGGGCCGTCGGCGAGCTCCCGGCGCACCGCATCGACCGTTCCACGGAGCCGTGCGTCGTCTGCCGGTCCGTAGTCCATGAGCGCGAGCGTGAGGAGGCTCGCGTCGACCTCGCGCAGGTCTGTGGCGCGGACGTACGATCCGCGCTCTTCATCCCAGCCGTGCTCGTCGATGAACGCGCGAATCTCGCCGGCCGCCTTCGACCAGCGCTCACCGCGGTTCGGGACGAACCCCTCGTCGGCGAGCTTCCGCGCGCGATCGAGCGCGACCCAGCCCATCGCCTCCGAGGTCGCCGTGCTCGGTCGCGTGAAGCCAGATCGCGTGCATGACGTCGCCGTAGAGATCGAGCTGGACCTGCTCGGACGCCAGGTTCCCGACCCGGACAGGACGCGAGCGCCGGTAGCCGTCGAGCGCGGGGAGTCTCTTCTCCTTGGCCTCGGCGCCCCCGTCCACCCGGTAGAGAACCTGGAGGCGCGGCGCGCTCAGCCGGGACGCATGCATGAGCCACCAGAGAAAGGCATGCGCCTCGTCCTCGTAGCCGAGCGTCTGGAGGGCGTCGAGGGTGTACGTCGCGTCTCGCAGCCACGTGAAGCGGTAGTCCCAGTTCCGCTCGCCCGCAATCCATTCGGGCAGAGAGGTCGTGGGCGACGCGACGACCGCACCGGAGAGAGCGAAGACCAGCAGCTTGAGCACGAGCGCGCTGCGCAGCACGGCCTCCCGCCAGGGGCCGCCGTACAGGGCTCGTTCGACCCAGCGCGGCCAGAACCGCTGGGTGTGGCCCAGCCGGTGCTCGGTGTCGGCGCGGCCCGCAAGGAAGGCCGGCTCGTGGTGCGCGGCGGTGATGGAAAGAAGAGCCGTATCTCCGGCGCGGAGCTCGCATTCCCCGCCGACCTGCCCCTCGTGAACCTCCGGCTCACCGATCTCCCAGGCGCCGAGCACGAGCGCTTCGCCGCGGGAGACGGCGACGAGCTGAGAGCCGCGACGCTCGATCCTCGTCGGCCGCTCGCCGAAATGGAACCGGGGCTCCAGCGTCCAGGCGAGCCGGACGGAACCGGAGAGACACTCGACGCGGCGCGCCAGCTCTCGCTGGGGAACGAGGGCCTCCCCCGGCGCGAGAGTCATCGCATCGGTGACCCGGACGGCTCCCGAGCTCGTCCGGAACGCCGTCTCGAGCACGTTGCTGCCCTCCTCGTAACCCGCTCGGCCTCGAACGGCTCGCGCGGAGCGAGCTGGAAGCTCCCGCCTCTCTCAGCGTCGAGGAGGCGCGCGAAGACGGCCGGCGAGTCAAAATTCGGCAGGCAGAGCCAGTCGATCGAGCCGTCGAGCCCCACGAGCGCGACCGTACGTCCGTGGCCGATCGCCGCGTAGTCGCGGATCGGGAGGTAACCGTCTTCGCGTCGCGGCTCGCGCAACGAGGTAACGCTAGCTCGTGGCGGCTCAGCGATGCCCGAAGTGATGAGCCTCGGGAAGAGCCGAGACGAAGTCGGGAACGCCGGAGATCCGGCGCGCGAGCGGAGCGAGGCTCTCGAGCTTCCGGACGACGACGTTCTGGTTTCGGTCGATCCGCTCGAAGGTGCCGTGCGCCAGGACGAGCGGCTCGCCGCGCACGATCGCTCGGTGGCGCTCGTAGACCGGTGGCGGGACGATCAGGTTCATCTGTCCGAGCTCGTCCTCGAGCAGCATGAAGACGACGCCGTTCGCGGTCGCCGGCCGCTGGCGGGCGACCGCCATTCCCGCCACGGCCACTGTGGTCCTGTCCGGTGCCAGGCACAGGTCATGGCTCGAGAGGACACCTTGCGGGAGGTGGGGGCGCAGGAGCTCCATCGGGTGCACGCCGATGGAGAGGCTCGTCTGCCGGTAGTCGGCGAGCATCCGCTCCCACTCGGAGGGCTCGGGCAGCCCGGGAGTCGCTGCGGTCGGATCGAGTGGGAGCGCAAGCTGGCGCTCCTCGCCGCGGGAACCCGGCACGCTCTGCGAGCGCGGGACGAGGCCGAGCTCCCAGAGGAGCGCTCGCCGGGACTCGCCCAGGCAGTCGCAGGCGCCCGACGCGAAGAGGCTCTCAAGGCCCTCGCGCGAGAGCGACGTCCGCTGGGCGAGGTCGATCACGCTCTTGAACGGCGCGGCGTCGGCGAGTGCCTTCGCGTCGTCCTCGCCGATCGACGCGACGTACTCGAAGCCGATCCTCACCGCACCTTGTAACACAGTGTTACTTGGTTCGATGGTGCACTTCGCCTCACTGCGGTTGATGTGCGGGGGCCTTACCTCCACCCCGCGCCGTTGCGCGTCGCGGACGAGGCTCGCAGGCGGGTAGAAGCCCATCGGCTGCGCGTTCAGGAGCGCGCAGAGGAACTCGGCCGGATAGTGGTGGCGCAGCCAGGCCGACTGGTAGGCGAGGAGGCCGAACGCCGCTGCGTGCGACTTCGGGAAGCCGAAACCGGAGAAGCCGACGAGCTTGTCGTAGACGGCATGGGCCGTTCGCTCGTCCACGCCCTTTGTCGCCGCACCCTCGACGAAGCGGTCGCGAAAGGCCTCGATCGCTGCCTCGCTCCGCTTGCGGCTCATCGCGCGACGGAGGCCCTCCGCCTCCCCCACGCTGAAGCCGGCCAGCGCGATCGCTACCTCGAGCACCTGGTCCTGGAAGACGACGACGCCGAGCGTCTCGCGGAGCGGCTCAGCGAGGAGCGGGTGGTCGACCGGAGGAACGAAGGCCGGGTCTTCCCGCAGGCGCTGGCGGTGCTCGATGTACGGATGCACGGCCTTGCCCTGGATCGGCCCCGGCCGGACGAGCGCGACCTGGATCGTGAGATCGTCGAGGTTCTCGGGGCGCGTCCGCAGCAGGCTCTGCATCTGTGCGCGGCTCTCGATCTGGAAGTCGCCGACCGTGTCGGCGCACTGGATCTCCTCGTAGACAGCGGGGTCGTCGAGCGGGATCCGCGAGAGGTCGATTGTCTCGCTGTGGGTCTCTGAGATCTGAACCACGCAGTCCTCGACCGCGGAGAGCATGCCCAGGCCGAGCAGGTCGATCTTCAGGAAGCCCGCGTCGGCGCACGAGTCCTTGTCCCACTGGCAGATCTGGCGTCCCTCCATCGCCGCGGGCTGCACCGGGACGAGCTCGACGAGCGGTCGGCTCGAGATGACCATCCCCCCGGGGTGCTGCGAGATGTGCCTCGGGAGGCCGGCGATCTCGCGGGAGAGCTCGGCGAGGGCGCGCCAACGCGGCGAGCGGAGCTTCGTCTCGCCGTCCGGGAGCTTCGCGATCTCCTCTTCCACTCGCTTCGGATTGCCCTCGGTGATGCGCGCCAGCCGCTCGAGCTCCGCGAACGGGAGGCCGAGCGCCTTGCCGACGTCTCGGATCGCCCCGCGCGAGTGATAGGTCGAGAAGCTCGCGACGAGAGCCGCGTGCTCGCGCCCGTAGCGCTCGGTGAGAGCGACGATCAGCTTCTCGCGGATGTCACGCGGAAAGTCGAGGTCGATGTCGGGAACCGAATCGAGCTCGCGGTTCAGGAAGCGGCCCAGCGAGAGGCCGGCCGCGACGGGGTCGACGTGCGAGAGCCCCGTCAGGTAGCAGACGAGCGAGCCGACCGAGCTTCCGCGCCCGCGCCCGGGTGGCAGCGAGTGCCGTGGCGACTCCCGGCCCCGCACCTCGCGGGCGACTTCCGCTGCAAGCTCGAGCACCTCCCAGTGGAGGAGAAAGAATCCGGCCAGCCCGAGCTCACCGATCAGCGCCAGCTCCTCGTCCAGACGAGCCCTTGCCCGTCCTTGTAACACAGTGTTACTAAGTCGGTAGCGGGCCTCGAAGGCTCGGTTGCAGACTCGGGTCAGCTCGGCGATCGCGGGCTCGTCTCGGTCGGAGAAGTCCGGATAGCGGTAGCCGAGCTCCTCCGTCAGGTCGAACTCGAGCCGCTCGGCCAGGTCGGCGGTGCGCGCGACGGCGTCCCGGTCGTCCGGAAAGCGATCCGCCAGCTCGGCGGGTGCGAGCAGCACGCACTCGTGGTTGCCGCGCCGCTCGCGCTCGGCGCCCTCGAGCGAGGTGCGATGGCGGATCGCGACCAAAGCGTCCTGGAGCCGAACGCGCCGCTCGTGGTGCGCGTGCACGTCCCCCGTCGCGACCGTCTCCACGCCGAGGGTCTCGGCGAGTTGGCGCAGCCTCGCGTTTCTGCGCGCGTCGCCCCGCTCGTACGGGCGCTGCAGCTCGACGAAGAACCGGTCTCGCCCGAAGACAGCGGCCAGCTCGGCGGCTCCGTTCGCGTTCCTGACGGCGAGCCCCTGCCGCGCGCAGCCGGACAGGCAGATCAGGCCCTCGCTGTGCGCTGCAAGCAGATGTCTGTCGAGGCTCGGCAGAGTCGGCTCGGTCAGTTTTGCCCGAGTCCCGGAGTGAGCGGCGGTCAGGAGCCGGCAGAGATTCGCGTAGCCCTGCGGCGTCTCGACGAGCAGCGTGATGTGCGATTCGTCGGAGAGAGTGACTTCGGCGCCGGTGATCGGCCGCACGCCGAATGCCTTCGCCGCGTGCGCGAACTCCAGCGAGCCGTAGACGCCGTCGTGGTCGGTGAGCGCCACCGCCTCGTACCCCAACTCGCCGGCGCGCGCGGCCAGTTCCTCGGGGTGCGAGGAGCCGTCGAGGAACGAATAGGCTGAATGGCAATGCAGCTCGACGAAGCCCACGCGATCTTCCTAGGCCCCGGCGAGGGCGAGTCGGTCCCAGGAGAGCACCGTGACTTTCTCGTCAAGGCCGAGCGTGCCGAGCTCGAGGTGATCGAGTTCGCCTGCGATCCCGAGTTCGGCCCGGTCGAGCCGCACGTCCACCCCGACAAAACGGACTCCTTCTACATCCTCGAGGGCGAGCTCGAGTTCACGATCGGCGACGAGCTCGTCCGCGCCGGGCCCGGCACCTTCGTCGCAGCCCCTCCCGGGGTGCGCCACGGATTCCGCAACCCCGGGCCGGGCCGCGCCCGCTTCCTCAACGTCCACGCGCCGTCCGACGGCTTCATCGAGCGAGTGCGGCGCGACGCAAACCGACAGACGGAGGACTAGATGAATCCGAGAGCCCGCTACGACGAGATCGCCGACGACCTCGCGGCCCGCGACCCCAGCATCGAGCTCGGCCAGATGATGGGCATGCGCTGCATCAAGGCCGGCGGCAAGATGGTCGTCGGCTACGAGTCGAACGGCGAGATGGTCTTCAAGCTGCCCGATCCCAAGGAACACAAGCAGGCTCTCGCTCTCGACGGAGCGAAGCTCTTCGACCCTTCCCGCAAGGGGCGGCCGTTCAAGGAGTGGGTCCAGGTACCGGCGGCTCACGAGAGCCGATGGCCGGACTTAGCCCAGAAAGCCATCAGACTCCGCGCTGGCTGAACCAGCCCCCGGCTTCCTCGTCGCAGTAGACGACCGCGTTCTCGCCGCCGTCGAGGACGACATCGAAGTAGCGCCGATGCACCGGCTCCTCGGTCCACCAGCGATCGACGACGCGCCATTCCTCGCGAACGAGCGCTACAGGCCGGCGATTCACTACCCGCGGCGTCCCGTCGAGCCGCGACTCGACGAGCACCGGCCGGGGAGCGTTCAGTCGTCCCGCGCGACGAGCAGTGCCCGCTGTTCCGGAATGCGCGACCAGGGCGCTACCTCCACGACCGTGCACACACCTCCTTCGCCCGTGCTCGCCTTCACCTGCCGGAGACCCTCACGCAGCTGACCGCGGAGCTCGTCACCATCAGGTCGCACGAGCGCGAGCTGCTGTCCCGTCGACTCCGTCAGCTCGAGCGCCTCGAGCCGGAGCTTCAGCACCGGCGCCGGCAGCTCCGCGAGCTTCGGGCCGAGCGCCGTGCGCAGCCGCTCCGCCTCGGCGAAGGGCTCACGCAGGGTCAGCGTTCGTCGCCAGGATCCACCGCCGACGAGCGTGGCCGAGAGCGCGATCTTGCGCAGGAACCGCTCGCCGCGCTCCGAGCGCCCGAGGAGGCGTTCGACGAGAACCGCGAGCGCGCGCCGCAACGTGAGCTCGTTGCCGATCGTCTCGGGAAACTCGAGCGTCTCGACGAGCTCGGCAGGGGCCCGTCTCCCCCGTACGCGCCCGCGGTCTCGTCCTCTCGCCAGGCTCCAAGCGCGCCGCCCGTCCGGCCCCAGTCGTTCGGCTACGGCGCCGCCCGGTAGCCCAGCAAGCTCGCCGACCCTGCGCACGCCGAGCTCCTCGAGCTCACGCCGCCGCTCCTCGGCGAGAGGAAGCAGTGCGAGAGGAAGAGGCGCGAGGAAGTCGCGCGTGCGCTCGTCGGCAACGATCAGAACCTGCCCGGGCCGCGCGACGTTCGCCGCAGCGAGAGCGGCGAACCGGCGCCCATAGCTCGCGCCCGCCCGCGCATCCCAGGCAGAGCCGACGGCGGCGAGGGCGCGCTCGAGCGCAGCCTCCACGCCGCCGTAGAGACGCTCGACGCCGCGCGTCTCGAAAAAGACACAGCCGGGCTCGGCCGGGTCGACCGCGATGCCCGTGTCCTCGAGGCGCCGCAGGATCTCCTCCCAGGCCTGCTCCGCCGCGGACGGATCCTGCTCGACGAGGATGAGCTCGGGGCAAGTTGCGAGCCCCTCCCCCATCCGCATGCCCGGCTTGACGCCCTTCGCCTCGGCCGCGGCTGTCACGGAGCCGAGCAGCGGCTCCTCGCCCTCGGCGGGCGCGAGCGCAGCGGGGCGCAACGCAAGACTCGGCCGAGCGCGAAGCGCTGCACGCAGCTCGAAGCCGGGAACGAGGATGCAGGCGATCATACGAACGTATGTTCTACACGAACACACGTTCGCTGTCAAGGGCCTACGCTGGCCCGGAATGAAGAAAGCACACACTCCCGACCGTCATATCAAGCGGATGGAGAGCTCCTCCGAAGGCGCGAGCCTGTCCGAGATCGAGCGCGTGTACAAAGACCGGCTACCCCACTTCCGCCGAGTCGCCACGGCAATCGTCGGTAACCGCGACGCCGGGTGCGACGCCGTGCAGGAAGGTTTCGCAACCGCTGTTCGGAAGCGGGAGTCGTTTCGCCGAGAAGGGTCGCTGGAAGCGTGGATCTGGCGCATCGTCGTCAACGCCGCACGCGATCAGCTCGGCCGGAGAAGGGACGCCTTGGAACCGAGCCCGGACAACAGCGCGAGCACCAACGGAACACAAGACGACGAAAGCGCGCGAGTTCGAGTCGCCCTGTCGCTCCTCCCCGAACGCCAGCGACTCGCTCTCTTCCTGCGGTACTACGCCGACCTGGACTACCGGACGATCTCCGACGCGCTGGAGATCGCGGTCGGCACTGTCGGAGTCACGTTGCACTCCGCCCATGCGAACCTGCGCCGCTTGCTGGAGGAGGTCCCGCGGTGACACGTCCGACACGCGAGGCTCTCCAGCATCTGGTCGAGCCGTTCGACGAGGAACCGGGCGACTGGGACGACGTGCTCGCCCGGGCCGGTAGCTCGAGCGGCCGGCGCCCGCGGCCGGTGAAGACGGTGGCGCTGGTCGCGGCTGTTATCATCGTCGGCCTCGCCCTCGCGACACCCTTCGGGCTCGCGGGACGGATCATCGGGCTCTTCAAGGACGAAGGGAAGCCTGTCCCCGTGTCCAGTCTCACCCGCTCCGACCGAGAGAGCCTGATCCTCAGCATGTGCCGCCACGTGCAGCTCGTGACGCCGCCCGGGAAGGCACCCGAGAAGCGGTGCGCGGAGGGGGAGCCCAAGATCGAGGAGATCGCGAACAACGGAACGCGCCTCTACTGGAAGGCGACGTTCCCGAACGGGACGCAGTGTCTCGCCTCGGGCTCGGTTCGCGGCTATCGCGAGTACGGAGGCGGGCGAAGCCACATCGGGATGATGGGCTGCGGCAGACGGCTCCTTCCCAGCCCGAAGAGGCCCATCACCGTCGATGCGGCGATCGAAGTCCGCCCGGGTGACCGGCGCGCTCGTCTCTTCCGCGCGGCAGGGCTCGCAGGAGAGGGGATTGCCAGCGTCGGCCTGGTCGAGAAGAACGGCGACGTGCTCAAGACCGGCGTTCGAGGTCGAACCTATGACTTGGAGCGGCCGGCGAACCGGCCCTGGGAATGGATCGCGGCCTACGACGACTCGGGAAAGGAGGTCTACAGAGAGTCTCTGCACCTCGAGCTCGCTCCCGGATTCGGGCGCAGGTCTCGAGCCGCTCCTCCGCGGATTCGCCGCTCCAAGCCCTTGCCGTTGCCGAAACAGGCGCCTGTTCAGCACGGTGAGGCGCCGGGGGCGTCGATCGACGTCTATCGGACGGGCCTCGTCGTCGTGCATCTCTCGAGGACGAGCCGGGCCTATGGGCTCCTACGTCCCGGGAAGGCCTATCCAGGGGTCTCCATCGGTTGCTCGACCCTCGCCTACGGCGCCGGCCGTTGGGAAGAGCTGGGGTCCGCCACAGACACCGGTTTCGGCCGAGATATGCGCGTGAGCGTCGCGGCCCGGACCGAAGGCCCGACCGCCCCGCTCGACGCCTGCTGGGCGAGAGGGAGGTACGGGCTTCGCTGGAACGATGCCCGCGGGATGCACGGCGCCGTCGAGGTGGGTTTCACGCCCCTCGGCCGGCGGTTCTTCGCCGAGCAGGCTGCGGCGCGGGACCTGGCCCTCTTCATGCGCACGCCGCAGATGAGGTCCGTCCGCAAGGCGATGGCGGGAGCCACGGCCCTTCCCTCCGGCGCGGCGATCGCCCGCCGGTTTCCATCACGGGTCATCGGGCTCGGCAGCCGTCTGGACACCGCTCCGCCGCCGGCAATCGGCGTCTGGAGCACCGGCCGGGACCTGATCGTCGTCTCCAGACAGGCGGACGATGGCAGGCGACTGTTCGTGACGCTTCGGGCCGGCCGTTTCGGGCCGAACAACCTCGCAGGACTGATCCGCGTCTTCTATTAGCGCAGGAGAAAGCCCTCCCCGAGATCGTCGTCCGGATCGAGCACGAACTCCGCGCTGCCGGTGCGAAACGCGCTTCCCTCCACTTCCGTGACCACCGCAGGCCGGCCCGCGATTTCGACGCGCTCGACCACGCGGCCGCGGAACTCCGAGCCGACGATCGACAGATGCCGAAGCTCCTCGCCCGTGGGCAGCTCCCCCGACGCGTCGAGAAGGGCCAGGCGCGCCGACGTCCCGGACCCGCACGGCGACCGATCGACCTCGCCGTCGGCAAAGACGGTCACGTTCCGCTGCGTGAGGACGTCGCCGTTCTCGTTCTGCCAGAAGATGACGCCGTAGAGATCGCGCAGCTCCGGCTCGAGCGGATGGACGAGCTCGCGCTCGGCCTCGACCGCGCGCTTCAGCTCCCTGCCGAGCTCGATCAGGCGCGGCAGCTCGCGCGGCTCCACCTGCTCGCGGCAGGACGCGTAGAAGGCCCCTCCGAACGCGATGTCGACCTCGAGCGGCCCCGCCCGTACCCCCGTGGCCCAGACAAACGACGGAACGTTCCGAAACCGGACCGACCGCACCTTTCCGTCCTCGACCTTCGCCCACGTCTCGAGCCGCCCCGACGGCACATCGACGACGACTTTCGTCTCGCCTTCGCGCTTCTCGACGAGGCCCTCGTCGAGCGCCCACGTGACGAGGGCGATCGTCCCGTGCCCGCAGGCGGTCGAGTACCCGGCGTTGTGGAAGAAGACGACGCCCAGGTCCGCTCCGTCGTCGTTCGGCTCGACGACGTGGCAGCCGTACATGTCGGCGTGACCGCGGGGCTCGAAGACGAGCAGCCGGCGCACGTGGTCGAGCCGCTCGAGCGCGTCACGCCGCTTCTCGAGGATCGTCTCCCCGACCAGGGGCTCGATCCCGCCCGTGACGATCCGGAACGGCTCGCCGCCGGTGTGGTAGTCGACGGTGCGGATCACCGGACGCTCTCGATCTCGGCGGCGCGGTCGACCATTCGGCTCAGGCGGGGCACGACGTCCAGCAGGTCGACCTGGGCGCAGAAGGCGATGTCCTCCTCGAGCCCCGGCGGGCCGTAGGTGCGTGCGAGCAGCGCCTCGTGCGGATCGGGCCAGGCCCGGGCGATCGCCTCCGCGGCCTTCGCGCCGTCCCCCGGGTCGCCGCCCAGGAGCTGGACGATTCGGCCGGCGCAGTACGCGTCGTCGAGTGCGAACCGGCCCTGGAAGCCCGCGCAGAAAACCGCCACGTCCTCTCCACGCTCGCGTGCTGCAGCCGCGACGGCGGCGAGGTTCAGCAGGCTCCCGAGCAGCACCTCGTCGCAACACGCGGCCGCCTCCAGGATCGCGCGCGTGCCGTTCGTCGTCGAGAGGATGACCGTCGATGCCTCGGGCTCGCCGAGAAACTCCCGGGGAGAGGCGCCGACGTCGAAGCCCTCGATCCTGACCGCGTTGCGCTCGCCGCCGAGAAGGCCCTCGCCGAGTCGCTCGCGCAGAGCCCGCGCCTCCTCGATCTCGGCGCAGCAGTACACGCGCTCGTAGCCCGACGCGAGCGCCTGCGCGATCGTCGAAGTCGCCCGCAGCACGTCGACCACGATCCCGACCGGCGCCGCGGCGTCTTCGGCCGGGGTGAAGGCGACCTGGACGCGCATCGCGTCATTACGCTACCGCCGTGGCCGAGACGATGACCTGCTACCGGCACCCGGACCGCGAGACGGGCGTCTCGTGCTCGGAATGCGGCCGCGGAATCTGTCCCGACTGCATGGTCTTCGCGCCGGTCGGGATCCGCTGCCCTGACCACGCCGGTCGAGCTCAGGGGACCGCGCGGGTCACGCGAAACGTCCGCCGCGCCTCGTTCGAGGGCGCGGGCGCGCTCGTGACGAAGGCGATGATCGCGATCAACGTCCTCGTCTTCCTGGCCAATCTCGCGCAGGGCTCCAGCCTCAGCCGCACCTCGGGCTCGCTCTTCGAGAAGGGTGCGCTCTACATCCACGGCGGCCTCGACCAGGGCGAGTGGTGGCGGCTCATCACCGCGGCCTTCCTGCACGGCAACCTGCTGCACCTCGGCATGAACATGTTCGTGCTCTGGATCGTCGGAGCCCCGGTCGAGGAGGCGATCGGACGCGGACGCTTCCTCGCGCTCTACCTCGTCTCCGGGCTCGCGGGCTCGGCCGGCGCGCTCCTCTTCAGTCCCGACGCCGTCACCGTGGGCGCATCGGGGGCGATCTTCGGCATCCTCGGCGCGGCGCTCGTCCTCGAGCAGCAGCGGAGCTATGTCCTGGGCGGCCAGGCTTTCGGCCTGATCGCCCTCAATCTGATCTTGACCATCGCGATCCCGAACGTCTCCGTGGGCGGTCACCTCGGAGGGCTCGCGGCCGGAGCGCTGAGCATGCTCGCCCTGTCGAGGTTCGGGCGCACGCATGCGATCTACGGCCGGCCGGGCCTGGCCGGCGTCGCCGGGCTGCTCGCAGTCGGGCTCGCCAGCCTGCTCGTCTCCTACTGGCGGGTCAAGGGCTACACCTGAGGCACCGCTTGCGGTGCCGCGATGGCAGGACGGCCACGCCGGCAAAGCCGGCATGGCCTCTATCGAAACCATCTGTAGGTTGGGAAGGAGCGCGGCGCTGGGCACGCCGCGCTCCTAGGGGTGGCTTAGGCCGGCCGCGCGGACGCGGTCTCCGGCGCGCGCTCGGTCGCCGTTGCCTTCGAGTAGAGAGCAGCGCTCGTGATCAGCGTCCAGCCGAGACCCGCGATGATGGTCACGAACAGGTAACCGCCGGTTCCGGACCAGAAGCCGCTGGTCGCCCAGTTCGTCCCGTGCAGGACGACGAGAATGGCGGCGATCACCCCGAGCCAGGCGTACCACCCGGCCAGGATCCCCGCGCGCGAGAGACCAATGCTCGCAGCGAGGACGAGCCCGGCGAACGGGAACGCGCTGATCACGTCGACCGACGTCAGCATCGTGTTCAGCGACGTGACCGCTCCCTCGTCTCCGATGCTCGCGATGTTCAGCGCGAGGCCACCCGCGATCGCACCGGTCACGGCCTGGAGCGCCACGAACGTCGCGCCCATGGCGATCGTGCTGGCGGCCAGCCAGCCCTGCCCCGCCTCACGCAGCGCGTTCGCAATCGCGCCGACGAAGTAGAGCAGGAGGAAGAAGGCGACGCCGAAGACGATCATCGACGCCAGGATCCGGCTTCGGTCCCCGTCGAAGAAGCTGATGATGTCGTCGCTCGACGCATTCACCTTCGGCGGCTCGCCGTAGACGATGAAGGCGGCGATGAAGGCGACGACGAAGCCGATCCCCGCAGCGCGTCCCCAGCGCTCCAAGTTCACGCTCGTCATACAGGACCTCCTTGTTGAGGGTCGACGCAGATTCTCCGCCCGCGTCGCGGATCGGTCAAGGGGTTCGTCCCTCGCCCTCAGCCTCCTGCGACAACCGCCTCGACGCCGGCCTCCCTCAGCGCCGCCTGCGCAGCTGCGAGCCGCGCAAGCGGAACCCGGTACGGCGAGCAGGAGACGTACTCGAGGCCGAGCCCGTGGCAGAACGCGACCGAGGCGGGCTCGCCGCCGTGCTCTCCGCAGATGCCCATCTTCAGATCGTCTTTCACGCTGCGACCGCGTTCGACCGCGGTCCGCATCAGGTCCCCCACGCCGCTCTGGTCGAGCGTCTCGAACGGGTTCCGAGCGAGGATGCCGTCCTCGAGGTAGCGGGTCAGGAACTTGCCCTCCGCGTCGTCACGTGAGAAGCCGAGCGCCGTCTGCGTCAGATCGTTCGTCCCGAAGGAGAAGAAGTCGGCGTGCTCTGCGATCTCGTCCGCGCGCACGCAGGCGCGCGGGAGCTCGATCATCGTCCCGACGAGGTACTCGAGCTCGCCCTCCTCGGCCGCAGTCGCCACCGTCATCGCGCGCAGCCGTTTGAGCTCCTCGCCGAAGCCGACGAGCGGGTGCATGATCTCGACCAGCGGCGCGTCGCCCGTCCGCTGCTCGACCGCGATCGCCGCGCGGCAGATCGCGCGCACCTGCATCTCGTAGATCTCCGGCCACATGAGGCCGAGCCGGCACCCGCGCGTTCCGAGCATCGGGTTCGCCTCGCGGAGGGCGCGGATCCGCTCGCGCATCCGCTCGTCCTTCGCCTCCTCGAGCGGCGGGAGGAACTCGTGCAGCGGCGGGTCGAGGAGGCGGATCGTCACCGGCAGGCCGGCCATCGCCTCGAAGATCCCCTCGAAGTCCGCCTGCTGGTGCGGCAGCAGCTTCTCGAGCGCGGCGCGGCGCTCGTCCTCGCCGGAGGCCATGATCATCTCGCGCACGACCGGCAGGCGATCCTCGGCCATGAACATGTGCTCGGTGCGGCAGAGGCCGATTCCCTGGGCGCCGAACTCACGCGCCTTGGCCGCGTCCTCGGGGGTGTCCGCGTTCGCTCGCACTCGTAGGCGGCGGAGAGCGTCGGCCCAGCCGAGGATCATCTCGAAGTCCTCGTTGATCTGAGGCGGGACGAGGTCGACGGGACCCAGGATCACGCGCCCCGTGCCGCCGTCGATCGTGATCACGTCCTCCTCACCGAGCTCGTGGCCGTTCAGCGACGCCCGCTTCGCCTGCGCGTCGACTGAGAGCGCCTCGCAGCCCGCGACGCAGGGCTTGCCCATCCCGCGCGCCACGACGGCGGCGTGCGAGGTCATCCCGCCGTGCGCCGTCAGGATGCCCTTGGCCGCGATCATCCCGTGGATGTCGTCCGGCGTCGTCTCCCAGCGGACGAGGATGACGTCCTCCGTCTGGCCGCGCTCGGCGGCCGTGTCGGCGTCGAAGACGATCGTGCCGCTCGCGGCGCCCGGTGAGGCGTTCAGCCCTCGTGCGACGACCTCGACGTCGGCGGCGGGGTCGATCATCGGATGGAGGAGCTGGTCGAGCTGGTCGGGGTCGATGCGCGCGACGGCGTCCTCGCGGGAGATCAGGCCCTCGTCGACCATGTCCGCCGCGGACTTGAGCGCCGCGGCCGCCGTCCGCTTGGCGCTCCGGGTCTGGAGCAGGTAGAGCCGGTCGTCCTCGACCGTGAACTCGATGTCCTGCATGTCCCGGTAGTGCTCCTCGATCCGGGCCATCGTCTCGACGAGCTGCTCGAAGGCGTCGGGCAGCGTCTTCTGCATCTCAGCCAGGGGCTGAGGTGTCCGGACACCAGACACGACGTCCTCCCCCTGCGCGTCGGGGAGGAACTCGCCGTAGAGGCCCGGCTCGCCGGTGGAGGGGTCACGCGTGAAGGCGACGCCCGTGCCGGAGCGCTCGCCCTTGTTGCCGAAGACCATCTGGACCACGTTGACGGCGGTCCCGAGATCGTCCGCGATGTGGTGGGCGCGGCGGTAGACCTGCGCGCGCGGGTTGTCCCACGACTCGAAGACGGCTCGGACGGCGCGCGCGAGCTGGTCGCGGGCGTCCTGCGGGAAGGGGCCGCCGGTCTCGTCCTCGTAAAGGCGCTTGAAGGTCTCGACGAGGTCGGCGAGGTCCTCAGCCGAGAGATCGATGTCCTGCGCGGCGCCGCGCTTCTCCTTCAGCTTCGAGAGCTCGTCCTCGAAGCGCTCGCCGTCGATGCCGTCCACGACCCCGCCGTACATCTGGATCAGCCGCCGGTAGGAGTCGTTCGCAAAGCGCGCGTTGCCCGTGCGGTCGGCGAGGCCGCGAACCGCCTCGTCGTTCAGCCCGAGGTTGAGGATCGTGTCCATCATGCCGGGCATCGAGACGGCGGCGCCGGAGCGAACGGAGACGAGCAGCGGATCGCGCGGATCCCCGAAGCGCTTTCCCGCCTTTTCCTCGAGCGCGGCCAGGTGCCCGTCGATTTCCTCCTCGAGGCCTTCGGGAAGCTCGCCGCCGCTCGCCATGTAGGCGCGGCAGGCGTCGGTCGTGATCGTGAACCCCGCTGGGACGGGAACTCCGAGCTGCGTCATCTCTGCGAGGCCGATGCCCTTGCCCCCGAGCAGCTCGCGCCCTTCGCCTGACGGGTCGTCGAAGTCGTAGACGTATCGGGGCCGGGTCATGGCTTCAGAATCTTCCCATAGCTGCAGGGAATTAGACCTTCGTCCGCCTGTCCGCGATCCAGGCGAGAGCGCGGAGTCCGAGCCAGATCGGCGTCAGGAGGACGTAGAAGATCAGGACCGCGCCGCCCAGGATCGGAAGCCAAAGCGCCCAGCGCCAGGCGGGGACAGGCGGCTTGGGTTTCACGTCTTCCGGCGCAGAAGCCAGAGCGGGCTCCAGAGCGCGAACACAAGGAGCGCGAGATCGCCGACGAAGGGCACCGTCCGCAGATCGGCGGGATCCTCCCAAGGGTCATACCGGTACGTCTGCGGATAGCTCGGCGGCGTGTACGCGCTCAGATCGACTTCAACAAACGCCAGGGGATAACCGAACCCGAGGCGCCTCGCGTCCGCGCGATCGTGAGCGGTTCGAGGAAGAGCGAGCGTCGCGACAACCGCCAAGAGCGCCAAGGCGGCAAGCAACTGATTAGCCAAGAAGCCGAAGCGACACACGCGATCCCTTCGTGAGCGACCCTCGTTCATCCATCACGCCTGGATCGAGGGACCGCAGCCAGGCGCGCGCTTTCCCCCTGGTGTCATATGGCCGTCGCTTCGGCCTGGCGCTGCTCGACGAGGCGGACGACGCGGGCGGCGGTCTCTTCGATCGAGAGCTCGGTCGTGTCGATCACCGGGCAGCCCAGGCGGCGCTGGATCGCCTCCGCCTGCTCGAGCTCCTCGTAGATCTCGAGCAGCTCCGAGTAGCGGTGGTTCGAGCCGCCCATGCGCCGGGCCCGGCTGCGCCGGATCTCGGCGAGGCGCTTCGCGTCGATCTTCAAGCCGACGACCTTCGTGGGATCGACCTCGAACAGCTCCCGCGGAGGATCGATGCCCTTGACGAGCGGCACGTTGGCCGCGCGGTAGCCGAGGTAGCCGAGATAGATCGAGAGCGGAGTCTTCGACGTGCGCGAGACACCGACGAGCACGATGTCCGCGTCCTTGAGCCCCCCGCCCATGCCGTCGTCGTACTTGACCGCGAACTCGATCGCTTCCATGCGCCTGAAGTAGGTCTCGTCGAGAGCGTGGCGACCTCCCGGCTGCATCCTGGCGGCTATGCCGGAGACCTTCGCCACGGCTTCGATCGGCTGGCCGAGGAGATCGCAGTAGTGCAGCCGCGCCCGCCGGCACAGCGTTCGCATCTCCTCGCGGAGCTCGCGCTCGACGAGCGTGTAGACGACGACCGCCGGGCGGCCCTTCGCGCGCCGCACGATCGCGGCGAGGTCCTCGACGGTTTCGACCATCGGATGGCGGACCTCCTCGAAGGGCTGGTCGGGGAACTGCGCCTCGAGCGCGTGGACGAGTCGCGTCGCCGTCTCGCCGGTCGAGTCGGAGACGACGTGGAGCTCGACGGCGCTCGGTGCCATGGCCCCAGGGTACCGCCCTCTCCGATGCGTCAGGCTCCGCGAGGGATCTGCGAGAGCTCTCCGAGCCGTCCGAGGGTGTCGCGGACATTGAGCAGCAGGCGGAGCCGGTTGGCGCGCACGTCCCGGTCCTCGGCGAGGACGAGCACGTCCTCGAAGAACCTGTCCAGGAGCGGGCCCAGCTCGGCCGCTGCCTCCACCGCCGCGGCGAAGTCCCCGGCATCGAGCGCGGCTGCAATCTGGGGATCGATGCGCTCGAGCCCTCGAGCGACCTCGACCTCGGCCGGCTCGACGAGCAGGGCCGTCTCGAGCACGGACGCGGCACCCTCCTCCTTCTCGGCCAGACGGCTCGCGCGGACGTAGGCGGTGTGGATGGGGCCGAAGCGCTCCTCGGGAAGCCCGGCCAGCGCCTCCGCCAGCCGCGCGACGCCGCCCAGGTCGCGCAGCGAGGCCCTCCTCGCGGCGCGAACCTGCTCGACGGGCGCGTCGAGCAACCCCTCGAAGCGTTCCTCGACGAACTCCCCGACCTCCCCCTCGAGCAGCTCGCGCGGGATGACGAGCCGCCCCTCGGTCGCGAGCCGGCAGAGGCCGATCGCGGCCCGGCGCAGGCCGTAGGGATCCCGCGACCCGGTCGGTCGCTGCCCCAGGCCGAACGAGATGTTCAGCGTGTCGATCTTGTCCGCGGCGGAGAGGACCCGCCCGGTCTCGGTCTGCGGCAGCGGCGCGTCCGCCGCGTCGGGTAGGTATTGCTCGTCGATCGCGGCGGAGACCGCCTCGGGGTAACCGGCGAGCCGCGCGTACTCGGCGCCGACGTGGCCCTCGAGCTCCGGGAACTCGCGCACGAGCTCGGATGCCTGGTCGGCCTTCGCGAGACGCGCGGCCTCGAGGGCGGCCTCACCGCCGCCGAGGGCGTCTACGAGCTTCACGAGGCGCTCCGTCTTGTCGGCGAAGGAGCCCGCGCCCTGGAAGAACGTGATCGCGCCGAGGCGGCCCGCCAGCTCGTCGATGCCGATCTTCAGGTCGCGCTCAAACGTGAAGGAGGCGTCCTCGAGCCGGCCTTCGACGACGTTCTCGACGCCGGCCCGCACCGTGGCCGGGTCGCCGCCGTTGGCGACGAAGGCGAAGCGGTTCGAACCGAGCGGGAAGGCGCGCACGTGCGTCTGGATTGTCGTCTCGACGACCCGGCTCGGCAGCTGGAGGAAGCGCTCGTCGAAGCGGCCGTCGACGACGATCGGGCTCTCGGCGAGGAAAACGACCTCCTCGAGCACCCCGGTCGGGTCGCTCCAGCCTCCAAGCGCGTCAAGCGGACCGACGATCTGCCGCCTCCGCTCTTCCTGGTCGGGCTCGACGTCGGCTGCCCGCAGCACGCTCTCGTAATCCTGAGCCGAGCTCACTTCGACCTTTCCCGAGGTGAAGCGGTGCCCGAAGGTCGACTTCTCGCAAGGTTCTCCGGCATGGCTTATCGATACCAACTCGCTGTCGAGCATCGAACAGAGCCACCGGATCGGCCTCGGGAAGCGCACAGGCCTATCGGTCCAACGCATCGACCTTCGAAAAGACAGATCGCTGATAACCGAAAGCAGTCGGAGGTTGAGTGGCGTGTCCTCTCGGAAAACTCCGAGCACTCCGTCGCGCTCTACGAGCTCCTGAGGATCAACCCCGTGCTTTCTTGCGAATCCTTCCCTAGCTTTCGCCGGCGCGTTCACCGGCGGGCCCTTTACGAACTGAAGATCCTGCTCAGCGGAAACCCCCTCGACTATGAATGCCAACCTCCGAGGCCCTACCAGAACGCGCGTCGGATCTGCCCCGATGTGAAGCCGCACAAGTTCGGGCAGCTGCGCTTGCGCCTCTCGACAAGCCCACGCGGGCAGCTCCTCGCAACCGATCTCAAGCAGGAGCGTCGCCATCTTCTCCTACGTACAGCTGGGCGAAGCGGTGCGCGAGCTTGCGGACGCGGCCGATGTAGGCAGCGCGCTCGGTGACCGAGAGCGCGCCCCGTGCGTCGAGCAGGTTGAAGACGTGCGACGACTTCAGCACCTGGTCGTAGGCCGGGAGCGGCAGCCCCTTGTCGAGGAGCTCGCCCGCCTCCGCCTCGTGCTCGTCGAAGCGCCGCTGGAGGATGTCCACGGGCGCCTCCTCGAAGTTGTAGCGCGACCACTGCCGCTCGTTCTCCCGGTACACGTCCCCGAAAGTCACGCCGGGTGCCCATTCGAGGTCGAACGCGGACTGCTTGCCCTGGAGGAAGAGCGCGAGCCGCTCGAGCCCGTAGGTCATCTCGGCCGGGATCACGTCGAGGTCAATGCCCCCGAGCTGCTGGAAATACGTGAACTGCGTCACCTCCATGCCGTCGCACCAGACCTCCCAGCCGAGGCCCCACGCGCCGAGGGTCGGCTGCTCCCAGTCGTCCTCGACGAGCCTGATGTCGTGCTTCTCGAGATCGATCCCGAGGGCCGCGAGCGAGCCGAAGTACTGGTCGAGGACGTCCTCAGGCGCCGGCTTGAGGATCACCTGGTACTGGAAGTAGTGCTGGAAGCGGAACGGGTTCTCGCCGTAGCGCCCATCGGCGGGGCGGATGACCGGCTCGACGTAGGCCGCGCGCCACTCCTTCTGGCTCGGGTCGAGGACGCGCAGGAACGTGGCCGGATTCGACGTGCCCGCGCCGAGCTCGGTGTGGTAGGGCTGCATGATCACGGCGCCGCGCTCCGCCCAGTAGCCCTGCAGGGCCGCGATCATCTCCTGGTAGTTCACGCGGCGAAGACTACGGATCGCGCTCGACGGGAACGGTGCGATTCGTCCTCCGCGACGGCAAGGAGTATCCGTTTCGGCCTTGGCCGGTGCCAGGCACCAGCCCCGGCCGGATACGACCTGTCTGTCCTCGTAAAGCCGCTGCAAAGTGCGGGGACGCGCACCTGTTGCCCGGCCATGTCCGGTGCCTGACCCCGGACGCGGCTCGAGGGGACTAGGCGCGCGCGGCCAGGGTTCGGAGGCGGAACCCGCCGTGGTACTCGTACGACGACGTGACGACGCGAAGCGCTTCCCGCGCGGCCGGCCGGGAGATCCCCGCCTCGGCGAGCGGCGTGCCGAGCAGGCTCTCGATCCCGCGGATGCCCTCGGCCGAGAGCGGGAGCGAGTCCGCGCCGCACCGCTCGCACACGGCTCCGCCGGCACGCGGCGAATAGCCGACGAGCGGCCCTTCGGATCCGCACTCGGCACAGCTCGTCAGGTGCGGCAGATACCCGGAGAGCCAGAGCAGCTTCAGCTGGAACGAGAGGGCGAGCGGATCGAGCATCGGCTCCCCTGAACGGCGCTCGCTCTCGTCGAGCGCGTCGAGGAAACGCGTCAGCGCCTCGAACGCCCGCGGGTTGCGCTCCTGCTCGGTGAACAGCCGAAGCATCGCCTCGAGCCCGACGAGCCCGACCGCCAGCCGGTATGGATCCGCGCGCGCATCGCTGTGCGCCCGCACGAGCTGGGCGCCCGTCACTGTCGCCAGCTCCCCGCTGCCCTGGTGCAGGAGCACCTCGACGTGGCTCAGCGGCTCGAGCCGCGCGCCGAATCTCGACTTCGTGCGCCGGATGCCCTTCGCGACCGCGCCCGCGCGACCGCGCTCGAGCGTGTACAGGTGGAGCACTCGGTCGGCCTCGCCGAAGCGGATCGAGCGCAGGACGACGGCCTCTGTCTTGTAGCCGCGTCCCGCCATCGCATCAAGTGTAGAGCCGGCCCTTGTCGGGAACGCACGTGCCGGGTGCAGGAGATCCAGATCTACACAACGCGCTGGTGCGGCTACTGCGTTCGCGCGAAGGAGCTCCTCGACGAGAAGGGCCTGCCCTACGAGGAGATCCACCTGGACGAGGACCCGCGCTTCCGGCAGCGGCTCCTCGACCTCACCGGAGCCTGGACGGTGCCGCAGATCCTGATCGACGGCACTCCGATCGGGGGCTACGTCGAACTCTGGCGGCTCGACCGCGAAGGACGGCTGGCGGGCTAGTCAGACCTCTCGGTACCGGGCCTGGACGAGGGCGAAGAGCCCATGCGCCATCAGCCCGGCCGCGGTGGCACCCAGCAGGACCGCCCCCCAATCCGCGTTCACGAGCTTGCACAGAGCTCCGTCGAGGCCGATCGCCTCCTTCGGGTCGTACTGCCACGCCGCACGGATGAGGAAGATCCCTGCGAGCGCGAAGACGACCGCCCGGGCGAGATGCCCGGCAACTCCGAGCAGGGTGTACCAGCGCCGCTCCTCCCGCCCCATACGATGCACAACCACGAGTAGAAGAGGCCCCTGACTGCCACGCCGTCCGCTTGAGGACGCCCAGGTCGTCGCCGCCCTCGAGCGTCCGGCCGAGGAAGGCCTCCGCGAACCGCCAGAGTGCGTATCCGCCGAGACCGACGGCGAGCGCGCCGAGCAGGAACCGGCCCCACCCGTTGGCGGCGACCTCCTGCAGCGCCCCCGGCCGATCCCGAAGCTTCCCGTGATGCCCGAACGCGACCGCGAGCGCGAGTGCGGCCACGAGCCCGAAGGAAATGCCCTTCGCGACGAGGCCGGCACGCGCCAGCCGTTGCGCCGACTTGCTCCTGGCTACCCGTTTCGCCTCGTGCTTGAGCTCGCCCAATCGGGCTTGGCTACCGAATGCTGACGGGTGTTCCGAGCGGCATCAGCCGGAAGAGCCGCATGACTGCCTCGTTGCGCATGCGGACACAACCGTGCGAGACCCGGCCGGGCAGGATCGAGGGCTGGTTCGTTCCGTGGATGCCGATGAAGCCCCCTCCCGGCCAGTCGGTGAGCCTCGTCGACCGCGCGTTCAGGCCGAAGGCACGCGGGCCGTATGCCGGCGAGTAATAGCCCGAGAGCTTCTCGCGGATGTAGAACTCGCCGCGCGGGGTCGGCCACTGCGGCTGACCGACGCCGACCCGGGTGCTGAAGACCGGGCGCCCGTGCCGGTAGAGCGTCGCCCGAAGGGCCCCCTGGCTGATCACCAGCCGGGTGTGGATCTTCTGGAAGCCGGTCAGCGCGCCGCGCGGCACCCAGCCCGTCGACCCGTTCGGGAGCACGGAGAGCCGCACGCGGACCCAGCCTCGGCCGCTGCGGTACCTGACGCCGTCGAGCGCGAGGATCGCGTTCCGGTACAGCTCCGGCGTTCGATACGTCAGCACCTGAATCGCCCTGGTCGCGCGCGAAGGGCCTGTGCGAGCGACCGTGCGGTGGCGGATGAACGCCCAGCGGTAGGTTTCTTTCGAGCGCTCGCTCAACTCGTAGCGCTGGGGATAGACGCCGGCGGGCGCGACGGGTCCCGGCGGCGGCCTGCCCGGCCGCCCGACGCGGACGACCAGCGTTCGCTGTGCGCCGACGTTCGGCACGTCCGTCGTGGCGGCGAACGTCACTCGATACTCGCCGACCTGCGAGGCCGTGGGCGTCCACGTGAACGTAGCCGTGCCGGGACTGCCGTCGGCGGTCTTCAGGCGCGCGCCCTTCGGCACGGTCGCCCTGATTCGAATCGTCTCGGGCCCGAGCGCGCTCGCGGACAGCCGGACGTAGAGCTGCGTCTTGGCGGCCACGCCGAGCACAGTTCCTTCACCCGGAGTCGAAGCGTCCCAGGAGACGACGGCGTCGTTCGCCGAGGGACTAGCCGCGGTCGGGGCGAGGACCGCCACGCCCATGGCCAGAAGGGCGACGAAAGAAGAACGCCGCAGTGCGTGTAACCAGGAGATCATCGACTTTGTACCCCCGGGCCGAGGCCCAAACACATCTTAGTCGCGATCTCGGTCGTTCGCGGCCCGAGATCAGGTGATCGTGACGGGCGTCCCGAGCGGCATCAGACGCGCGAGCCGCAACACCGCCGGATTCGGCATCCGCACGCAGCCGTGAGACACGCGCCCGGGCAGGATTCCGGGCTGGTTCGTACCGTGGATGCCGATGAAGCCTCCCCCCGGCCAGTCGGTCAGCACAGCCGAGCGGGCGTTCGTCCCGAAGGCGATCGGGCCGTAGATCAGGTCCGAGAAGCCCGTGATCCGGTCGCGGACGTAGAACTCGCCCTTGGGGGTCGGCCAGTACGACTTTCCGACGCCGACGCGAGTCTGGAAGACGGCCACGCCTTTCCGGTAGAGCGTCGCCGTGAACAGCGGCCGGTCGATGACGAGATGCGTCCAGATGCGGTTGAAGCCGCCGAGCGCGCTCCGCGGCACCCAGCCGGTCGAGCCGTTCGGGAGGATCGGGAGGCGCACCCGCACCCAGTACTCGCCCTTCTCGTTGATCTGTCCGGCCAGCGTCGCAGTCAGATTGCTCGTCCTCTCGGGCGTCAGCGTGCGCAAGCGGGTGATGACTCTGGCGCGGGCGCTCGGGCTCGCCCGCGCCGCGACCGGTCGCTTGATGTAGGCCCAGCGAGACATGCCGTTCGGGCCGCTGAGCGAAAACGGCCGGTTCGGCTCGCTCGGAGTCGACGGGAGCACGTACAGGAGGAAGCTCCTGGGACGAGCGTATGCATGAGGAAGATCGTGCGTCTCGGCCGTGAACGTGACCACGTGCTCGCCGACCTGCTCCTCCGTCGGCGTCCACTGAAGCGTGCCGAGCCCGGGCCGGCCGTATGCGGCGATGAGCGTCGCCCCCGCCGGAAGCCCTCTGCTTCCGATCAGAACGAGCTGCTGGCTCGAGCTCGACGCGGCCAGCTCCAGCGAGAACGGCGATCCCGCCGCGACCGTGAACGCGCTTCCGTCACTCGGCGTCGGCGTCTGCCAGGAGAGCGTCAGGTTGGGGCCGCGCGCCTGCCCGGCGCCGGCGCCGACCGCGACGAGCAGCACGAGCACGGAAAGCAGCCCGCACGCCGCACCGGCTCGCCGCAAGCGCCTGCTCATGGTCTCAGTGTGCCAGCAGAACAATGGTCCGCCGGCCGAACGACGGAGCGGCCTTGCGGCCGCTCCGTCACGCGCTTTCGTTGTCCGGCGATTAGCCGGTGAAGGGCGGCCTTCGGAAATTGACGCCCCTCGCCCTTCTCACTCGCCTGCACTTGCCCCTGATGCGCTTCTTGCCCTTGGGGCACTTCGCCTTCGGCTTCTTGTACTGATCCCGGGCGGCGGACTTGTGAAGAGTGGTCACGCCGTGCCTGTGAACAACACGCGTGGCCTTCTCGACCGCCTGTCCGGCTCCGGTCGCGGCGTACGAGAGCCCGCCCACCGAAGCAAGCGCCGCGAGCACGCCGGCGGCAAGCGCGCCGGCGAAGGCGACTCGGAACGAGCCGGCCCGCGAGTGGCGGCCGTCCTTCCGGACGCGAGCCTCGAGCTGGTGCAAGAACTCGCGGCTGGGCTCCGGGCGGTTTGCCCTGAGCTCGGCCTCGAGGCCTGAGTTCGTTCGCTTTCTAAACCAAGATCGCATTCCGTTGATCCTCCAGCCTTCGAATTCGTTCTTTCACCCTTTACTACCGTCCTGCGGAGGATTTCCTTACAGCGGAGGCAGAGTCGTCTTCCGGCTCGAACTGGGCCCGCAGACGACCGAGCGCGCGGTGAAGGGCGACCTCGATCGCATTCGTCTTCGCGCCCTGCAGCTCGGCGATCTGACGGGCGGTCAGGTCGGCGCCGTAGCGCAGCGCGATCAGGTCGCGGTCTCGCTCCTCCAGACGCTCGACGGCGCCGGCGAGGCTGATTCGGCGAACGGCATCGGCCTCGAGATCGCGATCGTCGGCGGCCTCGAACTGCTCGGAGGAGACCTCGAGCGACGGCGGACGCCCCTCGATGCAACGCCTCGCGATTCCGATCAGCCAGGCGACGGGCTCTCCCTTCCCCGCGTCGTAGCTCTTCCTGTAGCGAAGCGCGCGCTCGAAGGTCTCGCTCGTGATGTCCTCGGCATCCGGTCCGTCCCCGATGCGGTAGGCAACGTAGGCGTAGACGCGCCGGATCAGAGGCTCCAGGTTCGCGAGCGGGTCAACGCGGCGCAACGTCTGCCTCGAAATCCGTGCTCGCGTACCGGTTGAGCTGCTTCGCCTCGGCGAGGGCGTGTCGCGCCTCCGCCCCGTCGCTGACCGTGGACAGGTCGTACCAGAGCTTCCAGTCGCTCCCGTTCTTCGAGATCGCCTTCCGGTAGTCGGCGCGCGCCGCGGCGAGATGGTCCTGGTCGGACTCGACCTCCGCGAGCTGAGCCCACGGCTCGGCCGACCAGCGCCACCAGCGCGCGGCCTTGCGCGCCTGCGAGTGGGCCTCGCCGTAACGGCCTTTCTCGAGCGCCGTCTCGCTCGCGGCGAGCGCGCTCGCGCCGACGAGCCCGACGAAGGCGACCGCGAGCAGCAGAAGCGCCACGGAGACGCCGGCGACCCGGACCGGCGTCGTGAGCGACGGCGGCGTCTCGCGCCGGTCTCCGGCAGCCAGTACGGCGGCCCCGCACGTCAGCGCGGCCGCGGTGACGGCCGTCATCTCCCAGTCCCAGTCGACCGCGGCGTGGACGAGGAAAGCCCCGTACGCAGCGAGGGCGAACGGCACGAGCCGGTGTCCTCGCGCGGCGATGCCGGCGACGAGTGGGGTCGCGAGCGCGAGCAGGAGCAGGGCGAGCCCCAGCGGCCCGAGCTCCGCGAGCACCTCGAGATAGAGATTGTGCGCGTCGCGGACCTTGTGCTGGAGAGGGCGGTGCTGGTTCCAGTACTGCTCGTACGTCCCCGGCCCCGACCCGTGGAGCGGGTTGGCCTTGTAGTCGCGCCACGCGACGTGCCAGAGCTCTGCGCGGTACGAGCCGGAGAAGCTGAAGAGACGCTCGTTCAGCTGGACGGGGGTCTCGCCCTTGGTGGTCGTGAAGGCGTCGTAGCCCTTGCGCGTGAGCTCGACCGGCCCCCCGTAGTGGACGAAGACGGCCAGCACGGAAGCGACCGCGACAAGCGAGAGCGTGCCGGCGAAGGCCAGCCGCACCTGCCGGCCGGGGGAGACACGCTTCGCGGCGAGCGCTAGCCCGAGCGCGGCCAGCGCCGAGACGCCGACGAACAGGAGCAGGTAGACAGCGAGCCGGTGGCCTTCCCGGGAGGCCGCAGCAGGCAGGGCATCCGTGCGCGTCAGCGCATCCTGATGGGACGAGATGAGCACGGCAAGCGCCGCCGAGGGCGCGAGCGCAAGCGCGGTCACGAGCAGCTGGAGGCGACGCGGGTCGACGGCGACGGCCAGGGCGAGACCGATCGCACCGGCGACCCAGCCCCCGCGGCTGAAGGTGAAGTAGAGCGTGGAGAGGAAGACGGGCAGTGTCGCGCCGGCAGCCACGCGGGCCGCGAGTCTTTGCGATCGCACCGTGAATCCCAGCGCGAGCAGAGCGCCCATCGCGGCGAAGAGCCCGAGCGCGTTCCAGTACGTCAACGGTTCTTCGAGCCGGTACGCGGCGACGGAGTCGGAGACGCCGAGGCGCTCCGGGAAGAGCCGTGTGAGCAGCCCGTAGCCGGCAGCGAGGAAGATCGCGACGAGCGCCGCCGCGAGCACGAGCGGAACGGTGACGCGGCGAGTCAGCAGGACGAGCGCCGCGAGGACGCCGACGTAGAGGAGCACCCGCTGCCCCTCGAGCACGGTCGCGCCCGTGTTGTCCGTCCAGAGCAGCGCGAGCCACGTCCAGGCCGCGAACGCGGTCAGCCCGCCGAGTGCGACCAGCGCAGGCGCCGAAGGTCTCGCCGCATCGGCGGCGACCAGGTACCCGGCGACGATCGTGAGCGCAACGAGCGCGCCCCATCCCCACGCCGTCGGAAAGTAGCCGCCGCTCGCGAAGGCGATTCCCGCCAGGCCGAGGCCGACGGCTACTCCGAGAGCCGCTCTCCCGAGCTCGAAACCGCCTGCCCGAGCAGCCGCTGCTGAGGTCGACGACGCCACGTGCCTCAGCGTAGTCGCGTTTGCGGCCGGCAACCGCGCGCCCGGCGGGTCAGCGCTGGCAGCCCGGGCAGTACCACGTCCCGCGGCCCCCGGCGCGCGTCTTTTCGATCGGCATCCCGCAGCGCCGGCAGGGCTCGCCCTCGCGCCCGTAGACCCGAAACTCGTGCTGCATCGACCCCGCTCTGCCGTCGGCACCCCGGTAGTCGCGCAGCGTCGCTCCCTGGCGGGCGATTCCCTGCCTGAGGGACTTCCGCACGCCGCGAAGAAGAGCCTGGAGCTCTCCTTCGTCGAGGCTCGACGCGGGGCGGAGCGGATGAATGCAGGCCCACCAGAGCGCCTCGTCGGCGTAGATGTTCCCGACGCCGGCGAAGAGCCGCTGGTCGAGGAGCACGGCTTTGATCGCGGCCCGGCGGCGTTCGAGCGGCGCCCGGAGAGTTCGGGCAGCACCACGGCGGTCGAGGAGCTCTTGGCCGACGCGCGAGGCGAGATAGGGCTCGAGCTCACCGGGCTCGAGCAGGAGCCAGGTGCCGAAGCGCCTGATGTCGCGGTAGGCGACGTCCGATCCGTTGTCTAGAGTGACAACAGCTCTTCGGTGCGGATCCTCGACCGGCGATCCGTTCCCGAGGAATTGAAAGCCCCCTGTCATCCGGAGGTGAACCAGGAGAACTCGACCGCTCTCGAACCGAACAACCAGATACTTGCCGCGTCGCTCGACGGCCGCGACGGTCTCGCCGACGAGCTCGGCCGCCACCTCGCGTGGATCGTGCGGACGCGTGAGACGCGGGTCTCCGATCTCGACTCGCTCGAAGGTGTGGCCGACGAGGAGGGGCTCGAGACCGCCCCGGATCGTCTCGACCTCCGGCAGCTCGGGCACCGACGCAGGGTAGCGGTGCCGGCCGGCGCCGGGTTACTCGAGGGTCTCGAGCACGATTGGCCGTGGCGGGGGCGACTCGTCGCCGATGGAGATGACGCCCTTCATCTCGTCGAGCGCCTGCTCGGCCGCGGTCACATCCCGCGCGTACACGTACGCGAGCGGCTGGCCGGCCTCGACGAGATCGCCGCGCTTCGCGAAGCAGCGGATGCCGACGGCGTGGTCGATCGTGTCCTCCTTCGTGCGACGGCCTGCGCCGAGCTCGAGCGCGACGCGTCCGAGGCCGAGAGCGGCCACGCCGGAGACGATGCCGTCCCGCTCGGCGGTCAGCTCACGGGTCACGGGCGCTCTCGGCAACGCGTCGAGGGCAGGGTCCCCGCCCTGCGCCTCGATCCAGCGCTCGTAGGCGGCGAGGGCGGAGCCGTCCTCGACGGCCTGCTCTGCACGGCGCCGCCCCTCCTCCGCGTCGATGTCGAGGTCGGAAAGCGCGAGGACCCGCCCAACGGTCTGAATCGCGAGCGAGAACAGGTCCGGCGGGGCCTCTTCACCCGCGAGCAGCGCGCGGACCTCCTCGACCTCGATCGCGTTGCCGATCGCCCACCCGAGCGGTTGGTCCATGTCCGTGAGGAGGCACACGACGGCTCTGCCGGCGCCGCGCCCGAGCTCGAGCATCGACTCCGCGAGGATGCGTGCGTCCGCGAGCGACTTCATGAAGGCGCCATCGCCGACCTTGACGTCGAGAACGATCCCTTCGGCCCCGGCCGCGATCTTCTTGGACATGATGCTGGCCGCGATCAGGGGGATGCTGGCGACGGTCGCGGTCACGTCGCGTAGCGCGTAGAGGCGCTTGTCGGCGGGAACGAGGTCCGGCGACTGGCCGATGATCGCGAGCCCGGCTTCGCGAATCTGATCGACGAACTCCTGCTTCGAGAGCTCGACACGGAATCCCGGGATCGACTCGAGCTTGTCGAGCGTCCCGCCGGTGTGCCCAAGGCCCCGCCCGCTCATCTTCCCGAACGGAACGCCGCACGCTGCGACAAGCGGTCCGACGACAATCGAGGTCTTGTCTCCGACCCCGCCGGTCGAGTGCTTGTCGACCACGGTTCGCCCGAGTTCGGCTCTCAAGTCGATCGTCGAGCCGCTGTGAACGAACGCCTCGGTCAGGGCTAGAGTCTCCTCGCGCGACAGGCCCCGGAAGAACACCGCCATGCAGAAGGCGGCAAGCTGGTAGTCCGGGATCTCGTCGCGCCCGTATCCGAGCACGAGCTCGCGGATCTCCTCCGGGGCGAGTGCGCTGCCGTCACGCTTGCGCTCGATGAGCTCGGCGACTCGAATCATCGCAACGGCCCCCGCTGACGAGGGCTCACGGCTCGACGATCGGTTGGCCCGGAATCCCTCTCCGGGGTGCCTTCCCGCCGAGCCAGCGGTTGACGGTCGCGCCCACATCGGCGAACTCGCCCTCGTGGATGCGGCCCGCGGCGTTCTTGCCTGCGACGTAGGTGAGCAGGAGCGCGTGCTCGCGCGAGTGGTCGGTCGACGGTGTCGTCGGGTCGCAGCCGTGGTCCGAGGTCAGGATCAGCAGGTCGCCCGGCCGCAAGGCGGCGAGCAGGTCGGGCAGGCGGCGGTCGAAATCCTGGAGGCAGCGGTGGAAGTTCACCGGGTCGTTGCGGTGGCCCCAGAGCATGTCGGTCTCGACGAGGTTCACGAAGATGAGACCGTCGTCGAGCTCCTGCAGGAGGCGCTCGGTCTCGGTGATCCCCTCGACGTTCGAACGCGTCGGATGCGACTCGTCGATGTCGTAGCCGGCGAAGATGTCTCTGATCTTGCCGACCGCATGGACCTTCGATCCGGCGTCGCGGACGAGGGTCAGGTAGTTCGGCTGCTTCGGCTTCAGCGACCAGTCGTGCCGGTCGGGCGTGCGCTCGTAGTTGCCCGGCTCGCCCGTGAACGGCCTGGCGATGACCCGGCCCACGGCGTGGTTCCCGGTCAAGATCTCGCGCGCGATCTCGCAACCGCGGTAGAGCTCGTCGAGCCCGACCGTGTCGAGGTGCGCCGCGACCTGGAAGACCGAGTCGGCCGAGGTGTAGACGATCCATTTCCCCGTGCGCTGGTGCTCCTCGCCGAGCTCCTCGATGATCTCGGTCCCGGAGGCGGGCTTGTTGCCGAGGACGCCTCGTCCCGTTCGATGCATGAAGGGGTCGATCACCTCGAACGGGAACCCATGCGGATAGGTTGGCATCGCCTGCGGCGTCACGATTCCCATCAGCTCCCAGTGACCCGTGGTCGTGTCCTTTCCGCGCGAGCGCTCGAGCAGCCGGCCGGCGACGGCGGGTGCGCCAGGCTGAGGCGGACAGCCTTCCAGCGGCTCGACGTTCCCGAGGCCCAGCGCCTCCATGTTGGGCAGGTCGAGCCCGCCGACCGCACGGGCCACGTTGCCCAGGGTGTCTGAGCCTTCGTCGCCGAACTCGGCCGCGTCAGGCAGCTCGCCCGCGCCGACCGCGTCCAGCACGATCACGCACGCGCGGGACATGGGGCTATTCTAGGTTGGTCATGGGAACCGTTCTCGGCCTGCTCGGGCTCATCGTCTTTGTTGCCGGCGTCTCCTCCTTCGCGGCGGGGGTGACCTGGCTCGTCGTCAGGCTGGTCCCGCAGAAGAAGCCCAAGCCCGAGCCCGAGCCGACTTCTTCGTAGCTCAGACGGGCGAGAGCGGAAGAACGTCCTCGAGAGGCGCGTACTCGAGGCTGTGCGCCTCGGCGACGGCTTCGTAGGTCACCTTGCCGTCGAGCACGTTGACGCCGTGAGCGAGCGCCCGGTCGCGGGCGACCGCCTCGATCAACCCGTGCTCGGCGATCTCCTCCACGTAGGGGAGCGTCGCGTTCGTCAGCGCCTTCGTTGCTGTGATCGGCACCGCTCCGGGCATGTTTGCGACGCAGTAGTGCGTGACCCCCTCGACAACGTAGACGGGATCGGAGTGCGTCGTCGGCCGAGACGTCTCGAACGAGCCACCCTGGTCGATGGCGACGTCGCAGACGACCGAGCCGTCCTTCATGCCCGAGACCATCTCGCGGGTGACGAGCTTCGGCGCGAGGGCGCCCGGAATGAGAACGGCCCCGATGACCACGTCGGCGTCGGCGACCGACTCCTCGATCTGCAGGCTCGAGGACATGAGCAGCGTGACGCGCGCGCCGAGCACCTCTTCGAGGTGGCGCATGCGGTCGATCGAGCGCTCGACGATCGTGACGTTGGCGCCCAGCCCGAGCGCGATCACAGCCGCGTTGTAGCCGACCATCCCGCCGCCGATGACGACGACCTTCCCCGGCGCGACCCCCGGGACGCCGCCGAGCAGGAGACCGCGGCCACCGACCGGCTTCTCCAGGAAGTAGGCACCGGCCTGAGCGGCGAGACGGCCCGCGATCTCGCTCATCGGCGCCAGCAGCGGCAGCGCTCGATTCGGGGTCTCGACCGTCTCGTAGGCCACCGCCGTGATCCCGCTCTCGATGAGCGCGTGGGTCAGCTCCTCGTCGGCAGCCAGGTGCAGGTATGTGAAGAGAACGAGCCCCTCCCGCAGACGCCCGTACTCGGCGGGCACGGGCTCCTTGACCTTCAGCAGGAGGTCGGCCTCGCCCCAGACGTCGTCGACCGCGGCGATCTGCGCTCCGACGGACTCATACGCCGCGTCCGCGAACGCGCTTCCCTCCCCCGCCCCGCGCTCGACGAGGACGTCGTGACCCTGCTGGATCAGCTCGCGCGCGCCGGCGGGCGTCAGGGCAACGCGGTACTCGTCGGACTTGATCTCTTTCGCGACGCCGATCCTCATTTGGAGCCGGGCAACCTTAGCCACTAGCGCGTTCGAAGGCCCGCGAGACGCCCCGCCAGCCTGCCGGCGGCGAAGGCGGCGGCGAAGAACCAGGGATCCTCGTCGGGGCCCCGGCCCATGTGCTCGAGCGGCAGCCCTGAGCAGGCCTCGCGCCACCCCTCGACATCCACCTCCTCCCGCTCTCCGAGCCAGGCGGGCGCTCCGAGGCCGGCCGGCCAGGCGACCGCGGGCTCGCCCAGAGCCAGATCGAGCACGGCGCGCGTGTGGTGGGAGACACCCCGATGCCGCTCGCGCGGGTCTCCTTCCGAGACGCGTACGGCAAGCACCGGCGCGCCTCCGAGCGCGCTCGCCGCGTTCGCCGCCTCCGCCGCGGCGACGCCTCCGTGACCGAGGCGCGAAGCGGTGCCGACGACCCCCGGGCCGATCGCGCAGACAGCAGCGCCGAACCCCTCGGCCGCCGCCCACGCGAGAGCCGAGGCAACGCCGACCGCCTGCAGATCGCCGTCGAAGCATGCGCCCACGCCGACGGCCGTCTCCACGAGGCCGCGCTCCTTCAGCGCCCGCACGGAGTCGGAGAGCGAGACGGGGAGCGCGCCCCCGGGGAGCTGGACATAGGCGACCCTCGGCCCGTCGCCGATCCCCGCACAGACCGGGACGACCTGCGAGTGGAGCGAGCAGCAGACGACGGGCAGGCCGTTCAGGGTCTCGGCCTGCGCCCCGTCCTCTTCCAGGTGGCGAACCGCTGTCTGCAACGGCGAGTAGGGAAGCGTCATCACGTGAGCGTCGGGCTCCGGCTCGAGCTCGAGGCCGCGCGTCAGGTTGCAGTGGAGGACGTCGAAGCCCCCGGAGCCGAGATCGAGGTCGCGCGCCTGGACGTTGACGAGCACCTCGTCGCCCACCTCCACCGGCCCCGTCAGACGCGGGTAGGCAACGCAGCGCTGATCGTCGACCTCGATTCGCGTGAGCCCGTCGAGACGCTCGACGATTGCCGTCACCGTGCCCCGGCGGAGGCTAAGCGGCATCAGCCTCCCGCGCCGCCTCGACGAGCGCCAGCGTCACGTCGAGCATCTCCTCCAGAGCCGAGACCGCGATGTGCTCGTTGGGGGTGTGGATCTCCGCCATCCCGTTGGCGAGGTTGACGCAGTGGAGGCCGCGCTCGTTGAAGACGTTCGCGTCCGCAGCACCGCCGCTGAGCTCGAGCGAGGGCTCGTGCCCCGTCCGCTCCAGGGCGGCGCGGGCAAGGCGGACGACGAAATCGTCGCGCTTGAAGCGGTACCCGCTGTAGCTCTTGCGGACCTCCGTCTCGACCTGGCAGTCCTCGAGCCCGGCCGCGAAGGTCGCCGACTCGACCATGTCGCGGACGAGATCAGCCAGCTTCTGCGGATCGTGCGAGCGCGCCTCGGCCACGAAGGAGCACCGCTCGGGAACGATGTTGGCGGCGGTGCCCCCCTTGATGAGCCCGACGTTCGCGGTCGACTCCTCGTCGACCCGCCCGAGCCTGAGATCGGCGATCGCCTTGGCGGCCGCTGCGATCGCGGAGCGTCCCTCCTCCGGATACATCCCCGCGTGAGCCGCTCTTCCGTGGAAGTGCATCTCGAGCGCGTGGGCGTAGGGGGCGCCGAGGATGACCTCTCCGATCGGCGCGGCCTGGTCGTAGACGTAGCCGACCCGTGCCCGCAGCCGCTCGTGGTCGAAGGCGGCAGCTCCGTGCAGGCCGGTTTCCTCCTTCGGCGTGAAGAGAAGCTCGATGCCGGCGTGCGGCCGGTTCTCCGAGAGCACGCGGCGTGTCGCTGCGAGCATGACGGCCACCGCCGCCTTGTTGTCGGCGCCGAGGATCGTGCCGGCGGCGTTGCGGATCACGCCGTCCTCGACGACCGGCTCGATCGCGCCCTCCGGAGGCACCGTGTCGAGGTGCGCGCAGAAGAAGAGCGGCGTGCCGCCGTCGCCGCTCGGCTCGACGCGTGCGTAGAGGTTGCCTGCGGTCGAGCCGATGCGCTCGCCGGCGTCGTCCTCGCTGACCTCGAGGCCGAGGTCGCGGAGATACGAGCTCACCCGGTCGGCGACGTCGCGCTCCTCGCCGGGCGGGCTCGGCACGGCTGCAAGGTCTGTGAAGAGAGCGACGAGCTCGTCGTCGGGCACCGCTCGATCTTAGGTGTCGCCAGACCCTATGGGGTCTCGTCCGGTTCGTCGCGCTTGCCGAGGGCATCCACGTCCCAGTTCTCGGGTTCTGGAGGCGGGAGAGCTTCGGCACTCGAAAGCGGCGGCGTCTTGCGGGGACCCGTAGGAACCAACGCATCTTCTTCGGGTCCTCCGGGTCTCGGAGGCGGTTCTTGCTCGTCCCACGGAGCCTCAGCGCCCCTGTAGTCCGGGGCTCGTCCTCTCAGTTGTGCCCACGCCTTGCGTATCTGTTCGGCAAATGTCGTCGGCATGCCGTTCGGTGTACCGCCCAGCCGTCATTTCGTCAAACGTCCTCTAGTAGCGAGTAGCTAGTAGCTAGTAGCTAGGCCGTGGCGGCGCGGAGAGGCTCGCCGGCGCGTGTCGTCGCCCGCTCGAGCGCGGCGCCGACGAACTCCCGGAAGAGCGGTGCGGGCCGGGTCGGCCGGGACTTGAACTCCGGGTGGAACTGGCTGGCGACGAACCACGGGTGATCAGGCAGCTCGATGATCTCGACGAGCCGCCCTTCCTGGAACGTGCCCGAGACGACGAGGCCCGCGTCCTCCAGCCTGGGCCGGAAGTGATTGTTCACCTCGTAGCGATGACGGTGGCGCTCGGGGACGACGGCCTCGCCGTACGCCTCCCGCGCACGAGTCTCCTCGACGAGCTCGACCGCCTGCGCGCCGAGCCGCATCGTCCCGCCGAGATCCTCGATCTCCTTCTGCTCCGGAAGCAGGTCGATCACCGGATACGGCGTCTCGGGATCCATCTCCGTCGAGTTCGCGCCGGCGAGCCCGACGACGTGCCGCGCGAACTCCGAGATCGCCACGTGCATGCCGAGGCAGATCCCGAGGTAGGGAATCCCGCGCTCGCGCGCGACCCGGCAGGCGAGGATCTTTCCCTCCCAGCCGCGTGAGCCGAAGCCGCCCGGAACGAGCACTCCGTCGACGCCGTCCAGCTCCGCCTCGGCCTCCTCGAGCGACATGCCCTCGGCGTCGAGCCAGCGGACGCGGACGTTGCACCCATGGTGGATCCCTGCGTGCTTGAGCGCCTCGTGCACCGAGAGGTACGCGTCCTGGAGCTTCACGTACTTCCCGACCAGCGCGATCTGGACCTCGCCGTCGAGCCGGCGCACGCGCTCGGTCAGCTCCGCCCACTCGCCGAGCTCCGTCGGGCCGGTCTCGAGGCCGAGCTTCGAGCAGACGAGGTCGTCGAGGCCCTCCTTCTGCAGCTCTTCGGGGACGAGGTAGACGTCCGGGACGTCGCGGTTGACGACGACTGCGGCCGGCTCGATGTCGGCGAAGAGCGCGATCTTCTCGCGGAGGTCGTGCGAGAGCTCGTCGCCGGAGCGACAGACGACGATGTCGGGATGAACTCCGATGCGGCGCAGCTCGTTCACCGAGTGCTGGGTCGGCTTCGTCTTCAGCTCGCCGGCGACCTCGACGAACGGCACGTACGTCACGTGCAGGTAGAGGACGTTGTCGGCACCGGCCTCGCGCCGGAACTGGCGGATCGCCTCGAGGAAGGGGAGCGACTCGATGTCGCCCACGGTGCCCCCGACCTCGCTGATGACGACGTCTGTGTCCGTCGCCTCGGCGACCCGTCGGATGCGCTCCTTGATCTCGTTCGTGATGTGCGGGATCACCTGGACGGTCGAGCCGAGGTACTCGCCCTTCCGCTCCTTGCGCAGCACGGAGTACCAGACGGAGCCGGAGGTGTGGTTCGCGTTCCGCGACAGGTTCTCGTCGATGAAGCGCTCGTAATGGCCGATGTCGAGATCGGTCTCGGCTCCGTCCTCCGTGACGAACACCTCACCGTGCTGGAAGGGGCTCATCGTCCCCGGATCCACGTTGATGTAGGGGTCGAACTTCTGGACCTGCACCTTCAGCCCGCGCGCCTTGAGCAGGCGTCCGAGCGAGGCGGCGGTGATGCCCTTCCCGAGGGACGAGACGACGCCGCCGGTGACGAAGACGTACTTCGTCGCTCTCAGGACGCCTCCCGCCCGAGCCGGTCAAGGGCGGAGAGACCGGGCGTGCGCTCGATCAGCTCGCCGAGGGAGCGTCGTTCGCCGAGGAGCGTGAGGGCGGCCAGCGTTCCGATCGCCAGCCAGCGGCCTCTTTCCGTGAGTCGACTCACGGAACTCAAGCCTAGCATCGCGCCCAGCGCGTTTGAGCCTGCGTCCCCGAGCATCGTCTTCTCGCGGAGATCGTATGGGAGCAGCAGGACGGCACCTCTGAGCGGAGCGCCGACCGCGAGCGCGCCTGCGAGGTACGCCTTGAGCGCCCGCCCCGGACGCGTGTCGAGCTGGTTGAGGAAGTTCGCGGCGAGGCCCACGAGGAGGGCCCCGGAGACCTTTCGCGTCGCGGCCAGCCCGACGAGGGGGATGCCGACGAGCTTGAGGACGCCGGTCGTGCGGCCCGAGGCAAGGTGCTGGCGGAAGCCCCGCTCCGGTCCGGCCCAGATGTCATCTGCGAGGCCGAGCGCGGCGACGGCCGTCACCGGGAGCTCGCCGCGGAGCCCGAGCGTCCAGCCGACGAGGGGCAGCCGGAGCCCGCGGTGGTTGACTCCGAGCGGCCCGCAGGCGAGCAGCGCGTCGAGGAGCTGCCGCCCGCGGTGGGCAAATCCCCGTACGTCGCGACCCGTTGCCTTGTGCGCGAGCGGGAGCTCGAGCTCGACGACGCGCAAGCCCGCCCGCACGGCATCTATCGTGAGGCGCACCTCGCAGCCGAAGCCGGCCGCGAGCGGGAAGCACAGCGCCCGCGCATTCGCCGAGAGCGCGCGTTGCCCCGAGAGCGGCTCCCGCGCCGCAAAGCCGGAGCGGAGGTGGATCAGCCTTCTCGCGATCCCCTTCGCGATCCCGAAGCCGCCTCCGCGCGGCTCGGAGAAGACCGCGATCGCGATGTCCGCATCGGCTTCCGCAAGCTCGCGCAGGTCGCCGACGAGATCGGCGTCGGCGAGCAGGAGTGCTCCGGGTGGAGCTTCCGGCTCGGCCATCGTCAGCGCCTGTCCCTTGCCGCGGCGGGGTAGTCGCACGACGCGGGCGCCGGCCAGCTCCGCCTCGGCGGCGGTCGCATCTCGCGAGCCGTCGTCCGCGACGACGATCTCGGCCGCCGGAAACTGCTCTTTCAGCGCCGCGACCGTGGCCGCGATCGTGTGCTCTTCATCCCGAGCGGCGACGAGAATCGCGGCCGGCTCAGCCACCCGTCTGAGCGGGCAGGGGCTCGATCGGCGGAACCAGGCCGTCCGTCGCCGAGGGCTTCAGCCCGTAGTTGCCCGTGACGTTGCCGGAGAGCAGGAGGGCGAGCGCCAGGCGCCCGGCCGGCTTTTCGATGTCGTCGATCGTCGAGAGCCCCGCATCGCTCCACGCGCCGACTGCCGAATCGCCGGCGCCGGACCTCTCGACCCCGACGGCAGGCACGCCGATGCCGGCCAGGCCCTCGTAGAGCCCGACGAGAAAGCGCAGGGTCTCGCCCTTCTGCGCCTTTACCGTGCGGACGACGACGACGCCGTCCACGGTGCGGCGGAAGCTGCCGGCCTTTTCCTCAACAAGTAGAGACGTGAGCGCGTCCCAGGCCGGCGCGTCTCCTCCGCTCACGAATTCGTCTGCGAGCTCGCGACCGAGATCGTCGAGCGCCTCGTCGCCTCGATACTGCCTCAGGTCGCCGCTCAGGGCGCCATCGACGTCGGCCGCGTCGATCGGCACCTTCAGTGCGCGCATGCGCACCGGGGCCGTGGCGCCGGCGTCGCTGATCGCCCGCTCGACGTCTTTCCTCGTCCCAGTGTCGACAGCACCGACGAAGATGAGCGCGACTCGCTTGCCGCGCAGGCGGTCGTTGATCAGGGCGGGGTAGGCGTTCTTCACGAACGCCTGGGTGGCCTCTTGCTCGCGGACCGAGTTCGCGCGCCTTTCGCCTGCCGCCTCGAGCTGATCCTGCAGGCGGTCACGTTGCCCCATGAGCGCCTTCTTCTCCGCATCGTCGACCTTCCCGCTCATGGCGACGCCGACGAGGATCCCGATCAGGAGCGCGACGAAGACGGCCGCGAGTGACGCCACGTGATAGCGGAGATCGAACATCGTTTCTCAGGCGCTGCCGGCGATTCCATGCTTCATAAGCTCGCCGCAGTCTGGCAAAGGGCGTGCAAGCGGGCGAGCGCCTGGCGCGGTGTGAGCCGCAGCTGCTCGGCGACGATCCGCCACCACGGCGCCTCGAGCGAGAGCGTGGCGCGCGCGTGACCGCCCGAGGCCGGCTCGACCACGATCTCGGCCGCGAAGCCTTGCTGGAGGTCGCGCCAGCCGAGGCGGAGACCGGGCTCGACGCGGGTGACGACGATCAGGCCTTCGCCGCCCGGCCGGCGGAGGAGCCCGGGACTGCCGCCCCGCACGACCTCCCAGCGGGCGCCCTTCGCGAGCCCTCGCCGGTCGGGCCGGATCGAGCTGTAGCCCGGCCACCAGTCGGAGAGGTGGCGCGGCTCGGCCAGCAGCGACCAGACGTCATCGCGCGTCGCGAGCAGCTCTCGCTGCGCTTCGATCCGCACTGGCTCTGATTGTCACGCTTTGGTCACAAAGCCGTCACCCACGCGTGCGCTTCTTCTGGTTATCGTCAAATCGGGGAGGAGGCCACGGGAACCGGCGCCGCCCCCAACGCCTGGCTCAGCGGAGGCCGACGAGCTCGAGCAGACGCGTGACAAGGAGGTCGAGCAGCTCCCGCAGGTCGGGCGAGACGAGAACGGCAACTGCGATCGCGCCCAGACCCGCCGCGATGAAGGCGAGCAGCGGCCCGACCCCGACCCGGCGGCTCACGAGTCGAGAAACGCCCCTCGCGTCGATCAGCAGCTCCCCCACCTTTAGCCGCGTCAGGAACGTCGAGGACATGCCGGCGCGGTTGCGCTCGAGGAACTCGATCACGTTGAAGTGCGTCCCGACCGCGACGATCAGCGCGGCACCCTTCTCGTATGCGAGCAGCAGAGCGACGTCTTCGCTGATCCCCGGGGCGGGAACGATCTCGTAGGACAACCCGAGGCGCTCGGCGCGCTCCGCCCCCGGCGCCTCCCCGCCCTCGTAGGCGTGGATCAACAGCTCGGCGCCGCACTGGAGCGCGCGATCGGAGACGGAATCCATGTCGCCGACGATGACGTGCGGCTTGTACCCCGCCTCGAGCAGTGCATCCGCGCCGCCGTCGACCGCAACGAGGACCGGCTTGAAGTCCCTGATGTAGGGACGCACGATCCGCAGGTCGCGCTTGTGCCCGGGGCCGCGGGCGACCACGAGCGAATGACGGTCGCGGAACCGCGTGCGCAGAGGCGGAAAGTCGATCCCCTCGGCCAGGAACCGCCCCTCTTCTCGCAGGTAGCGCATCGTGTTGTCCGCGAACGACTCGAGCGCCTCCGTCACCCGGCTCCGCTGCTCCGCGAGCGCGGCCGCGAGCTCCTCCGCGCTCAGGCTGCGGCCGGCGGCGAGACAGCTCCCGTTGCGAAAGACGCTTGCCCCCCGGACGGTCAGGAGCTCTCCTTCGCTGACCTCGTCGAAGAGGCTCCCCTCCACGTCGATCAGCCGGACACCGCCGCGCACGAGGAGCAACGGCCCCGGATTCGGAAAGCGTCCCGTCTGCGAGGGAGCGACGTTGACGACCACGCGCACGCCCGACTCGAGGAGCTCCTCGGCCGAAACACGATCGAGATCCGTGTGGTCGATGATCGCCACGTCGTCCGGAGTCAGCCTCTGGACGAGGTGCTTCGTCCGGCGGTCGAGACGCGCCGGCCCGGTGTGCTCGACGAAGGTTCGAGATGTGCTCATCGCACGGTTTGCAAGAACTCTTGCCCGCCGAGCATACGGCGGAGCTCCTCTTGGCGCTGCTCCGAGTCGAGCTCTCCGATCCGGGTGTGCGTCGGATCGCCGGGGATCTTCTCGACGCTGAAATGCCGGTCGGCGACGCTTGCGATCTGGGGCAGATGCGTGATCGTGATCACCTGCGCGCGCTCCCCCAGGCGGCGGAGTGTCTCGCCGACCGAGTGCGCCGTCTGCCCGCCGATGCCGGCGTCGATCTCGTCGAAGACGATCGTCTCTCCGCCGCCGACGGCCGCGATCGCGAGCGCGACCCGTGACAGCTCGCCTCCGGATGCGGTCTGTGCGACGGGGGCGAACGGCAGACCCTCATTCGGGCGGATGAGAAACGAGACCTCGTCCGCGCCACCGGTGCCGGGCTCGCGCTCCGCGAGCTCGGCGCGGAACTCGCCCTCCCCCAGGCCAATGCCCTGGAGCTCCTGCTCGACCGCTCTCGCGAACGGCTCGGCCGCGGCAGCTCGATTCGCGCGCAGCTGCTCCGAGAGCTTGCCCGTGCGCAGCTCCGCCTTCGCCAGAGCCTTTGCGGCAGCTTCGACCGGATCGGCGCCCTCGTCAATAGCCGCGAGCTCGGCCCGCGCCTCCGCGGCCCGCGTGAGCAGCTCGCCGTAGGTTTCGCAGCGGAAGCGGCGCTTCGCATCGGCGATGCGTTCGAGCTCTGTCTCGACCTGCTCCAGCCGGTCGGGCTCGGCCTCGAGCGTATCGAGAAAGCCGCGCAGCTCGAGCGCCGCCTCGCTCAACCGGAGCTGAGCGTCGTGCAGCTCGCCGGCCGCGCGCTCGAGCTCCGTCGCGATCCCGGTCACCGGAGCGAGGGCCTGCTCGGCCCGCGCTGCGAGTCCGGCCGCACCCTCTCCCTCCTCCGGGGCGAGCGCCTCCACGGCAGCGCCGGCGGCCTCGGCGAGCTCCGTCACGTGCCGCAGCCGCTCACGCTCGGCACGCAGGGAGGCCTCGGCCTCGGGCTCGAGTCCGTCCGTGTCCTCGACGAGTGCCCGTAGCTCCGCGACGCGCGCCTGCTCGGCGTCGGCTCCGCGGCTGACCTCCTCGTGGCGCCGTCGCGCGGCAAGCAGCTCGCGCCAGGCTGCGCGCACCTCGGTGCGAAGGCGCAACTGCTCCTCGCCGCAGAACGAGTCGAGTACGTCGAGCTGGTACGAGGGCCGGGCCAGGCGGCGCTGCTCGAACTGGCCGGACATCGCGATCAGACGCTCCGCCGCGGCGGCGAGGTCCTCCCGCGCGGCGCTCCGACCCCACGCGTACGCGCGCGTGCGACCGTCTGCGAAGACCCGGCGGGCGAGCACCAGCGCGTCCTCGTCCTCGGGGCGCAGCTCGGCGAGCGCTTCGAGGCCCTCCTCGTCCAGGAGCCCCGGCCGGAGCTCGAACTCCGCCTCCACGTAGGCCTCCTCCGCCCCGGGGCCGACGAAGCCGGCGTCGCCCTTCGCGCCGAGCAGCAGTCCGATCGCCTGGGCGAGAATCGTCTTGCCCGCCCCCGTCTCGCCGGTGATCGCGTTCAGCCCCGGCGCCGGCTCGAGCTCGGCCTCACGAATGAGGACGAGGTTCTCGATGCGCAGTCTCCTCAGCACGTTGTCATGACGCGAACGTCTCCCTGTACTTCCGGAAAAAGGTCACTTCCGGCAGATGGGCGAGCAGGGTTCGCTCGTCGCCCAGCCGGACGACCACGCTCTCGTCGTGGGCGAGCTCGGCCACGGGGCGGCCGTCGACGAGCACCGAAGCCGCAACGTCGGGAGTGCGGTTCTCGATCGTCACGTCCCTGCCGCGTGGAACGACGAGCGGCCGGGCATGCAGCGAGTGCGGCGCGATGAACGTGACGGCCAGCGCGTCCAGGCCCCAGACGAGCACCGGGCCGCCATTCGAGAGGTTGTAGCCCGTGGAGCCCGAGGGCGTCGAGCAGAGCATGCCGTCGCAGGCAAGCGTGCCGAGGTCCTCGCCGCCGACGGCCCAGGCGAGCTCGATCATGCGGCCGACGAAGGAGCTTGCGACGACCACGTCGTTGACGGCCACTTCGCGTCCGCCTCCGACCTCGGCCTCGAGCGTCGGCAGCTCTGCGACCTCGTACTCGCCGGCGAACGCCCGTCTCAGACCCTCCTCGAGCCCGTCCGCGCCCATTGACGTGAGGAAGCCGACTGCGCCGAAGTTGACACCGAGGACCGGAGTGCCGCGCCCAAGTGTGCGCTGGAGCGCGCGCAGCATCGTCCCGTCACCGCCGAGCACGACGACAAGATCGGCCTCGGCGAGGTCGACGGCGTCAGGCGCTCGGGCGTGCTTCTCAGCTTCCTCCTGCGGGTAGAGAAGCTCGACCTCCGCCTCCCCGGCGACGCGCTCCAGACGCTCGAGCGCGCCGTCGATCGCCGCGGGCTGCCCGTGGGTCACGACCGCGGCAGTGCGCACGGGCTCAGCTCGTGGCGTCGTCGATCCAGTCGTCGAGGTCATCGGGCAGAGAGGGGTCTTCGCGGTGAACGAGGTGGAGGAAGAACTCCCGGTTTCCCTTCGGGCCGGGCAGGCCCGAGTCTACGACCCCGGAGGTCTGCGCAGGCCAGCCCAGAGCGTCCTCGGCGACCTCGCGCAGCACCCGGCGGTGCACGTCCCGATCACGGATCACTCCGCCCTTGCCGACCTCCTCACGCCCGGCTTCGAACTGCGGCTTGACGAGGACGAGCGCCTCCCAGCCCGGTTGCGCGAGCCGCAGCGCAGGCGGCAGTGCCGTCCGGACGCCGATGAAGGACACGTCGCACGTGATCAGCTCGGGAGCGAAGGGCAGCTCGGAGATCTCTCGCACGTTCGTCCGCTCGAGCACGGTCACGCGCGGGTCGCCGCGGAGCCTTGCATGGAGCTGGCCGCGGCCTACGTCGAGCGCGATCACGCGTGCGGCGCCGCGCTGGAGCAGCACGTCGGTGAAGCCGCCGGTCGAGGCCCCGACGTCGAGGGCGTCGCGTCCGGCGACCTCGACTCCGAGCTCGTCGAGCGCGTGCGCGAGCTTCTCGCCTCCCCGCGAGACGTAGCGCGGAGGCAAGTCGACGACGAGCCTGGCCGTCTCCTCGACCTGCTCTCCGGCCTTCGCGTGACCCTGGACGCGGCCTGCCATGACGAGCGCCTGCGCCTGGGCGCGGCTCTCGGCGAGCCCGCGCTCGACGAGCAGCACATCCAGGCGCTTGCGCACCCACGCAAGGCTAGCTGGCGGGGACGCGACTTTTGAGGCCCGAAACGAGCTCGTCCAGGAGGGACACGTCGGCGGGGATCTGCGCCAGATGCGCCCGTGCCCGTCCTTCGATCTCATCCGCCAGCTCATTCGCGCCGTCGGCGCCGAGCTGCGCTGCGAAGCCATCGCCGTCGAGGACGTCGTCGACGACCTGGTAGAGGAGCCCGAACTCCGCGGCGAAGCTCCTCCACGGCTCCTGCTCCGGCGCCGGCACGTCGCTCACCGCGAGCGCGCAGCCGACGGCGGCTTCGAACAGCCGTCCCGTCTTGAGCGAGTGCAGGCGGGTGAGATCGCCGGTCTCTCCTCTCACGTCCGCGTACTGGCCGCCGATCATCCCCAGCGTGGCGCGAGAGAGCTCGCGGGCGATCGCCGGCGTGGGATAGGAGAGCGCGAGCTCCTGCGCCTGGCCGAGGAGGGCGTCGCCGTTCAGGATCGCGGTCGCCTCGTCGAAGTGAACGTGCGAGGTCGCGCGTCCCCGCCGGACGGCGTCGTCGTCGAGCGCGGGCAGGTCGTCGTGGACCATGCCGAAGGTGTGCACGAGCTCGACCGCGGCCGCGGCGGGAAGGAGATCGCGTGGCGACGAGCCCGTCGCCTCCCCGGAGACCAGGCAGAGCAAGGGCCGGATCCGCTTGCCGCCGCCTTCGAGGCTGTAGCGCATGGCCTCGGCGAGACCGCCGAGCTCCGCCGCGAAGGGAAGCTCCGCGAGGTAGTCCTCGATCAGCGTCCGGTACCCGTCGAGCCGCGACATCTACGACCCGGTCTCTCGCCTCGCCCGCTCGAGCTCGGCCTCGACGTCGCGCGCGATCTCGGCCAGCTCGGCGAGGATGTCGATCGCAGCCTCGGCGTCCTTCGTCGATTCGAGGCGCTCGCGGGCCTGCTCGAGGCGGCCGAGCAGCTCTTCGGCGCGGCCGAGCGCCTCCTCCCCCCCGGTCATTTTGCTGCCCTCTCCCGGGCGATCCGCCCGAGGATGCCGTTGACCAGGCGCCCGGCGTCATCGGACGCGTAGCGCTTTGCGAGCCGGACTGCCTCGTCGATCGCCACCTCGAGTGGGACTTCGTCCTCCTCGAGCTCGCGGATTCCGATCCGGAGGACGTTGCGCTCGAGTGCCCCGAGCCGATCTGCGGTCCACTCGTCCGAGGCCTCGGTGATCAAGGCGTCGAGCTCGGGCGCCCGTTCCACGACCGCCTCGGCCATCTCACGCGCGAAGGGATCGATCTCGCCTTCGTACAGCGACGCCAGCGGCCGTCCCGTGACGTCCCACTGGTACAGGAGGAAGAGCGCGGTTCGCCGCGCCGCGCGCCTGCCGCTCATCCGCCTGTGAGCGCCGGCAGGCTGTGGCCCGCCTCCGCCAGGAAGCCCGTCGAGTAGCGCCCGGTCGCGAACTGCTCGCTGCGCAGGATGTCCATCGCGGCCGCCTTCGTCGTCGGCACGCCCGCCACCTCGAGCTCGGCGAGCGCGCGCAGGCAGCGATCGATGGCGGCCGGTCGATCGCCGTCCCAGACGATCACCTTGGCGATCAGGGAGTCGTAGTTCGGCGGAATGACCGAGCCTTCTTCGAGGTGCGTGTCGACGCGCACACCCGGTCCGAGCGGAACCCGCAGGCGCCTGATCGTCCCCGGCACGGGGAGAAACTCGCGAGTCGGATCCTCCGCGTTGATGCGAATCTCGATCGCGTGCCCGCGCCGCTCGGCCCGGCCGGTGCCCGAGAGCCGCTCGCCCGCTGCGATGCGCAGCTGCTCCCGGACGATGTCGATTCCGGTCACCAGCTCGCTGACCGGATGCTCGACCTGGAGCCGTGCATTCAGCTCGATGAAGTAGAACGAGCCGTCGGGGCCGAGGATGAACTCGAAGGTGCCCGCGTTCCGGTAGTCGATCGCGAGTGCGGCCCGCTCGGCCGCGGCCTCCATCTGCTCGCGCGTCTCGGCGGTGAGCGCAGGCGACGGCGACTCCTCGATCAGCTTCTGATGCCGCCGCTGGATCGAGCACTCGCGCTCGCCGAGCGTGAGCACTCCGCCGACGCCGTCCGCGAGCACCTGGATCTCGACGTGGCGGGCAGGGGAGATCGCCTTCTCGAGGTAGAGACCCGGATCTCCGAAAGCCGCCTCGGCCTCCCTGGAGGCGGTCTGGAAGGCGCCCTCGAGCTCGTCCGGCTCGTGCACGAGCCTCATGCCCTTGCCGCCGCCTCCGGCGATCGCCTTCAGCAGGACGGGATAGCCGGCGTCGTCCGCCACGGCGCGGGCCTCGTCGAGCGTGGCCTCCGCCTCGGTTCCCGGCACGACCGGGACTCCTGCGGCCGCGAGCTCACGTTTCGCTGCTGCCTTGTCGCCCATCCGCGCCATCGTGTCGGCGCTCGGGCCCACGAAGACGAGCTCGTTGTCGGCGCACGCCTCGACGAAGGCCGGGTTCTCGGCGAGGAACCCCCAGCCGGGATGGACGGCTTCGCAGCGCGTGGTGGTAGCGGCCGCGATCAGGGACGGGATCCTGAGATAGCTCTCGGCGGCCGGCGCCGGGCCGACGCAGACGGCGCGGTCGGCGAACCTCGTGTGCAGCGCGCCCTCGTCTGCCGTCGAGTACACGGCGACCGCTTCGACGCCGAGCTCGTGGAGGGCGCGGATCACCCGGACGGCGACTTCCCCGCGATTGGCGATCCTCGACCGCCTGGCCGTTCTGGACATGGATGACCCGGACGACACCCTCGATCTCGGCCTTCACCTCGTTCATCAGCTTCATCGCCTCCAGGATGCAGAGCGTCTGGCCGGGAGCCACTGCGTCGCCTTCCTCGACGAACGGCGGCGCACCCGGCTGAGGCGCCCGGTAGAAGGTGCCGACCATCGGCGCCTCGATGCGAATCCTGCCGTCGGCCGCGGGCTCCGCCGCTCCCGCGGGCTGCGGCTGGGCTCCCGGTTCCGGCGAGGGGCCGGCGGGCTGGGCCGGCGCCACGGGCTCTTCGGTGCGCCGCACGGAGACACGCGTCCCCTCCTCCTCGACGGCGATCTCGGCGATGCCGGTCTCCTGGACGATGCGCACGACCTCACGGATGCGTTCGGCCCGGGATTGGTCGACGCCGCCTGCCGCGAGAGAGTCGTCGCCGCTGGAACGGTCGCGGATCGCGCGCAGGAGCGGCTCGGCCTCCTCTCCAAAGAGCGCGAGCAGCAGGAGCTCCTCCTCACTCGCGGCGAGACCTTTCGCCTCCTCCCGAATCGCGTCCAGGTCGACGACGGGGTCGCCGGGCGGATGACCTTCCGAAAGCAGGGAGACAGCCCGCTTCACGGTCGAGTCGATCTTCCCGGGCGGCGTGCCAAATCGGCCGTCGAGAAGCGCGCGCAGCTCGTCGATCACGGTCTGGTAGCGCGTCGCCGAGAGCACGTGGACGAGAGCCTGGGAAGCGAGGATCTGGCCGATCGGAGCGGCGACCGGCGGCGAGCCGGCTTCGCCGCGAATCACGGCCAGCTCGTCGAGGACGTCGTCGAGCCTGTCACTCGCTTCGTATGCGCGCAGACGCGTATCGATCGCGGCCACGAGCCCGGCGGGGAGCTCGTGCTGGGCGGCGCGCACGGCGATGTGCGGGGCCAGGGGGGTCACCGGCGCATCCCCGATGAACTCGTCGATGATCTCCGCCGCCTGCCAGAGAGTCGCGACGTCGAGGCCGCTGTCGAGATCGAGCCCTGTGAGCGCGCTGGCCAGACCCTCGCCCGAGACTCGATGGAGGGCGAGCGCGATCGGGTAGACCGCGCAGGCGATGCGGTCCGCGCCGGCGCGGGCGGCTTCCAGCGCGGCCGCGAGCCCGCTGCCTGCGGCACCCTGGCAGTAGAGGCCGACCGGGAGGCTGCTCGCCTCGGCCAGGGCAGCGACGAGCTCGTGAGCACGATGCGGCTCGAGGGCACCCGCCGGATCGTGCAGCAGCACCCGAGCGGCGCCGAGCTCGGGCAGCTTGCGCGCCTGCTCGACGAGCTGGTCGGTCTCGCCGCCCCGACCCGGGCTGTAGAGCAGTCCGGCATCGAACTCCCGGTCGGCCGAGGTGATCGCCTCGCCCGCCTCGCGGAGATTCGAGACGTCATTCAGCGGGTCGTGCAGACGGAAGACGTCGATCCCGTTCTCGGCCGCGCTGGCGACGAAACGGCGGGCGAAGTCCCCGCCGACGGGGCGGGAGCCGACGAGGAAGCGCCCGCGAAGCGCCATCCCGAGCGGAGTCTTCGTGCGCGCCTTGAGCGCGCGGATCCGCTCCCAGGGGCTCTCGACCCCGCGCCGGACGGCTGTGTCGAACACGCCTCCTCCGGAGACCTCGAGCGCGGCGAACCCAGCGCCGTCGAGCAGCTCCGCGAGCCGCAGGAGATCGGCGTTCGGCATCCGCCCGGCGAGCGGCTCCTGACTGAGCAGCCGGATGGTCGTGTCGATCAGCGCAGGCACGGACGAGAGGGTAACTCGCCCTACTAGTAGCCGCCGTTAGGCGCGCGAGATATAGCGGCCCTCGCGGGGATCGACCTTGATTCGGTCGCCCGTGTTCACGAAGAGCGGGACCTGCACCATCGCGCCGGTCTCGAGCTTGGCCGGCTTCGTCACGTTCGAGACGGTGTCGCCCTTGACGCCGGGCTCGGTCTCGGCGACGGAGAGCTCGATCGACGACGGAAGCTGGAGCCCCGACGGCTTGCCGTCGACGGTCAGGATCTGAACGGTCGTCGACGTCGGGATGAATGCGAGCTCCTCCGCGACCGACTTCCGCGGCAACGAGAACTGCTCGTAGGTCTCGTCCTCCATGAAGACGACGTCGTCGCCCGAGTCGTAGAGGTACTGCGCGCTCTTGACCTCGGTGTGCATGCGCTGGAACTTCTCGCCGGCACGGAAGGTCCGCTCGACGACGGCGCCGGAGCCGAGGCTCTTCAGCTTCGTGCGCACGAACGCGCCGCCCTTCCCGGGCTTCACGTGCTGGAACTCGACGATGCGCCAGACGTCGCCGTCGACCTCGATGTGCATGCCGTTCTTGAACTGGTTCGTGTTGACGTTCTCAGCCATCGGCTGCGAAATCTAGTGCCCCGTCCAGTAATGCCGCTGAGCTTCTGGGTCGCGAGCACCAAGCCAGAGGCCGCACTCGCCCGCGGCCAAGGCTGGATGAAGCCTTGGTAAGGGCGAGGGTGGGCTCTGGCGCCGCGTGATCGCGGGCCAGAAGCCGGCACTAAGGCATCGCTTGCGATGCCGACCATGGGAGGCCGTGCCGGCTTTGCCGGTACGGCCGTTTTGTATTGCTGGATGGGGCACCTAGTCGACGGTCAGCAGATCCTTCGTGAACGTGGTCAGGATCTCGGGCTCGCCGTCGCGGACGACGACGAGGTCCTCGATGCGAATCCCGCCGAGCCCGGGGATGTAGATGCCCGGCTCGACGGTGACGACATTCCCCGCGGCGAGCGTGTGGCGCGACTCCTGCGCGAGGCGAGGATCCTCGTGGACGAGGAGACCGACGCCGTGGCCGAGCCCGTGGCCGAAGAACTCGCCGTAGCCGGCCGCCTCGATCCGGTCGCGCGCCTCGGCGTCGACTCCGGGGCCGGACGCGCCGGGCCGGACGGCATCGAGCGCCGCGAGCTGCGCGTCGAGGCAGATCTCGTAGGCCCTCATCAGCTCCTCGGGCAGCCGGCCGGTGGCGAAGGTGCGCGTGCAGTCGGAGCAGTAGCCGTCGACCATGCAGCCCGCATCGACGAGCAGGATCTCGCCCGGCTCCACACGTCGGTCGCCGGGACGGGAGTGCGGCTTGGCCGAGTTCGGTCCCGAGGCGACGTGAACTGCAAAGGAGACGCTGTCCGCGTGGCCGTCGTGCAGGAACCGCTCCATGCGCCAGGCGAGGTCGCCCTCCGTCTCGCCGACGAGATCGCCCTCGTCCGCGAAGCGCTGGAAGGCGTTGCTCGCAATCTCCGCCGCGCGGCGGATCGTGTCGATCTCGCCCTCGTCCTTCACCGCCCGCAGCCCCTCGACGAGGCCGTAGCGGGCGACGGCGTCGATGCCGCCGGCGTGGAGACGCGCATAGCGCTCGTAGGTGAGCGACGAGGCCTCGAACCCGATCCGGCCCGAGAGCAGCTCCGAGAGCGTCTGGAAGAGGTCCCGCTTCGCCTCGACGAACTCGACGCCCTCGATGGCGCGGGCGCTCTCGGCATAGCGGAAGTCCGTGAAGAGCCGCACCCGGTCCTCCTCGACGAGCAGAGCGGCGTTCGAGCTGCCCAGTCCGGAGAGGTAGCGCACATTCGCCGGATCAGAGACGAGCAGCGGCTCCTCCAGGAGGGCACGAAGCCTCTCGACCCGGCCGTTCATCCGCGCGCTGCGAGGAAGGCGAGCGCCTCGCGGTAGCCGTCGGGACCGTGGCCGAGGATCCGGCTGGCCGTGAGATCGGAGAGCACGGAGCTTTTCCGCCACTCCTCGCGCTCCTCGGGGTTCGAGAGGTGAACCTCGACGATCGGGCCGGAGAAGATCTCCAGCGCGTCGCGGATCGCGTAGCTGTAATGCGTCCAGGCGCCCGGGTTGGCGATCACGGCGTCGGCCCAGTCGAGCGCCTCGTGGCACCAGCCCACGTACTCGCCCTCGCTGTTCGTCTGCCGGCAGCGAACGGTGTGCCCGAGCTCGCCTGCCCACTCCTCCACGCGCTGCTCGAGCTCATGGAGGGAGAGGCCGCCGTAGAGCGCCGGATCCCTGCGCTCGAGGACATCCAGGTTGACCCCGTTCAGGACGTCGACCCGCACGCCGCCACTCTAGTGCGCGATCAACTCGTCGAGCGCGTGGCGAGCGTCGTCCGGGGGCACAGGTGTGAGAAATGCGCCCTCGTCGCCGAGCAGGACGAGCCTGAGCTCTCCCTCGCTCGACTTCTTGTCGCGGAGAAGCGCGTTCCACGCGCGCTCGCGGTCCGCGCGCACGGGCTGGGGCGCGAGCACCTCCTGGACGACGCCGGTCGGCCGGCCAGAGAGCCGCAGGGCAGCGAGGAGGCCGAGCGCGACAGCCTCCCCATGCGAGACCCGGTAGTCGGACGCCGCCTCGAGGGCGTGCGCGAACGTGTGACCGAGGTTGAGGATCCGCCGGTCGCCATGCTCAAGAGGGTCGCGCAGGCACACCGCGGTCTTGAATGCCGCACAGCGGCGCACAAGCTCGTGCTCCGTGAGCTCCCAGAGCGCCTCGCCGGCAAGGAGGCCGGTCTTGACGACCTCCGCCATGCCGTTTGTCCGCTCCCGATCGGGAAGCGTCGCGAGAAAGCGCGGCGCGACGAGCGTGCGGGCGGGCCAATGGAACGCTCCGACGAGGTTCTTCCCCTCTGGGAGGTCGATCGCCGTCTTGCCGCCGATCGCCGCGTCCACTTGGCCGACCAAGGTCGTCGGCACCGCAACCCAATCGACCCCGCGCAGGTAGGTGGCCGCGACGAAGCCGGCGAGATCCGTCGTCGAGCCGCCGCCGAAGGCGACGACCGTGCCGGAGCGGGCGAGCCTGAGGGCGCGCCAGAGACGCCCCGCGTTTTCGAGCGTCTTCGCCTGCTCCCCGGCCGGCACGGCGTGGACCTCGGCCTCGATCGGAGAGCCGTGGAGCCGGAGGACATTCTCGTCCGCAACGATCTCGGCCGGCTCCGGGAGCTCGAGCGCATCGCCGATCACGATCGCGCCAGCGGCAAGAACGATGTCGTCGGCGTCACGGACGCGCGCGTCGGCGAGCCGCTCGTAGAGGACGCGCCGCTCCTCGTACAGGCGGCGGAAGTCGGTCTCGTCCTGCGCAAGCGGACGGTTGCTTCCCTTGACGCGGCTCCAAGACGTGTCGACGTCGACGTCCAGCCAGACCGTGATGGCTCGCTCGCGGAGCGCCGAGCGGACCTTCTCCGACGTCACGGCCCCTCCCCCAAGCGCAAGAACGCTCAGCTCTTCCATACCCAGCGCGAAGAGCGTTTCGTCCTCCTCGACCTGCCGAAACGCGGCTTCGCCATGCTCCCGGAAAAACGAGGGGATGTCGTTTCCGACCTCGTGCTCGATGACCGCGTCTAGATCGTGCGGGGTGCGCCCGATCTTCCGGGCGACCTGCTCCGCGAGCCTCGTCTTACCCGCGCCCATGAACCCGATCAGCGCGACGTGTTTGTCTAGCGCGGCGACCAATCGATCCGCTCCAGGTACGCCCGATGGGCGGCGACGAAATCACCCACTGCGTCACCGCCGAACTTCTCCCTGGCCGCGCGGGCGAGCTCGAAGGCGACCGAGGCTTCGGCGACGACCGCCAGAGCTTCGACTGCCGCTACGTCGCTGCGCTCGACGAGGGCCTCGGCCGGCTCTCCAGTCTCCAGGTCGACCGTACGGAGCGGCCGCATCAGCGTCGGCAGCGGCTTCATCGCGGCGCGAAGGACGATCTCCTCTCCGTTCGACACTCCGCCCTCGATCCCGCCGGCGCGGTTGGTCTCCCGGTGGAGGCCACGCTCGTCCCGGAAGATCTCGTCGTGGGCGGCCGAGCCCCGCTCGCCGGCAAGCGCGAACCCGTCGCCGATCTCGACGCCCTTGACCGCCTGGATGCCCATCACCGCCGCGGCGAGACGACCGTCGAGACGGTCTTCCTTCCTCGCGTACGAGCCGAGTCCGGGCGGGACACCGCTCGCACGCACCTCGACGATTCCGCCCACGGTATCTCGGTCGACCTTGGCCTCGTCGATGTTGCCTGTTTGGACAACAGATCCGGCGACCTCGACGCCGATCTGGGCAAGCAAGGTCTTGGCGACCGCGCCGGCGGCGACCGTGAGCGCGGTCTGCCTGGCGCTCGCCCGCTCGAGGGCGTCGCGGGCGTCGGCGAGGCCGTACTTCAAGGCTCCCGCGAGATCGGCGTGGCCGGGCCGCGGAACCGTGACCGGCTTCGTCCCTTTCCCACCGGGCTCGCCCTCCGGAGGCCAGGGGCTCATCCCCCACTCCCAGTTCGCGTGGTCGCGGTTGGCGACGAGCAGCGCAAGCGGGGTGCCGAGCGTTCGTCCGTGCCGAAGCCCTGCGAGCACCTCCACCCTGTCCTGCTCGAGCTGCTGGCGCGGACTGCGTCCGTAGCCCCGCTGCCGCCGAGCGAGGTCGACGTCGATCCGCTCGCGGTCGAGGACGAGCCCGGCGGGCAGACCGCTCAGGATCGCCACGAGAGCGGGCCCATGCGATTCCCCGGCCGTCGCCAGCTCGAGTGTCACGAAGGCAAGCCTACGACGCGGCGCATGACCTCGACAGGCGCCGAAACCCCGGTCCAGAGCTCGAACGCGGCCGCGCCCTGGGCGACGAGCGCCTCGAGCCCGCCGACGACTCTCGCACCCGCGACCGCCGCGGCACGCGCGGTCGCGGTCTCGGGATACGGGAGATCCACCAGCGTTTGCCCCGGGCCGAGCTCCACCAGGACCTCGTCCCGGGCCGAGGTGGCATTGACGACGAGGTCCGCGCCGTCCGCATCAGGCGGCCACTCGCCGCTTCGCGAAAAGACACGTGCGCCCGGCAACGCCGCGTTGAACGCGGTCGCGGCTCCGCCGTCGCCGAGGATCACCGGGCGCTCCGCGGGCAATCCTTCGAGCACCGCGGGATCGGTGGAGTAGCCCTCGATGCGGTCGTCCGAGAACACGAGCGTGTTCACCGAGGGGGTGTCCCCTTCGGCCAGCGCCGCCGCGGCCAGTTTGTGCGGAGTCGTCACGTTCGCGCCCGCGAATCCGGCCGCGGCGAGGCCGCGAACCGCCTCCGCAAACCGCCCCGGCGGAACGTCGAGCGCGACGTAGGCCCAGTCGAGCCCGCGCGCGGCGAAGGCCGCGTTCTGCATGCGCGGGGAGAGCGAGTCGGCCACCGGCTGACCGAGCAGAGCGACCAGTCGCGTGCCAGCCGTGATCAACCGTAGCCGTGCTGGTTCTTGTAGTTCTCGAACTCGCTCTCGCTCGCCGTGAAGAAGTGGTGGATCTTGTCCGGCTTGCGAACGAAGAAGAGGTAGTCGACGTCGGCGGGGTGGGCGGCCGCCTGGATCGAGGCGAGACCCGGGTTCGCGATCGGCGTCGGCGGCAGACCCGGGACCTCGCGTGTGTTGTACGGATTCTTGCTGTGTAGCTGCGAGTCGCGGAGCGGCTCGTCCGCGGGCACGTGCAGCCCGTACCGGGTAGTCGCGTCGATCTGAAGCTTCATTCCGTCATGCAGCCGGTTGTAGATGACGGCGGCGACGAGGGCCCTCTCCTCCGGCGCGATCACTTCCTTCTCGACCATCGAGGCGATGATCAGGACGTCGTACGGCGTGAGGTTCCTCGACTTCGCGTAGGCGAGATCGACCTTGCGCCAGTTGCGGTCGAAGGACACGAGCTGCCGGGCCACGAGCTGCTTCGAGGTGGTCGTCGCCGTGAACTCGTAGGTTGCCGGAAAGAGGAAGCCCTCGAGCGGGCGGCGCCCGCCGTCGCGCGCGAACCTGCCGGGAAGCTTCGACGAGGCGCTCGCCTTCAGGTACGCCTTCGCCGAGAGCCGCGGGCTGATCTTCCGCCGTTCGCGGGCGATCGCGTCAACGGCCTCGATCCGGTCGGCCATCTCCGCGCGCGTGAAGCCCTCGGGGAAGATGATCCTGAGCGGAGCAGGCGCGGCGGCCACGGTCGGCGCCTTCTTCGTGCCCCCGTCGCGGATGCTGCCGACGGCAATGGCGGCGAGCGCGACGAGCGCGCTCAGTCCGAGAGCGAGCACGACGAGCGCGACGATGCGGCGGGCGACGATGCGCGACCGCGGTGGGCGTGGTCGCCCAAGCGGCGGCTCGGACCGGCTCACCGGGGCGCGTTGCTCGACCATGCCAGGTAGCTCGAAAGGAGATGGGCCGCCGCGCGCGCATCCGTGGGGTGCGCCGAGCTTTCGCCCCGCTCGGCGAGATCCGTCGTGAACCGCTCGTCGAAGGTCTCCACGGGCACGTCGAGAGTCTGGCGGAGTGAGGAGACGAACTCCTCCGTCTCCGTCGCCTGCTCGCCGTGCTCGCCGCGCATCGTGAGCGGCAGGCCGACGACGACGCGCTCCGCTTCGTGTGTGCGCACGAGCTCGGCCAGCCGTGCCAGTCCGGCGTCGCTCGCGGCACGTTCCACCACCTCGAGCGGCCGCGCCACGGTGCCCGTTGGATCGGAGACCGCGACACCGGTGCGGGCAGAGCCGTAGTCGAGGGCGAGCACTTTCAAGCGATCGGAGGGGCCAGCTCGCTCTTCGCGATCTCATACGCCTCGGCGAGCCCCTCGGGATTCTTGCCGCCCGCTTCGGCGAGGTTCGGCCGCCCGCCGCCTCCGCCGCCAATCTTCTTCGCCGCCTCCTTCACGATCGCCACCGCGTCGGCGCCCTGATCGACGCGGGACTTGTCGAGGTTGATGACCAGATAGGCGCGGCCGTCGTCGATCGACCCGAGCACGACAGCGCTCGCCTGCTTCGACTGGCGGAGCTGGTCGGAGAGATCGCGCAGCTCGGAGCCCTTCATCGACTTCACCTCCGCGACGACGATCCCGTTGGCCTCGTCGCGCACCGTGACCTCGGCTTCGGCGGCTCGCACGGGTTTCTTCGACTCCTTGCGCGCGCGGGTCAGCTCGTCGCGTAGCTCGTCGGCCTCGTGCGTCTTCCCGCGCAGGTAGGCATACGCCTCGCCGGACGTGAGCGCCTCGATGCGGCGAGCCCCGGCGCCCACGGAGGACTCCGAGAGGATCACGAACGGGCCGATCTCGGCCGTCCAGCGCACGTGCGTCCCTCCGCAGAGCTCCCTCGAGAAGCCCGGGATCTCGATCACGCGCACCTCGTCGCCGTACTTCTCCCCGAAGAGCATCATCGCGCCGAGCTTGCGCGCCTCGTCGATCGGGGTCACGAACGCGTGCACGGGGAGGTTCTCGAAGACCTTCTCGTTGACGATGTGGGAGACCTGCTCCCGCTCGTCGTCGCTGAGCCCTTGTCCATGCGTGAAGTCGAACCGCAGCTTGTCGGGGCGAACCGCCGAGCCCGCCTGCTGAACGTGCTCGCCGAGGACGTCGCGAAGAGCCTGATGAAGGAGGTGGGTTGCCGTGTGGTTCGCCATCGTCGGGAAGCGCACCTTCCACGGCACGACCGCGCGGACGCGATCGCCCTCGGCAAAGCCCTCGCCGCGGAAGAGCAGCACCTGGTCGTCACCGATGCGGTATGCCTCCTCGAGCTGAGCCCGGGCACCCGTCTCCTCGTGCTCGACGAAGCCCGCGTCGGTGACCTGCCCGCCGCCGGCTGCGTAGAAGGGCGATTCGCGGAGCTTGGCGAGGAAGTCGCCGTCCCCGAGCTCTTCGAGGGCTCCGATCTGGGTCAGCGCCTCGGTCTTCTCGTAACCGACGAATTCCGTCTGGAAGCCCGCCTTCTCGGCGAACTCCCCGGCCCGGGCCTCGGCGCGGCCGCCGCCCGACCGGGAACGCTCCCGCTGATCGGCCATCAGCCGCGTGAAGGTCTCCTCGTCGATCGGAAGCCCACGCTCGAGCGCGAGCTCCCGGGTCAGCTCGAGCGGGAACCCGTACGTGTCGTGCAGGAGGAACGCGTCCTCGCCCGAGATCGACGCTCTTGCCGCAACCTCTTCGAACAGCCGCAGACCTCGCTCGAGGGTCTGGTTGAAGCGCTCCTCCTCGGCCTTGACGATCTCCTGGATCCGCTCGCGGTTCTCGGCGACCTCGGGGTGCCACGGTCCCATCTGCTCCGCGACGACGTCGGTGATTCGCCAGAGATCTACGAGCCCGATCGTCCGCGCCTGCTGGACGGCGCGCCGGATGATGCGGCGCAGGACGTAGCCGCGACCCTCGTTCGAAGGCAGCACCCCGTCGCCGACGATGAACGTCATGCCGCGCCCGTGGTCGGCGAGAATCCGGTGGGCCTTCGTCGCCTTCTCGGATGCGCCGAACGCGACCCCGCTCTCGGCTGCGATCCAGTCCATGATCATCTGGTAGCCGTCCGTCTCGTAGACCGAGATCACGTCCTGCAGGATCGACGCCGACCGCTCGAGGCCCATGCCCGTATCGACGTTCTGCTTGGGCAGCGGGGTCACCGTCCCGTCCTCGTGGAGCTCGTACTCCATGAAGACGAGGTTCCAGAACTCGAGGAAGCGCTCGCACTCGCAGCCGGGCGCGCACTCCGGACGCAGGCAGCCGATGTGCTCGCCGCGGTCGTAGAACATCTCCGTGTCGGGGCCGCACGGGCCCGGGCCGCCCACCGACCAGAAGTTGTGCGAGCGGTCGAGCCGGACGATCCGCTCGGGCGGCATGCCGATCTGCTCCCAGAGGCGCACCGCCTCCTCGTCCTCGCCGAGGCCGAGCTCCGGATCGCCCGCGAAGACCGTGACCCAGAACCGGTCCGCGTCGACCTTCAGGTGCTCGAAGACGAACTCCCAGGCGTGCTCGATCGCGCCTTCCTTGAAGTACTGACCGAACGAGAAGTTGCCGAGCATCTCGAAGAAGGTGAGGTGGTAGCCGTCGAGCCCGACCTCGTCGATGTCGGGTGTCCGGAAGCACTTTTGCGAGCTGGTGAGAAGCGGCGCAGGCGGCTGGTCGCGGCCGAGGAAGTAGGGCATCAGCGGCTGCATCCCGGCGCTGATCAGCAGCGTCGAATGGTCCCACTCGGCCGGGATCAGCGACGCCGAAGGATGCCGTTTGTGCCCCTTCGACTCGAAGAAGGAGAGAAAGCCTTCACGAAGCTCCGCGGTCGTCCGCACTCAGGTGATTGTACGAGTCACACTTTCGGCACGATTTCGGGGCACACGGGTGCGCTTTTCACGAGTACGATCGCCGCGGGGAGGAGGCCGGGCGAACCTTCTTTAGGATCCTGATGGGGGAACTCAGCCCCCGGCTGCGCGCCGCTTCGCGGTCTCCTCCTCCTCCTCCTCCTCCTCCTCGGCGATCTCCTCGCGAATCTTCTCCAGCGACCGGCGAATGAGCCTCGAGACGTGCATCTGCGAGATTCCGATCTGCTGCGCGATCTGTGACTGGGTGAGCCCCTTGAAGAAGCGCAGGTGGAGGATCCGGCGCTCCCGTTCGTCGAGAACGCGGAAGCCGGGCGCGAGCACGGCCCGGTCCTCCGAGACCGCGTACTCAGGCTCCTCTGCGCCGAGCGACTCGAGCGGGTCGAGCTCCCCCTCCTCGTCCTGCCCACCCCCGGTCGAGAGCGACACGGAGCTGTACGCCCGGCCACTCTCGAGTGCCTCGACGACAGCCTCCTCCTCGGCGTTGGACGCCTTCGCGAGCTCCGGAATTGTCGGCGAGCGCCCGAGCTCGACGGTCAGCTCCTCGATCAGCTTCGAGAGCTGGACGTTGAGCTCCTGGAGACCGCGCGGGACCCGCACCGACCAGCCCTTGTCGCGGAAGTGGCGCTTGATCTCCCCGATGATGTTCGGCGTCGCATAGGTCGTCAGCTCGACGCCGCGGTCGACGTCGAACCTGTCGATCGCCTTGATCAGCCCGATGGCTCCGATCTGGACGAGGTCGTCGAGCTGCTCACCACGGTACGAGTAGCGTCGTGCGAGCGAGCGGACGAGTGACATGTACTGCTCGATCAGCTGCTCGCGGGCCGCGAGGTCGCCCTCCTCGTGGTAGCGGCGCAACAGAGTGCGGTCGTCGACCGGCGTCATTCGCCGCGCGCCTCCAGCCGCTTGGTCAGCTTCAGCCGGTCGCCGTCCTCGCCTGCCTCGAGCTCGACCTCGTCGACGAGGGTGTCCAGGATCCTGCGCAGGCCAACCGCTTCTCCAGCTTCGGCTGCCAGCTCCTCGCGCACCCCGTCGCGCATCGGCCAGATCGTCGTCTCGATCTGCGCCTTGCCGACCTTCAACGCGATCGTGACGTGCTCGGTCTCGCGTGCCCGCTCGAGCACGGCGTCGAGCGCCAGCTGAAGATCCTCGAGGTGCTCGATCGTCAGGTCGAGGCGAATCCCGAGCCCGCCCAGCACGAGACGCGCGACGCTGTAGTACGCACGGTCGCGCGGGATCGTGAGGGTGATCTCGTCAGCGGTCAGGGTCGAGCTCCTCCTCCTGAACAACGCGGAAAGACCCGTTCAGGGTTCGCGGTCACGGGGTGCTCGACGCGATCGTGCCAGCGCCGACGACGATCTCGCCCTCGTAGACGACCGCCGTCTGTCCGGGCGCCACACCGTAGGCGGGCTCGTCGAGCTCGAGAGCGAACCCGTCCGGCGTCGGCTGGACCCATGCCGGCACTGCGGGTGAGCGGTAGCGCAGCTTCGCGTCGCCTCTCGTGACGGACGCGTAGAGCTTGCCCCTCGCAGTTACCGTTCGCCGGGCGAGCGACTCGCGCGAGCCAACCACGACGGTGTTCGTCTCCGGAACGGTGCGCACCGCGTACACGGGTGCCCCGGCGGCGACGCTCAGGCCGCGCCTCTGCCCCGGCGTGAAGCGCCAGAAGCCGTCGTGGTTGCCGACCGTCGCGCCGTCCTCCCGGACGATCGGGCCTTCCTGCGCTCCTAGCCCCTGGCGCTCTAGGAACTCCCGGTAATCCGCGCCGCCGAGGAAGCATGCCTCCTGGCTGTCGGCGCGCCGGGCGACCGCGAGCCCTGCGCGCTCGGCCTCCGCGCGCGTCTCCTCCTTCGTCTGGTCGCCGAGCGGAAACCAGATGCGGTCCAAGGTCGCGGGATCGACGCGCGCGAGCATGTACGACTGGTCCTTTCGCTCGTCGACAGCGCGCGCGAGCAGCGGCTGCCCTCGGTGCTCGACGATGCGGGCGTAGTGGCCGGTGGCGAGCCGGGCGGCGCCCGCTCGGCGGGCGAATGCCAGGAGCTGGGCGAACCGGAAGCTGCCGTTGCAACGCGTGCACGGATTCGGCGTCTCTCCCCGCGCGTAACCCTCGACGAAAGGCCGGACGATCGCCTTTCGAAATGCCTCACGGGCATCGAGCGTGACGTGCGGGATCCCGAGCGCGTGACACGTCTCGCGGGCGGCGATCACCGCCGACGGCGAGCAGCACGCCCGCTCCACGTCCGGCCCTTGCGGGTCGATCCAGAGCCGGAGCGTGACCCCGATCGCCGCCGGTCCGGCGCGAAGCAGGGCAACGGCGCTGTCGACTCCGCCGCTCATCGCGACAGCGATCCGACCCGGACGCACGTGGGCCCGGAAGATCGGCCCGATCGCGTTCGCCAGCGCGTCGACTGCCAGGCGCTCGCCGCCGACCGCCGCCGCCTCGAGCAGGGTCAGACCGGTGAGCGGCCGCTCGAGCCCTTCGGCGTCGGCGTCCACGATTCGATCGCCCTCGACGGCCAGACGGACGAACGCCCACGCACCGTCGACTGACGCGTCTCCGGTGACCTCCAGCATCTCAGCCAGGCTACCCGAGAAATTGGTGCCCCACCCTGCCGATGTTCCCGCCGCCTTTGCGAACCTGGACTAGCCAGGTGGGTGCCCTGCCGGAGGCCCCTGAAGGCCTGCCGGACACAGGCTCCCTCTGCAGTGGTGTTGGTTCAACATGTACGCGACGGGCCACGCACAGGGTCGGGCGGTCTCACTCTAGCGCGCGTAGCTCCAGCGAACCGCGACCCGCCCCGTGACTCCCAGTCGTCGGGCGAGTGCCGGAGTGAGGCCGAAGCGGGCCCCGCGCGCGACCGGCCCGGGTGCGATCACCTGGGTCAGGAGGTCCTGGCCCCGGTAGCTGATGTAGAGCTTGGCGCCGCAGGGCAGGACGGGATCGGCGATGCCCAGGCTGGCAGCGCGCAGGCGGACACCGCATGCGGTGGTCGCCCCCTCGAGCTCCCGGCCCCAGGGCGCGGCGTGGGCGTCGCGCCATGGGCCGACGCGCTCGGGCAAACGCTCACGAGAAGCAGACTGGTCCCGCCCCGACGCAATCGCGAGGCCGAGGACCGCCGCGAGAAGCGCGACGGCCGCGAGCGCGATCTGCCGCTGGGCCAGCTCAACGGGCACCATCTACGCCATCCGGATGGGCGCCGGACTCATACAGGCGCCTACGCGCGCAGAACGAAGCGACGCGGACGGGAGGTCCGCCGAGCGTGCCCCGCTACCGCTCCTCTTCACTCGAACCCTCGGCCTGCTCGGAACGATCGCGAGGGCCGAAGAGGATCCAGCGGCGGCGCGGCCTGGGCCGCAGGGGCTCGAGGCTGTAGCGAGCTCTTGACTCCTCGGCCTGGCGGAAGGCAATGGCCTCCTTGGTCTCGGCGGGCTCGGTTGGCGACGCGATCATCGTCTCCTCCTCGGCAGGGGGAGGTGTCGCCGGAGGCGGCTCGGGCGAAGGAGGAGGGTGCTCCTCGACGACTTCCTCGTCGACCACCTCGCGTCGCGGAGCTTCCGCGACCGGGCCGCTGTAGCGCCCGACCATCGAGACGCGCGGACTCTGCCGCCAGGCGAAGTACTCGATCATCGCCACGAGAACCCAGCCCACCGCCATCACGAGGATGATCAGGGCCGGCCGCAGGTCGGCAAGACCGACGACGACCGCGAGCAGAATCAGGAAGCCCGCTTCGAGAACGAATCTCGGCCCCAGTGCAGCTGGCATCGGTGGGAAGGTTAGAGCGCGCTACACGTTCGTGCCGCCGGAGCCAGACGGCGGCTCCCCGGACTGCTCGGGAGGCGAGCCCGGAGAAGCAGGCGGCGCCCCATCCGATGGCTGTGCCTGGCGTGGCGGCCCCGGCGTCCCCGCAGCGGGGACCGGACGGAGAGGCTGGGAAGCCTGAGCGACGTCGCCGTTCCCGGACCCTTCGATCTCGGGCTCAGCCGCTCTGCTCGACTGCGCAGCCGACTCGGCGGCCTTGACGATCGCCTCGGCCACCTCGCTGGCGGCAGCCTCTCCGAGCCCGGCAGCGCCGAGCAGCTGCTCTGTGCCCTGCTGTGCGCGGGCGATGATCGCCGACGCCTGGGCTCGGGCCCACTCCAGGGTCTGCTCGACCTCGGCACGCGTGGCGTTCGCGAGCTCGGTCGCCTGGTGCCGCGACTGCTCGAGCAGTCGCGCGCCTCGCGTCTCGGCCTCGCGCAGCTCCTTCGCCGCGTCGCGGTTCGCGTCGGCGACGAGCTGGCGCGCCTCGTTGCGGGCTGCAGTCAAGATCTCGGTTCGCTGGCGCTCGCTCTCGTCGCGGTGCCGCTGGACCTCTGCCTCGCGCCGCTGCGACTCGACCTGCTTCTGCCGCACCTCCTGCTCGGTGCGCTGAATCTGGGCCGCTGCGGCGGTCTGGGCGTCGCGCTCGAGCACGTCGGCGAACTCGGCGGCCTGGCGGATCAGGTGAAGGGCGTCCATCCGGACGGCCTGGCCTGTGGGATCCCCCTGCGCCGACCGGCCGGCGGCCTGGAGCACGCGGAGCTGGGCCTGGAGTTGACCGGCATGGCGACGGAAAGATTCGAACGCTTCGCGCACCGCCCGCTCGTCGAGCCCGCGCTCCACGACCGGCAGGTCCTCGACCTGCGGTAGAGACGTCATCGTTGGCGCCTCGCGCGCCGCTCCAGCTCCGTCAGTGGTCATTCCAATCCTCCTCGCCTCAGGTTCCGCCGAGTATGGCGAGGAGGTCGGATAGAGACGGCCTACTCGCCTACGGGGTCTCTTTCTGCGGGGCGAGCAGGATTCCTAGCTCGTCGAGTTGGTCCTGAGGCACGTCGCTCGGCGCGCCGCTCATCGGGTCGACGCCGGCCTGGTTCTTCGGGAACGCGACGGTGTCGCGAAGGTTGGGCTCGCCGGCGAGCAGCATCACGGCTCGGTCGATCCCCGGAGCGATCCCACCATGTGGTGGGGCACCCATCGCCAGCGCGTCGAGGAGGAATCCGAAACGCAAGCGCTGCTCCTGCGGCGAGATGCGCAGCACGTCGAAGACCTGCTGCTGCAGCTCCGGACGATGAATCCTGATCGAGCCCGAGCCGAGCTCGGTCCCGTTCAGGACGAAGTCGTAGGCCTGCGCCACGGCTGCGCCCGGATCGGAGAGGAGCATCTCCTCCGACTCGGCCGTTGGTGCTGTGAACGGATGATGATTCGCCTTCCATCCGCCGAGCTCCTCGTCCGGGTCGAACATCGGGAAGTCGGTGATCCAGACAGGCCGCCACGACCCTTCCTCGGCGAGCTCGAGCTCCTGCCCGAACCGCACCCGCAACGCGCCGAGCACGCGGGCGACGATCTCGGGACGATCGGCGCAGAAGAGCACCGTCGAGCCGGGATCGCTGCGAATCACCTCCAGTTCCTCGGCGGAGAGGAACTTCTCGATCGGCGACCGCGGCTCGCCGTCATCGCCGTAGACGACGTAGGCCAAGCCTTTCGCGCCCCATTCCTTCGCGAACTCTTCGAGCTTCTCGAGGTGGGCGCGCGAGAACTCCTGGGGCACGCGGAGGAAGCGGACGGCGGCCGCCTCGCCGAAGACCTTGAACTCCGAGCCGCGTGTCACCTCAGTCGCGTCTTCGATCTCGAGACCGAAACGGAGGTCAGGCTTGTCGGTGCCGTATCGGAGCATCGACTCCGCATAGGGCATACGCGGGAACGGCACCGGGAGCTCGGCGGCGATGCATTCGCGCCAGACGGCCGCGAACGTCGTCTCGATCAGCTCGAAGATGACCTCGTGGTCGGGAAAGGCCATCTCGAGGTCGAGCTGTGTCAGTTCCTGGACGCGATCGGCGCGCACGTCCTCGTCGCGGAAGCAGCGCGCGATCTGGTAATAGCGCTCGAAGCCGCCGATCACGAGCAGCTGCTTGTAGATCTGCGGCGATTGCGGCAGCGCGAAGAAGCGGCCCTTCTGGAGGCGCGTCGGGACGAGGAAGTCGCGGGCGCCCTCCGGGGTCGGCTTGGCCATGATCGGCGTCTCGATGTCGAGGAAGCCGGCCGCCTCCATCTCGCGCCGGATGATCGAGACGGCCTGCGCCCTCAGCCGCAGGTTCCGCTGCAGGCGCTCGCGGCGAAGGTCGAGCCAGCGGTAGCGGATCCGCAGCGTCTCGTCGACGCCCTCTTCATCAAGCTGGAAGGGGAGCGGCGGGCAGCGGGAGAGGATCTCGAGGCGGTCGACCTGGAGCTCGACCTCGCCCGTCGGCAGGTTGGGGTTCGCGTTCTCGGGTGCGCGCGCTGCGATCTCTCCCTCGGCCTGGAGCACGAACTCGTTGCGGATGTCGTGGGCCGCGGCGGCGGCTTCCGGCGAGCGCTCGGGGTTGACGACGAGCTGGCTGACGCCGGTTGCGTCTCGGAGGTCGATGAAGACGAGGCCGCCGTGGTCTCGCCGGCGAGCGACCCAGCCGGCGAGCGTGTGCCGCTCGCCCACGTGCTCGGGCCGGACGTCTCCCGCGCCGAGATCGCGCCAGCTCACAGGCTCTCCAGCGCCTCGGCGAGGGAGGCGAACTCGGTGTCCTGCTCCCCGCTGCGGCGGATCGTCGCTCCGTCAGCGCGGGCGATGACCGTCGTTCGTGCCCCGAGCCGGCCGGCCTGCGTCAGTTGTCCCTTGAGGGACCTGCCCGCGTAGTCGGTGTCGACCGCGCGGCCGGCACGCCTCAGCTCGGCGATCGCCGCGATCACGTCCGGCCGTTCGGCAGCGTCGTCGACCGCGAAGAAGACGTCGATCTCAGGAGGGGCCGGCTCGTCGCCCTGCTCGGTCAACGAGAGCACGATTCGCTCGATACCGCTCGCGAAGCCGACGGCCGGCGTCGGAGGCCCGCCGATCTCCTCGATCAGGTAGTCGTAGCGCCCGCCGCCGCAGAGCGACGACTGGGCGCCGAGCGCCTCGCCCATGAACTCGAACGTCGTGCGCGCGTAGTAGTCGAGGCCGCGGACGAGAGTCGGCGTCAGCCGATAGTCGACGCCGGATGCGTCCAGATAGCTCCGCACGGCGTCGAAATGGGCCTGGCAGTCGGCGCAGAGCGTCTCGCCGATCTTCGGCGCCTCCGCGAGCACGCGCTGCACGGCCTCCGGCTTCTGCGCCATGTTGTCGAAGACGCGCAGCGGACTCGTCTTCCGCTTCGCGACCGTGTCCTCGTCGAGATCCTCAGCGCGCTGGTCGAGCCAGGCGTCGAGCTGCTCGAGGTACCCGGGGCGGCAGGTCCTGTCGCCGATCGAGTTCAGTTCCAGCCACCAGCCTCCGATCTCGAGCCGGCCGAGTAGCTCGGCGAAGAGCTGGATCACCTCTGCGTCGAGCGCCGGATCGTCCGAGCCCATGGCCTCGACGTTGAACTGCCAGAACTCACGGAACTTGCCTCGCTGGGGCGCCGTGTAGCGGTACATAGGCCCGATGAAGAACGTCTTCACCGGCTGCGGCTCGCGGTACAGGCCGTGCTGGATGTAGGCGCGGGCGACCGACGCTGTCGCCTCCGGACGCAGGGTCAGCGAGCGGTCGCTGCGGTCGCTGAACGTGTACATCTCCTTCTGGACGACGTCGGAGCCTTCGCCCGAAGTGCGGGCGAAGAGCTCCGTGTCCTCGAAGACCGGCACGGTGATTCGGCGGTAGCCGTACAGCGCGCAGAGTCGTTCCGCCTCGTCGATCACCTGCTCCCAGAGCGGCTGTTGCGCAGGCAGAACGTCGTGGGTGCCTCTTGGTGCCTCGAACTTCACGAGGCGGCGAGTCTATCCAGGGGTTTGCGGCCCCCGACCGCCGATAGGATCGCGCCGTGCGAAGCTGGCAGCTGTCCGAGATCGAGACGCCGGACGGGAGCCGCTCGCCCGTCGTTCTCCACTCTTCGGACGAGGGGCGCGCCGTCCTCATCGGCCTCAACCCGGGGCAGCAGCTCGGCGATCATCAGGTGAAGGAGCACGTTTTTCTCGTCGTCGTCGACGGAACGGCGCGCATCGAGGCCGGAAGCGAGACGCTCGAGGCCGGCGCAGGTACCCTCGTCGCCTTCGAGCCCGACGAGCGGCGAGTGGTCGCGAGCGACAGCGGCGCGAAGATCCTCCTACTGCTCGCGCCCTGGCCCGGCGAGGGCCACTACCGCGGCGGCGGCGAGCCTTCCTAGCCTCTCTTGCCCCTGCGCCGGACGTAGGAGCGGTAGACCAGCGAATCCAGCACGTAGCTGAAAGGGAGGAAGAGCAGGAGCAGGAAGAGGGCGCGGGCCGCGCTCACGGCGGGTGACTCGCTCCTTTCGAGGACCTGAAAGGCCACGAACATGAGGGGGCCGAAGAGAAGAGCGCGCCGCCCGACGCGGCCCCACGACGGCGGTTGAATCGGGCGGGTGCGGCCCGAACGAGCCCCGGCCTGAGCTCGCTTCTCCGCCCTCTTGGGCGCTTCGGTTTCGCCAGGCTCGACTTCGACCTCGCGACCTTCCTCGTCGACGTAGACGTACTCGTACTCGTGGCGCCGCTCCTTCTCGCGCCGTCGCCGCTGCTTCCGGGTCGGCATCGGCCTACCCTAGCGCCGCCAGGCGAGCCGTCCGGCCTCCAGGACGGCGGCCACTGTCTCACCTCCCAGGTGGTAGGCGAGGTAGCGCCAGTCCGGTGCGTCTAGGAGCACGATGTCGGCCTGGTAACCCGGTGCCAGGCGGCCGATGCGATCGGCGCGTCCGAGGACGTGCGCGGCATTGACGGTGCAGGCTGCGAGGGCCTCACCGGGAGAGAGGCCGAGCTGCGTGCACGCGAGCGAGCAGGCGAGAGGAAGGCTTTCGGCGAAGGCGCTGCCGGGGTTGAAATCCGTCGCCAGCGCAATCGAGGCCCCTGCTTCGACGAGCGCGCGCGCAGGGGGCATCGGCCGCGAGAGGAAGAGCGCGCTCAGCGGCAGCAGCACGCCGACGACGTTGCTTTCGCCAAGCATGCGGATCCCGTCTGGACCCGTCGCCTCGAGGTGATCGACCGAGCGCGCTCCGAGCTCGATCGCGAGCGGGACGGCGCCCTGCTCCGTGAACTGGTCGCCGTGGAGGCGCAGCGCCAGCCCGGCGTCGCGGCAGGCGACGAGGTAGCGCCGCGCCTGCTCGGCGGAGAAGGCTCCGTCCTCGACGAAGACGTCGGCCGCCTCGGCGATCCACGCCGCCTCGGGGAGCACCTCGGCCAGCGCGAAGTCGAGGTAGGCATCTCCGTCGTCGAATTCAGGCGGGACGGCGTGCGCGCCGAGCCAGGTGGGGATCCCGCCCTCGCTCGCGATTGCCCGCAGCGAGGCGAGCTCGGTGTCGCGGTCGAGGCCGTAGCCCGACTTCGCCTCGAACGTCGTCGTCCCCGCGTGGAGCATCCATTCGCAGTGCCCGCGCACCGCCCCACGGAGGCCTTCCTCGCCCGCCGACCGCGTCGCCTCGACCGTCGCCAGGATCCCGCCCCCGGCCGCGTGCAGCTCTTCGTAGCTCGCCCCCTTCGCGCGGAGCTCGAACTCACCGGCGCGGTCGCCGGCGAAGCAGGCATGCGTATGGCAGTCGACGAGCCCCGGAATCGCGGACAGCCCTCGACCGTCGAGCTCCTCGACCTCGCCCTCGAGCGCGCCGAGCTCGTGCATGCGGCCGAGGGCGGCGACCCGTCCGGAATCGCAGAGCAGGTACGCGTTCTCGATCACCTCGAGCTCGCCGAGCGCCGGCCCGCGAAGCGGCGCCTCGACGCCCGCCGGGGTGACGAGCTGGGCCAGGTCGCGGACGAGCAGCCGCGAGGGCTCGCCGCCCGGGCTCACTCGCCCACGGCTGGAGGCATCGGAGGCTCGAGCCCGTGTTCCGCGGCGGCGTCGATGGCCTCCTCATAGCCCGCGTCGAGGTGGCGCAGCACGCCGATGCCCGGATCGGTCGTGAGCACGCGCTCGAGGCGCTCGGCCATCTCGTCGGTGCCGTCGGCGACGACGACCATGCCCGCGTGAATCGAGTTCCCGATCCCGACGCCGCCGCCGTGGTGAACGCTGACCCACGTCGCGCCCGCCGCGACGTTGAGCAGCGCGTTCAGGATCGGCCAGTCGGCGATCGCGTCTGAGCCGTCTCGCATGGCCTCCGTCTCGCGGTAGGGCGAAGCGACCGAGCCCGAGTCGAGGTGGTCGCGGCCGATGACCACCGGGGCGCGGACCTTGCCCGCCCGCACGAGCTCGTTGATCGCGAGGCCCGCTCGCGCGCGATCCCCGAGCCCGAGCCAGCAGATCCTGGCCGGCAAGCCCTGGAACGAGACACGCCCAGGAGCCAGCTCGAGCCACCGCTGAAGCAGGAGGTCGTCCGGGAACAGCTCCCGCAAGACAGCATCGATTGCCGCGATGTCGCCCTCGTCGCCCGAGAGCGCCGCCCACCGGAACGGCCCGATCCCCCGGCTGAAGAGCGGTCGGATATAGGCCGGGACAAAGCCCGGGTATGTGAAAGCGTCCTCTACCCCACCCTCATAGGCTTCCCCGCGAAGATTGTTGCCATAATCGAAAACATAGCTTCCCGATCGGACGTACTCGAGGAGCGCATCCACGTGCCGCACGATCGACTCGCGGGCCCGCCGCAGGTACTCGTCCGGATCCCGCGAACGAAGCTCCGCGGCCTCCTGGACGGAGAGGCCGGCCGGGATGTACCCCTCGAGCGGATCGTGCGCCGCCGTCTGGTCGGTCACAAGATCGAAGTGCTCCCCGCGCGCCACCAGCTCGGGAACGACCTCGGCCGCGTTGCCGAGCAGGCCGACCGAGAGCGGCTCGCTCGAGTCGGCGGCCTCGCGAACAAGCGTCAGGGCTTCCTCCAGCGAGTCGGTCGAGCGATCGAGGTAGCCCGCCTCGAGCCGGCGCCTGATTCGGGCGGGATCGACCTCGACGCAGAGAATCGCGGCTCCAGCCATCGTCGCAGCCAGCGGTTGAGCTCCGCCCATCCCACCGAGCCCAGCTGTGAGAATCGTGCGCCCGGAGAGATCGGCCGTCCCGAAGTGCCGCTCGCCGGCGGCCGCAAACGTCTGGTACGTCCCCTGCAGGATCCCCTGGGTTCCGATGTAGATCCAGCTTCCCGCCGTCATCTGCCCGAACATCGTCAGCCCCTCCGCCTCGAGCCGGCGGAACTCGGGCCACGTCGCCCAGCGCGGGACGAGCAGTGCGTTTGCGATCAGGACGCGAGGCGCCCCGCGGTGAGTGCGGAAGACACCGACGGGCTTCCCGCTCTGCACGAGGAGCGTCTCGTCCTCCTCGAGCCTGAGCAGGGAGCGGACAATCGCCTTCAAGGCCTCGTGGTTGCGCGCAGCCTTCCCCGAGCCCCCGTACACGACGAGCTCCTGTGGCCGCTCGGCGACCTCCGAGTCGAGGTTGTTGAGCAGCATCCGCAGCGGGGCCTCGGTCGACCACGAGCGCGCATTCAGCTCCGGGCCGCGGGGCGCGCGAATCCGCGCGAGGTCGCCGCAGAGCGCCTCAACCGCCTGATCGAGCGTGTCGACGGCGGTCACGAGCCTCGTCGCTCAGCCTCGGCCTGGCGCCGGAGACGCCACCAGGCGTACCCGGTCGCGACGACGAAGCAGCCCAGGGCCACGGGCACCGCCACGAATGGGGTCCTCCCGGTGGCGACGGCGACGACGACGAAAACCAACGCGAAGGCCCCGTAGATGATCGCGGTATCGCGAAACGGCCGCTTCGACGGCGAAGCGGTCACGCCAGCTCCCCGGCTTCCGCCACGACGGCCGAGACCGCAGAGCCGTCCCGTATCACTGCCGCGACCGCCTCGATGTCATCCGCCAGCGACCGGTCGTCACCGAGCCGCGGGGAAAGTGAACGGACGAGCTCACGCGCGGCGGCGCCGCCGATGCCCGGCCGGAGAGGGGCGTGGAACTCGACGGCCTGCGCCGCCGCCAGGAGCTCGATCGCCAGCACGCGCTCGGCGTTGGCCAGGACCTGCCACGCCTTCAGCCCGGACGCGTTTCCCATCGCAACGTGATCTTCCTGCCCGGCGCTCGTCGGGATCGAGTCGATGCTCGCCGGATGGCAAAGCGCCTTGTTCTCGCTGACGAGCGACGCGGCGACGTACTGAGGGATCATGAAGCCCGAGTTGAGCCCGCCGTCGTTCGCCAGGAACGCCGGGAGCCCTTCCGAAAGCGCCGGGTTGACGAGCCGCTCGGTGCGCCGTTCGGAGATGCTCGCGAGCTCGCTGACCGCCATCGCCAGGACGTCGAGCGCGAAGCCGAGGGGCTGCCCATGGAAGTTCCCGTTCGAGAGCATCGTTCCCTCGTCCGCGAGCACGAGCGGATTGTCGGTCGCAGAGTTGAGCTCGACCCTCGTCGTGTACTCCACATAGTCGAGGAGGTCGCGTGAGGCGCCGTGCACCTGCGCCGCGCAGCGGAGGGAGTACGCGTCCTGCACTCGATCGCACCAGCGGTGGGAGTCGATGATCGCCGAGCCTTCGAGCAGCGCCAGGATGTTCGCGGCCGAAGCGGCTTGCCCGCGGAGCGGCCGGAGCGCGTGAATCTCCGGGAGGAAGCTCGTGCGCGATCCCTGGAGCGCCTCGACCGAGAGCGCGCAGGCGATGTCCGCCGCCCTGGCGAGCCTCCACGCCCGGACGAGGCCGAGAGCGGCGAAGGCGCCCATGAACTGCGTCCCGTTCACGAGCGACAGCCCTTCCTTGGCCTCGAGGCGGACCGGCGCCAGCCCGACCCGGCCGAGAGCCTCGGCGCCGTCCAGAAGCTCTCCTTCCACCCGCGCGCGGCCTTCGCCGACCAGCGGGAGCGCCAAGTGCGCGAGAGGAGCGAGGTCGCCGCTGGCCCCGACCGATCCCCTGCTCGGAACCTCGGGCAGGACGCCGCGGTCGAGACACGCGAGCAGCAGCTCGGCCAGCTCGGCCCGAGCGCCCGAGTGTCCGCTGGCGAGCGCGTTCGCCCGCACCAGCATCGCGCCCCGAACGACCTCGTCGGGATAGGGATCGCCGACGCCGCAGGCATGACTGCGAAGGAGGCGCAGCTGGAGCTCCTCTGCGAGCTCGGTCGGGACTCGAGTCGAGACGAGGCGTCCGAACCCGGTCGTGACGCCGTACGTGGGCTCCTCGTCCGTGAGCGCCCGCTCGACAACCGCCCGCGCGGCGGCCATCTTCTGCCGGGCCGCATCGGCCAGCTCCACCGTCGCTCCTTCGACTGCGACCGTCCAGACGTCGTCGGGGGTGAGGTCCTCACCGGTGATGCGGACCGCGGTCGTCTGCGCCATCGCGGGGCCAGTCTAGATCGGTGATGCCAGGAGATCACCGCTTCGGGGCGTGAGCTGGGCGCTCTGGGGCGCGGCGGCGAGGCGTCGCCGATGCTCGTAGCATCGGTGGCGACTCGACGGCGCGAAGCGGACGTGACGGCCCCCGGGCCGTTTGGCGGGCCGGGGGCCGGCGCAGGAGCGGCCCAGACGCGCCAGATCCGCATCCGGAGCCGCGAGATCGTGGCATCAACGATCTGGCCGTGCCCTCCGGGTAGAACTCGCGCGTGGCCGACCCCGCGACGACCGCCCCCGAGGAGCTCCGGCCCGCCGCGGCCGGGCTGCCCGAGCCCGCACTTGCGCTCTTCCGGCGCCGAGACTTTCGCCGCGCCTACGCCGCCGTCGCAGTCAGCGAGCTCGGCGACGCCTTCCAGTACATCGCGCTCATGTGGTTCGCCCTCGTCGCCGGCGGGCCTCTCGGCGTGATCGCCGTGCGGCTCGCCGACAGCCTGCCCGCGCTGCTCTTCGGCCTCCACGGAGGAGTGGCGGCGGACCGCTGGGACCGACGGCGGCTGATGATCTCGGCCGACCTCGTTCGCGGACTCGTCCTCGTGCCGGTCGCGGTAGCGGGGCTGACCGGACACCTGCCGCTCGCCGTGCTCGTCGCCGCCGCGTTCGTGCTGACGGCCGCGACCAGCTACTTCGCGCCCGCGTACGGCGCCCTGCTGCCGACGCTCGTCGACAGGCGGAACGTCCAGCCGGCGAACGGGCTCGTCCGGGCGACGGCGGATGCGCTCTCCGTCGGCGGCTGGGCGCTCGCCGCCCTGCTGCTGGCCTTCCTGCCGATCAGCGCCTTCTTCGCGCTGAACGCGGCGTCGTTCTTGCTCTCGGCGGTCCTGCTCACGGGCATCCGCGCCCGCGGCGCGGGGCCGGCTGACGATGCCGACCGGCCAAGGATCCGCGAAGGCTTTGCGGCTCTCCGCCCACGGCCCGTGCTGGCGGCATCCGTTGTGGTCCTGGGGATCGCGGTCACGCTTTCCTCCGGCACCTGGATCGTCGGGGTGCCGGAGCTCGTGCGTTCGACCCTGGGACGAGGCGCGGGCAGCTTCTCGCTCGTCGCCGCCTCCTACGCGCTCGGCTCGATCTGCGCCGGCCTCGCGCTCGCTCGTTTCCCGGTTCGCCGGAAGGCCGCGGCCAGCATGGTCGCATGGCTCCTCTACCTCCCGGCTTACACCCTCTTCGCGCTGGCCGGCTCGCTCGGAATCGCGCTCGCCGCCGGCCTCGGAGCCGGACTTGGCCAGGGCGCCGCCTGGGTGCTCGTCAACTCGGCCGCCCAGGAAGAGGTCCCCGACCGCATGCTGGGGAGGGTGACCGGCCTCATCTCGCTCGTCCACCGCGGCGCGCACGCCACCGGCCTGCTCTTCGTCTCGCCGCTCTTCGCCTTCATCGCGCCGGAATCGGTCTTCGCCGTAGCCGCGCTGGCGATCCCGCTCACCGGCCTCGCCGGCCTCTTCGTCAGTGCTCGAGCAACCTCAGCTCGAGCACGCGGGAGGCATCGAAGCCCTCGATCCTGAGCATCGTGCCGGCGGCGGCCGCGGCGGCGCCGGCGGGCATCAGGCCCACCAGCTCGGAGCCGACGACCTCGGCGTTCCTGGCGAGCGCCTCCTCGTCGACCCGCATCACGATCTCGTGCAGCGCGGCCGCCTCCCAGTCCTCGACGTTCATGCTCACCTGGACGAGGCCCGCGGTCGGCAGGTCGAGGCCGAGCGCGCGCACTCCCGGAAAGCCCCCGCCGCTCTCGCGGACTGCGGCCGAGATCTCCCGAGCCGTCTCGAGGTCTCCCCGCAGGTTGACGTTGAACGCAATGAGCGGCCGGCGTGCGCCGACCAGGACTCCTCCGGCGGACTCGTGCAGTCGACCGGGGCCGAAATCCGGCTCGATCTCCCCCGCGTCGATCCGCCGCTGGAGCTCGCCCGGGCCGCCCCGGCGGAAGAACGCGGGACCACGTCTCGGAGCAAGCTCGCCGTAGAGGAAGACGGGCAGACGGAGCTCCTCGCCGATCCGTCCGCCGAGCTCGGTCGCCGCCTCTCGCGCCCGAGTCATGTCCTCGGGGCGAATCGGCACGAGCGGAACGACGTCGGCGGCCCCGATCCGCGGATGGGCGCCTTCGTGGCTGCGCAGGTCGATCCGCTCACGGGCGACCTCGATCGCGCCCAGAAGCGCGGCGACGAGTCCGGCCTCGTCGCCGACCGCGGTGAAGACTGAGCGGTTGTGGTCGATGTCCGCGTGGACGTCGAGCAGCTCGACGCCGGCGAGCGCCTCCGCGAGCGCGTCGATCGTCTCCCGGTTGCGGCCTTCCGAGAAGTTCGGCACCGATTCGAGCGGCAGCCTCACGTGCGTACTCTAGGAGCGTGAAGGCGTACTACGACGCGCGCGCCCCGGAGTACGACGACTGGGTCTACGGCCGGGGCCTCTTCGCCGATCGCAACCGGCCTGAGTGGCACGAGGAGCGCTCGCGGCTCGAGCGCACGCTCACGGAGCTCCCGCCGGCTCGCGTTCTCGACATCGCGTGCGGGACCGGCTGGCTGACCCAGCACCTGGCCGGAGAGATCGTCGGGCTGGACGCAAGCGAATCGATGCTCGAGATCGCGCGCGTGCGGGTTCCTGACGGCGAGTTCGTGGTCGGCGACGCGTTCTCGCTGCCTTTTGCCGACGGCTCGTTCGACCGGCTCCTGACGGGCCATTTCTACGGGCATCTGGAGGAGGCCGACCGGGTGCGCTTCCTCGAGGAGGCTCACCGGGTGGCGCCAGAGCTCGTCGTGGTCGATTCGCGGATGCACTCGGAGGTCGAGGCCGTCGAGTGGCAGAAGCGCGAGCTATCGGACGGCTCGTGCTGGGACGTCTACAAGCGCTACTTCACCGGCCCCCAGCTTGCCGGCGAGCTCGGCGGAGGCGAGATCCTCTTCGAGGGGCGCTGGTTCGTCGCGGTGCGCTCGCCGGCTTGACCCGGCGCCGCTCGTCGTACCGGTCGCTCGCCTCCCTGCAGCGGGACAACCGCGCCTGCCGGGCATGTGCAGAGGCGGGGTACCCGCTCGAGTCGCTCCCCGTGCTCGAAGGCCACGAAGGGCAGCGCGCGTACATGCTCGGACAGGCGCCAGGTGTCGTCGAGGGTCAGGAGCGGAGGCCCTGGCGCGGGCGGGCCGGGCAAACGCTCCGGCGCTGGCTCGGGCTCGACGAAGAAGAGTTCTACGCGGCCTTCTACTGCGCTTCGGTCACGCGCTGCTATCCCGGGCGGGCCCCGGCCGGCGGCGGCGACCGGACGCCGACGGCGCGCGAGCAGGAGCTCTGCTCGTTCTGGCGCGAGTGGGAGCTGCGGCTGCTCCGGCCGCGCTTGATCGTGCCCGTCGGCGGGCTCGCGGCGCGCCGGCTACTCGGACTGACGAGCCTCGACGCGTGCATCGGTGAGCGGTTCGACTACGGCGAGGCGGTCGCTGTCGCGCTGCCGCATCCCTCGGGCGTCAGCCGCTGGCTGAACGATCGGAGAAACAGGGCGCGGCTCGACGGCGCGCTCGGCCTGATTCACGCGGAGCTGGCCGGAATCAGCTCTGGTTGAAGGTTCGCCCAGCCTCCTCCCTCTTTCAGCGTAACGAGGAAATTCGCACGAGTGGGTGACGGAATCGCACCGAGAGTGTGACTTCCGCTTCGGGCCGTTGACCGCCATTCGGTCGTCCTCGTCGGTCGGCGCCTCGCTCGCACTTTCGGGCCGCGCCTGCCGCGGAACGGGGAGCGGCGGCTAGATTTCGAAGGTGCCGGAACGTCCGCCGTATCGTCAGACATTCGTGCGGCTGCTCGGCTTCCTCAAGCCGTACAAGTGGTCGCTCGTGATCTCGATCGTGCTCGCGGTCGGCTCGCAGGCCGCGGCGATGGTGATCGCGTACCTGACGGGAACGGGCCTGGAGAAGGCGATCACGGCCGGGAGCCGTCATGCCCTCTACACGATCGGGGCGCTCGTGCTCGCCGTCGGAGGGGCGCGGGCAATCTTCATGTCAGGGCGGCGGCTGATCTCGGGCCGGCAGGCGCTCGGCGTCGAGTTCGACATGCGCAACACCCTCTACTCGAAGCTGCTCCGGCTCTCCTTCGGCTTCTACGACCGGCACCAGACGGGGCAGCTCCTCTCGCGCGCGACGGTCGACCTCCAGACCGTTCGCTTCTTCCTCGGCTACGGCCTCATCTTCTTCTTCCAGAACGTGCTCACGATCGTCGGCGCGACGACGCTTATGTTCCTGGTCAACTGGAAGCTCGCGCTCGTCGCCACGGCGGTCACGCCCCTGATCGTCGTCTTCGCGTATCGCTACTCGAGCGTCGCGCACCCCGTGCTGCGCGACGTCCAGCAGAAGATGGCCGACGTCGCCACCGTCGCCGAGGAGAACATCGTCGGCGTCCACGTCGTCAAGTCCTTCGCCCAGGAGCGAAACGAGCTTCAGAAGTTCGCCGACCGGTCGGAGCGTGTCTTCCAGCGCAGCGTCGACGCGAACCGACAGCGCGCCCTCTACGTCCCGCTTCTTTCCTTCCTCCCGCTCGTCATGCAGGCCGGCGTCCTGCTCGCCGGCGGGCGAATGGTGGCGCACGGGACGCTCGACATCCGGACGTTCTTCTTCTTCAACGTGCTGGTCGTGATGCTCGTCATGCCGCTGCGCATGCTCGGGATGTGGATCGGCCAGTCGCAGCGGGCGACCGCTTCCGGCGAGCGAATCTTCGAGATCATGGACGAGCCGGAGGAGATCTCGGACCGGCCGGGCGCGGTCGAGATGCCGTCGGGCGACGGGCGTGTCCGGTTCGAGCACGTCTGGTTCGAGTACGCGCCGGGCCGCCCCGTGCTCCAGGACATCGACCTCGAGCTCGAGCCCGGCACGACGGTCGCCCTGATCGGCCACACGGGGGCCGGAAAGACAACGGTCGCGTCGCTCGTGCCCCGGTTCTACGACGTCACGGCCGGGCGGCTCACGATCGACGGCGCCGACGTGCGCGATCTGAGGCTTCAGTCCCTTCGCCGCGAGATCGGCATCGTCTCCCAGGATCCGTTCCTCTTCTCGGCGACCGTCCGCGAGAACATCGCCTTCGGCCACCCGGACGCGACCGACGAGGAGATCGCCCGTGCCGCGCGGCTCGCGCAGGCGCACGAGTTCATCGAGCGGCTGCCCGAGGGCTACGAGACCGTGATCGGCGAGCGCGGCATCACCCTCTCGGGCGGGCAGCGCCAGCGACTCGCGATCGCCCGCGCGCTGATCATGGAGCCGCGGATCCTGATGCTCGACGACGCCACCGCGTCGGTCGACGCCACGACCGAGGCTCGCATCCGCCTCGGCCTGCGCGAGGCGATGAAGGGCCGGACGACGATCATCATCGCCCACCGGCTGTCGACGATCTCGCTCGCCGACGAGCTGGTCGTCCTGGACGGCGGGCGCATCGCCGGGCGTGGGACGGACGAGGAGCTCCTGGAGACGAACGAGGTCTACCGCGACATCCACGAGCACGGCCTGCTCGAGCGCGAGTTTGCCGAGCGGGTGGAAGCGAGGGCCGCGGGATGAAGGTCTGGCAGCCCGGGAGCCACCTCACGTCGCGTCGCGACGCGACGGTCGAGGACTGGTCCTGGCAGCGGACTGTGCGGCGAGTTTCGACCCTGGCGCGGCTGACCGCGCCGTACAAAGCGCGGACGGGCCTGGCCCTGCTCTCTCTCGTCGCCGCGACGGCGACCGCGCTCGCGCCGCCGTACCTGGCGAAGCTCGCCATTGACGACGGCATCCGCAAGGAGAACCTCCACGCGCTGACGATCGTCGTCGTCCTCTTCCTCGTCGCGGGCACCGCCAACCTCGCCACGAGCGCTGCGCAGACCTACTTCACCGGCTGGACCGGCGAGCGCATCCTGGCCGACCTCCGCAACACGCTCTTCCGCCACCTGCAGCGGCTCTCGCTCGGCTACTACGAGCGCAACCGTGCCGGTGTGATCATCAGCAGGCTGACGAACGACGTCGAGGCGCTCGACCAGCTCGTCACCGACGGCGTCACGACGCTCGTCCAGAGCACGCTCTTCCTCTTCGGCACCTCGATCATCCTCTTCTTCCTCGACTGGCGGCTCGCGCTCGCGACGCTGACGGTGATGCCCCTCATGTTCGTCGCGACCGCGGTCTTCCGCGTGTACTCGGCGCGCGCCTACCGGGCGGTGCGAGAACGGCTTGGACTCGTGACGGCAACGCTGGCGGAGGACATCAGCGGCATGCGCGTCGTCCAGGCCTTCCGGCGCGAGCGCGCGAACGAGCGCAACTTCCACGAGGTCAACCTCCACTATCGGCAGGCGAACCAGAAGACCGTCGTCCTCAACGGCCTCTACTTCCCGTTCGTCGACTTCCTCTCGGCGGCCGCGACCGCGATCGTCCTCGGCTACGGCGGCTACCTCGTCTTCGGCGGCGACATGGAGATCGGAACCCTCTTCGCCTTCATCCTCTACCTCTCGAACTTCTTCGACCCCGTGCAGCAGCTCTCCCAGCTCTACAACACGTTCCTGGCGGCCGTGGCCGCCCTGGACAAGATCATGGACGTCATGGACGAGGAGCCTGAGGTGCGCGACAGTCCCGGCGCGCGCGAGCTCGGAAGGATCGAAGGCGATGTCCGCTTCGAGAACGTCCGCTTCGCGTACGGCAAGGGGCCGGAGGTCCTGCACGGCATCGACCTCGAGGTCCCGGCCGGGACGACGGTCGCTCTCGTCGGCCACACCGGCGCCGGCAAGTCGACGATCGCGAAGCTCCTCGCCCGCTTCTACGATCCGCGCGCGGGGCGGATCACGATCGACGGGGTCGACCTCCGCGACGTGACCCAGGCGTCCTTGCGCCGCCAGCTCGGCGTCGTACCCCAGGAGGGATTCCTCTTCGCGGGCACCGTCCGCGACAACATCGCCTTCGGGCGGCCCGACGCGGCCCCCGAGGACGTGGCCGCCGCAGCCAAGGCCGTCGGCGCTCACGAGTTCATCCTCGGGCTCGAGGACGGATACGAGACGGATCTCCAGGAGCGTGGGACGCGGCTGTCGCTCGGCCAGCGCCAGCTCGTCGCGTTCGCCCGTGCGCTGCTCGCGGATCCGCGGATCCTGATCCTCGACGAGGCGACCTCGTCCGTCGACATCGGCACCGAGCGGCGGATCGAGGAAGCGCTGCGCCTGCTGCTCGCCGACCGGACGGCCTTCGTGATCGCCCACCGGCTCTCGACGATCCGCGACGCCGACCTGATCGTCGTTCTCGAGCATGGCCGGATCGTCGAGCAGGGAACGCACGATGAGCTGATGGCGCGCCGCGGCCTCTACACGTCGCTCTACGGCGACTGGGCCGAGGTCGCGTAGCTTCAGGCTAGAATTCGAGCCCGTTGCGGGGTCGTCTAACGGTAGGACGCCCGGCTCTGGACCGGGTAGTCTAGGTTCGAATCCTAGCCCCGCAGCTCCAAGAAAGCCCCGCAGAAAGGGGTTTTTTGATGCCGCCGGTCCGCGCTGCTCTGCTCTCCTATTTCGAGCTCGACGATCTCTTCGACCTGATGGAGGCGGTCGCGGCATCCGGCATGCCCGCCGGGACTCGCGTGCATGTCGGCACCTACGGGATCAACCGCGATGCGAGCGCACTCATCCGCATCTATCAGGGTGGCCGCTACTCGCCGATGTTCAAGGCCCTCGTCCGCACCGCGGCGTGGGAGCGGCGGCACCTCACCCCGGCGGAAGAGCGCCGCGTGAGCCGGCGCTTCTCCGGCCGCGTTCCGGACGAGCCGGCTCTCCTCCGCCTCTCGACGGCACAGCGGGTCGGCTGGGGGCTCGAGCTCGGCCGCCGCTACCGCGACGGAATCCGCCACGCGCGTCAGGCGCGCATCAGGGTCGATTCGTGGCAGCTCGACGAGCTCGGCACCCAGCTCGCCGGCGCGCAGGGCCGGCTGTACCGGGAGTTCGTCCGCGGCATCCTCCAGGGCCTCAGCTTCGGACGGCGGGTGCTCGACGACGCCGAGAGCAAGGGCTTCGTCTGGGCGACCCGTCGAGTGCTCAGGCTCGCCTCGCTGCCCCCCGACCGCGAGCTGAGGATCTTCTGGCAACAGCTCGAGCGTGCCGCCTTCCGGCTCGTGGGCGAGGAGTATCCGGACTTCGTCGGCGACCCGGCCCGCGCGGCGCGCACCCAGGCGGACGGCGAGCGCGCGCTCGCCTCGGGCGGCCCGGTGCGGCGAGCCCTGGCCGGGCGGTACCTCGCCGGGATGTCGCCCGGCTACCGGATCGGCCACGGGCTGGGCGGCAACGTCGCCGGGCTCCCACGCGCCCAGGTCAACCGCTGGCGCGACGCCTTCATCGCCGGGCGGGCACGGCTCGGCGTCGCCGGCTTCGCCGAGTTCCACTTCGTATTCGAGAACAGCCGCCCGGTGGTCATGCGCGACGTCACCCGCGCCGTCGCCCGCGGCATGGCTCAACTCTGAGGCCACTCTTGCCGATACCGGGAGCAGGTTTCCAGCAAGGAACCCCTGGGAAGGCATCTATGACAGAGATGACTGCAATCACGCTTGGCTTCATTCTGGTCGCGCTCAGCGTCATCGTCCTGGTCTGGGGCTTCCCGAACATCCCACGGCGCTAGGGACCTAGCTCCGGTCTCCGGCTTGTGCGAGGACGGCCTTCTCGTACAGAGTTGCGGCGATGGCCGGCAGAACTCGCAGCGGCACCCGCCTGCGGCTGGCGCTGTTCCTCGGCGTCGGGCTCGGGATGGCGGGCCTCGCGCTCGTCGCGTACGGGACGCATCTCTTCCGCGGGCTCGAGTTGGGCTCAGTCGATCGGCGCTTTTCCTGGCGCGGCACACAAAGTGCCCCACAGGACATCGCCGTCGTCGCGATCGACGAAGACACGTTCACTGCATTCAACAACGCGGGTCTAAGAGGCCGCTACCCGTTCCGGCGCAGGCGCTTCGCCCGCGTCATCGACAACCTGAGGAACGACGGCGCGAAGGTAATCGTGTACGACATCCAGTTCACCGAGCAGACGAACTATGTCGACGACAACGCACTCATCGAGGCCGTTGCCAGGGCTGGCAACGTCGTGCTTGCCACAACCGCAGTCGACCCGCAGACGGGACGAACGGGCGTCTTCGGTGGCGACAAGATCGTCCGCCAGGTCCATGCGCGAGTGGGCAGCGGGAGATTTCCTACGGATCCAGGCGACTTCTATCGGCGCGTCGCCTTCAAGCTCGACAATCTGAAGAGCCTTTCGCTCGTAGCCGTAGAACGAGCGACACGCAAAAAAATCACACCGGCGGACTTCGGACACGTCCGAACGAATTGGATCGACTTCCGAGGTCCGCCCGGCACAATTGAAACGCACTCCTTCGCGGACGTCTACTTCGGGAGGTTCAAGCGCGGAACCTTCCAGGAGAAGATTGTCGTGGTCGGCCCGAGTGCCGAAACGCTGCACGACATCCACCCGACGTCGACCGGCGACGGAATGTCCGGATCCGAGATCCAGGCGAACGCGATCTGGACCGCGCTGCACGGCTTCCCCCTGAAGAGCGTTCCCGGCTGGGTGACGGTGCTGCTGATCGTCGCCCTCGGGTTGCTCACGCCGCTCGTGAGCCTTCGGCTCCGCCTGCTCTGGATGCTCGCGCTGGCGATCTCGGCGGCCGTCCTCTACGTCGTGGCGACGTCTTCTCGCGCTTCGTCCCCGAGACGGTTGTCGATCAGGTGCTCGCGCGCACCGACAACGACCTGCGCCTCGGCGGGGTCTCGCTCGTGGGCACGATCATGTTCACCGATCTCCGCGGGTTCACGACCTTCTCCGAGTCGCTTCCCGCCGACCGGGTGATCGAGGCGGTCAACGTCTACCTGAGCGAGATGACCGACGCGATCCTCGCTCACGAGGGGACACTCGTCTCCTACGAGGGCGACGGGATCATGGCCGTCTTCGGCGCGCCGATCGAGCAGGAGGACCACGCCGACCGGGCGGTCTCGACCGCGCGCGAGATGCTCGTCGAACGGCTCCCGCAGTTCAACGCCTGGCTGCGCGAGAGGGAGCTCGGGAACGGATTCAAGATGGGCATCGGGCTCAACACCGGGCCGTTCATGTCCGGCAACGTCGGCTCGGAGCGGCGCCTGGAGTACACGGTGATCGGAGACGCCACGAACACGGCGTCGCGTCTCGAGGGCATGACGAAGGGGGAGGCGTACCTCTGTTACATCGCGGACTCGACCCGCGAGGCTCTGACAGAGGAGGTCGACGATCTCGTCTTCGTGGACGAGCTCGACGTGCGCGGCCGCCAGGAGAAGGTTCGGATCTGGTCGATCGAGGCCGCGAGCGCGTCGGCCTTCGAGGCGGCCGAGGCGGCGCGCGTCTCCTAGCTTCCTCTAATGCGCGAGGTAGCTGTGGCCGGCGCGGACGTTCACCGTCTTGTGCCGGCGGAAGTCGCGCACGCGGACGACGCCCCTGACCACGCGCGTCAGGGTCCCGTTGCACTGATCCTGCGTGAGCCACTTCGTCCCGCGCACGGTCGCCGAGCTGTAGCGGCCGCGGGTCGTGAACCGCCCTCTACCGCTCCCCCAGAGGCGCCGGACCTTCTTCTTCCTTGCATCCACGGCAAGCGTGCTCAGCGCGCGGCCCCCTCCACAGACGCGGAAGTTGCCACCCTCCAGGCGCAGGGTCGTGTACGCGTTGACAGCCTTCTTCTGCAGGATCGTGAAGATGCCCTGGTAGAAGTCGGCCGTGTTCGTCCGGCCCCCGCCGAGGGCGGCGGTCAGGCGAACCACGCCCTTGACCGTGTCCACCTGCGAGCCGACCGGAATCTCGGTCACGTGCGTGAGGTCCACGAACGTGTTCGAGCCCGGCAGCTTGACGAGGACCTTTCCGCTCACTTCCTGCACCCCGACGAGCTCGCCGGGCTGGAGCGCCTGGACGACGTCCGTCGCGCAAGGGGCGATGTCGGTGACCTCGATCCCGTCGGTGCCGACGGCTTCGATGTCGACGTTGTTCAAGGCGTCCGCGGTCGGCGCGGTGTACGAACCCGTGTAGATCCAGTGCTCGCCGGGATCGAGGACTCCGTTTCCGTTATCGCCGCTCTGAAGCGTGGGAATGAAGTCGTCGCTCTCGTTGTCCGGGGTGCCGGCGTCCCCGCTGATGCGAGTGACGTCGAGGACGACGTCACCGGTATTCGACGCCGTCGCCCGGATCGGGATCGGCGTGCGCGGCTCCACCCGCTCCGGGCAGGTCTGATCGAGGTCGATCGCCGCCGCGAGAATCCGCTGCGGAGCGCCTTTCGCCGAGGATGTCACGGAGAGGAGAGCGGCGACGACCACCAGGACGACGGCGACCGCGCCTGCTGTGACGATCACTCTCCTCAATTGTTCACCCCTCCCATCGGGTCATTGGCCGCAAGGTCCCGAATCGGGCCACAAGCGCGTTGCAACTTCTCTCGTTTTACAACGTTTCTCGGATTCGCGCAACGAAGGGGCTTGAGCGCCGTCCGCAAATCTGTATAGGCTCCCCCGTCCTCATGCGGCTACCAGGCATTCCAGCACTCGGTCCGCTTCCGCCGCTCGCCGAGACGGGCCGTCGGTCGTTCGTCGAGTTCGTCGGCACCTTCGCCCTCGTATTCGTCGGCGTGGGGGCGATCATGTCCCTGGGAGGGCAGCCGGACACCGGGACGCTCGAGATCGCGCTCGCCCACGGGCTCGTGATCGCGGTCATGGTCTCGGCCGTCGGTCACATCTCGGGTGGGCACTTCAACCCCGCGGTCACGTTCGGGTTCCTGCTCACACGGCGGATCTCGGTCCTGCTCGGGCTCGCGTACTGGGTTGCGCAGCTCCTCGGAGGCGTGCTCGCAGCGCTTCTGCTGAGATGGATCTTCCCCGCTGTCAACCGCGACGCCTCGAACCTCGGCGCTCCAGCGAGGCATGTGATCGACCTCGGCCCGGCTCTCGTCGTCGAGGCTGTGCTCACCTTCTTCCTCGTCTGGGTCGTCTTCGCGACGACCGCCGATCCCCGTGGCACGTACACGGCGATCGCAGGTCTCGCGATCGGGCTCGTCATCGTCCTCGACAACCTCATGGGCTATCCGCTGACCGGCGCGATCGTCAACCCCGCCCGCGCGTTCGGACCGCAGCTCGTCGCGAACTCATGGAGCGACTTCTGGATCTGGTACATCGGCCCGCTCGCCGGCGGCGCGATCGCGGCGCTCCTCTACGACGAGCTCTACCTGCGTCCGCTTGGGCCCCCGGCCCGCGGCGCTCCTCTACGACGAGCTCTACCTGCGTCCGCTTGGGCCCCCGGCCGTCGGGCCGCCCTCGACCGGCGTCGACCAGCCGGGCCCGGGCATCTCGGCGCGAACTCCCTAGACGCCCCGCGACGACCTAGGCTGCCTCGCTGGTGTCCGACCCGGCGACGGCACAATAGGCGCACATGACCGAGCTCTCGGACGCCGGCCGGGCGATGCGCGAAGAACGGAAGGCCGTGACGGCCCTCAACGCCGACCTCGTCGGTTCCACCGCGCTCGGCGAGCGGCTCGACGCGGAGGAGGCGAAGCTCGTCGTCGGCGAGGCCGTCAGCCGCATGGTCGCCGCGGTCGAGGCGCTCGGAGGGACGGTGAAGGATCTCGCAGGTGACGGAATCCTCGCCCTCTTCGGCGCACCGGCCGCGCACGAAGACGACGCGGAGCGTGCCGTTCGCGCGGCCCTTCGGATCGCGAAGGACCTGGCGGCCTACGGCTCCGAGGTCGCGGCCGCCTGGGGCGTCGAGAACCTCGGCGTCCGCGTGGGCGTCAACACCGGCTCGGTCGTCCTCGGCCCGGTCGGAGGCGGCTCGCGCGTCGAGTACGGCGCGGTCGGCGACCCGATCAACACCGCCGCCCGCCTGCAGGCAGCGGCAGCGCCCGGGACGATCCTCGTCGGCGAGCCCACCCATCGCCTGGTCGAGCCGCTCTTCGATTGGGACGGGCCGCGGCACCTCACCGTCAAGGGCAAGCAGGACGAGGTCGTCGCCTACGAGGTGACAGGGATCCGTGCGGTGCCCGGAAGAGCCCGCGGCGTCCTCGGCATCCAGACGCGGCTCGTGGGGCGCGAGGACGAGCTCGCCGCGGCACGCGAGTCGGCCGAGGCGGTGCTCGGCGGCACGGGCGGGATCCTCTTCATCACCGGCGAGGCCGGAATCGGCAAGAGCCGGCTCGCGGCCGAGCTGCGGGCGGTGATCGAGGACACCGAGTCGCCCCGGCAGCCGCTCTGGCTCGAGGGGCGCTGCGTATCGTACGGGGAGTCGCTTCCGTACTGGCCGTTCCGCGACGTCCTTCGGGACTGGCTCGGCCTCTCCCTGCAGGAGCCCGAGCTACGCGTGCGCGTGTCGCTTCGCCGCCAGCTCGACCGGCTCTTCGGCGACCGCGCTCTCGATTTCCACCCCTACCTCGGCGCGATCCTCGGCCTGACGCCGGAGCCCGAGTCGGCGCCGCGCCTTGCCGAGCTCTCGCCGGAGGCGCTCCAGTACCGCACCTTCGAGGTCGTCCGTGCGCTCCTCGAGCGCCTGGCAGAGGAGCGCCCCGTCGTCCTCGCGATCGACGACCTGCACTGGGCGGACGCGACCTCGCTGCAGCTGACCGAGCACCTGCTCGGCCTGACCGACACCTCAGCCGTCTTGCTCCTGCTCGAGCAGCGCCCCGAGCGCGATCGACCGTCCTGGCGGTTGAAGACGCTGGCCGCGGAGCAGTATCCACATCGCTCCCGCGAGCTGGCGCTCGACGCTCTTTCGGGAGATGCGCACCGCGAGCTCCTGCGCTCGCTCGTCGGCGAAGGAACGCTCCCGGGCCCGGTCGAGGAACGAATTCTCGAGAGCGCCGAAGGAAACCCGTTCTACCTCGAGGAGCTCGTCGGCACGCTCGCCGACACCCGCGTGCTCGTTCGCGACGACGAGGGCTGGCGGTTCGACCACGACGCCGAGATCGTGATCCCGCCCACCGTCGAGAAGGTGATCCTGGCGCGGATCGATCGTCTCGACGACGCGCACCGGGGCGTGCTGACGGCGGCGTCGGTCCTCGGCCGCACCTTCGGGCTACCCCTGCTCGAAGGCGTCACCGGCGCAGACGGGTCGCTCCAGGACTCCCTCAACATCCTCCAGCGCGTTGACCTGATCCGCGAGGCGCGCCGCTGGCCCGAGCCCGAGTTCCGGTTCAAGCACGCGCTGATCCAGGAGGCCGCCTACCGGACGCTGCTGGCGTCGCAGCGGAAGGAGCTGCACGGGAAGGCGGCGGAGTGGCTCGAGGAGCACTACGCCGGTCACGAGGAGGAGGTGCTCGGCCTTCTCGCCCACCACTGGCTCGCGGCCGAGGACGACGAGAAGGCGGCGCGCTATCTCACGCGTGCGGGCGACCGCGCCCGGCTCGAATGGGCGCTCGACGAGGCGATCGGCCACTACCGTGCCCTGCTCCCGCTGCTCGAACGCCGCGGCGCCGACCGGGAGATCGCGCTCGTCCTCTTCAAGCTCGCCATCGCATTGCACACCTCGCTGCGCTTCGCCGAGGCCAACGAGGCCTACCAGCAGGCGTTCGAGCACTGGCGACCGCTCTCGCCCGGTACTCCGAGCGCGACGCTCCGCATGACCGGGAGTTACGTGCCCCGAGTCGCGGACCCGCGCGATGCCGGCTTCTGGCCCGACATCGACTTCTGCATGCAGCTCTTCGACCGGCTCGTCGAGGCATGGCCCGAGCGAACGATCGTCCCCTCGCTCGCCGAGCGCTGGGAGATCTCGGACGACGGTCTCCGCTACGTCTTCCACCTCCGTGAAGGGCTTCGCTGGTCGGACGGCGAGCCGCTGACCGCTCACGACGTCGAGTTCGGGATCAAGCGCGTTCTGGATCCGGAGCGGCCCGGCGTTTCGGCGCCGATCTACTTCGCGCTCGAGAACGGCGAGGAGTACTACCTCGGCCGGGAGACGGACGCAAGGCGCATCGGGGTGCGCGCCGTCGACGACCGCACGCTCGAATTCCGGCTGGTCGCCCCCACTCCGTACTTCATGAACGTCGTCAACCGTCCCGACGGCGCACCGCAGCCGCGGCACGCGATCGAGCGCGAGGGCGACGCGTGGAGCGAGCCGGAACGCCAGGTCGTGAGCGGCGCCTTCCGGCGGCTCGAGGGAAGCAACGAGCGGCTCGTCCTCGTCAGGAACGAAGCCTCTACGGGGACCCGGACCGGGAACGTCGAGCGGGTCGAAATCTCCGCCGCGACGGCCGACGAGGCGCTCGAGCCGCTCGAGCAAGGAGAGGTCGACCTCGTGCGTGTCATGTACACGCCGCGCACGTCTGACCACGTTCGCTCACGCGAGGGCGGATCCGGGCCGCTGACCTGGACGGCGTATCTGGGCTTCAAGCACTCGCATCCGGTCGTCGGAGATGCGGATGTTCGCCGGGCGCTTGGCCTTGCGATCGACCGTTCCGCGCTCGAGCCGCTGATGCCGGCGAATTTCGAGGTCGCGGCCGGCGGAGTTGTTCCACCGGCGCTGCAGGGGCACACGCCCGATATCGCACCTTCGTTCGACGCCGACGCCGCTCGCCGTCACCTGCAGGGCGCGTCGATCGATGCGAGCGGGCTCACGATCGTTGCGCAGGACGTCTGGGAGCCCCTGCTCGATGTGATCACGAGCTCCTGGCGAGATGTGCTGGGCCTCGAGGTCGGTCTCCGCACCTGGACGACCGAGACGGTCGACGAGGTCGCGCCCCTCGGGCGGCCGCTCGAGCTGGCTCCGATCGCAGTCCTCGGCTGGCTTCCGGGATATCCCGACCCCGAGTACTGCCTGCGGCTCATCCTCCACTCGCACGCGAAGGCGAACGAAGGCGGCTACGCCTATCCGCCGTTCGACGAGCTGATCGAGCAGGCGCGGCACGCCGAGACAGGAGCGAAGCGTCTCGACCTCTTCCGCCAGGCCGACCGGATGGCGGTCGCCGAGCAGGTTGCGGTCATCCCGGTCGTCTACGGACGGAGCATGGCGTTCGTCAGGCCGGGGGTCGAAGGCTGGTGGGAGTTCGGGAAGTCCTCGGCCTCGTTGGCCGACCTCGTCGTCGGCTAGCGCGGCTCCCCGTCGTTCTGTGACGTCCCGCGGGATCGGCCCGGCTACAATCCAGCCCGCGGCGCATTCGTCTAGTGGCCTAGGACACCGCCCTCTCACGGCGGCGGCACGGGTTCGAATCCCGTATGCGCCTTTACTGCTAACTCCTTGAACCCGAGGCCCCAGGAAAGGTCTCGGACTGGGTCCATAGCCTTCGATTTGTTGAGCGCTCGCAGGTACACCTGCGTCGTGTCGATGCGGGCGTGATTCATCAGAGCCTGAAGGGACTCAATCGCCCCAGGGTGGCTCGTCAGGAACGCGACTGCGAACGCTCGACGGAGTGCGTGAACCGTTGCCCGGACGCCGACACGGTCGGCCACACGGAGCACGGTTTCCCAAATGACTTTGTTGGAGCGCTCGGTGCGACGGACAGCGCCTGGTCGTCGGTTTGGGATCACATAGTCGTCGGCGCCGCACCTGATCAGGCCCGACTAAGAACTCGAATCTAAATGAAGGGACCCGCTCCCTAACAACGAAGG
>WNGB01000378.1_pt1 | contig 99059 bp, 101 predicted proteins | sample 5400681 | NCBI WGS metagenome assembly WNGB01 (sample SAMN13153367, study PRJNA577476) | soil metagenome | isolation source: 115 cm soil or saprolite under grassland replicate 2 | place: USA:California | collected 2016-06-15 | reverse complement strand
TGAAGAGGACGCGCTGCCAGGTGCCGAGCGCGAGCTCGCCGTCACGGACGGGGATGGACTCGCCCGCCGTGCCGAGGAGCATTGCCATGCAGTGCGAGTGGCCGTTGCCGACCTCCATGTCCTCGACGCAGAGATTCTCAGTGCGGCGGTCCCAATCGTCGTGCGCGTAGTAGGACTCGCTCGGAATCAGGCGGCGCAGGAGCCCGGTGAAATCCTCGAGGAAGCCGGTCTCGAACTCGTTCACGCGTACGCAGCAGGTGGTGTGAGGGGAGTAGACGCAGGCGATCCCGTCACCGATGCCGCTCTCCCTGACCGCCTCGTTCACCTCGTCGGTGATGTCGGTGACAGTGAGCCCGCCCGCAGTACGGAGACTCCGCTCGTGTTGGAAGACCTTCACGAGTGGACCATGTTAATGGGAGTGGCGGCCGCCGCCAAACAGATCCCTGGTTTGAGCGCTACGGTTCGCCTCATGAGCTCGGACCCGTAGCTCAGCGGTCAGAGCAGCGGACTCATAATCCGTTGGTCCCAGGTTCGAATCCTGGCGGGTCCAAAGAGAGAAGCCCTGCAACCGCAGGGTTTCTCTTTGGGGCGGGGCGCGCGGGGTCTCCAGGGTGACAACGAAAGTGACAACAAGGGGTCGCGCGCGAGCGCCGGGAGGTTGAGCGCGTCGGTGCGTTCGCCGATCGACACCGCCTCGCGGGCGAGTGCCTCCGCCTCCGCGTGGTCGCCGCGGTGCGCGTGGACGAGCGCCTGAACTTGCCGCCAGAGCACCTGCGTGTACACGTCGTGCTCGTGGCCCAGCTCGCGGCCCTTCCGGGCAAGCGGCTCGGCTTCGTCGTAGCGCCCGAGCGCGCACAACGAGAGCCCGGAGCTGGGGGGAAAAGGTCGAGACCGGCGCTTACCTTCGAGGAGGTCACAGAACCGCTGAAGATGGCAGACGGCCTTCTCCTCGTCGCCCGCGAGCGTCGCCACCGCGGCCATCACCCAGTCGACGTCCCCGTAGTTGCCGGAAAGCTCGTGCTGTCGCTCGGCCGCCTCCTCGGCAAGCGCGAGAGCCTCGTCGAGGCGGCCGAGCATTCCGAGTACCAAGCACGGCATCCGAGCGTCCTTCCGAGGAAGCTTGTCCTGGGTTGGCGGGAGGCGCATCATTGAGCTTGTGAGGCACGAACTCCCGCCCGGCACCGTCACGTTCCTCTTCACGGACATCGAGGGCTCGACGAAGCTGCTGGAAGAGCTGGGAGATAGCTATGCGGACGCGCTCGCCGAGCACCGCCGGATTCTGCGCGCGGCTTTCGAGCGTCACGGGGGGATAGAGGTCGACACGCAGGGCGATGCATTCTTCGTTGCCTTCGGGCGCGCCTCCGATGCAATCGCGGCTGCTGAAGAGGCTCAGACAAGACTGGGGGTACCGGTGCGCATGGGGATCCATACCGGCGAGCCGACGCGGACGGACGAGGGATACGTGGGGATCGACGTGCACCGGGCAGCACGCATCGCGGCCGCGGGACACGGCGGGCAGATCCTCGTCTCGCAGTCCACCCGCGATCTCGCAGGCAAGGACGGGCTTCGTGATCTGGGTGAGCATCGACTCAAGGACCTATCGGCACCTGAACGGATCTACCAGCTCGGTTATGGCGACTTCCCGCCGCTGAGGACGCTTTACGCGACCAACCTGCCCGTGACTGCGACGCCGTTCCTCGGGCGAGAGCGCGAGCTCGGGGACGTGTGCACCCTGCTTAGGAACCCAGACGTAAGGCTCCTAACACTCACCGGCGCTGGCGGGAGCGGCAAGACGCGGCTCGCGCTACAGGCCGCCGCCGCGTCTGCAGATGCCTATCCGCACGGCGTCTGGTGGGTGCCGCTTGCCAGCGTTTCCGACGCCACTGAGGTCACGTCTACAGGTGCGCGCATCTTCGGCAGCGGTGGGCCACTGAGCGAGGTCGTCGGCGAGCGGCGAATGCTGCTTCTGCTCGACAACTTCGAGCACGTGATCGATGCCGCCCCCGACGTCGCCGAGCTCCGTGCGACGTGTCCAGGTCTCGACGTGCTCGTGACGAGCCGCGAGCGCTTGCACGTCCAGGGCGAGCATGTCTGGCCGGTGCCCGTCCTCGCGCGGGAGGAAGCGCGCGATCTGTTCGTGACACGCGCTCGGGAAGCGACCCCGGACTTCGAGCCGGACGAGGCCGTGGACGAGCTGTGCGCGCGGCTCGACGATCTCCCGCTCGCGCTCGAGCTCGCTGCGGCCCGAACGTCGGTGCTCTCGACACGGCAGCTCCTCGAGCGCCTCGGCGGCCGCCTCGATCTCCTCCGGGGCGGACGCGACGCCGAGACGCGGCAGCAAACGCTGCGCGCGACGGTCGAGTGGTCCTACGAGCTCCTGACGGCAGAGGAGCAGCGGCTGCTCGCGGCGCTCTCGATCTTTCGCGGGGGCTGGACGCTCGAGGCGGCGGAACGGGTGTGCGACGCGGATGTCGTGCTTCTCGAGTCGCTGGTCGACAAGAGCCTCGTGCGGCGCTGGAAGTCGGGCCGCTTCGGGATGCTGGAGACGATTCGCGAGTTCGCTGCGGAGCGGCTCGAGCCCGAGGGCCGCGACGAGCTCGTGCGGCGCTTGCTCGAGCATCTTGTCGAGACGTTCGAGGCTGCGCACCTGCGCCCGGATAGCTCCGTAGAGCCGGACATGGCGCTCGCGCAGGCGGAGCGTCCGAACGTCGACGTCGCACTTGCCTGGGCGACCGGGTCCCGCGAGGCGGAGGCCGGGCTTCGGCTCATGTGGATGCTCGAAATGTACTGGGCGACAAACGACCCCGTCGGCGGGCGCGAGCGGCTGGATGCCCTTCTGGCCACGGCGGACGACGTCGAACCGGTTGTGCGCGCGCGTGCGCTTCGCCTACGAGGGGCCAGCTACGACATGACGTCCCACAGCGAGCTTGCGGAGCCCGAATACGAGCGCGCAATAGAGATCTTCCGATCGCTGGACGACCAGGACGAGGTGTCCCACCTGACGCTTCGGATAGCGAACGCCGCGAAGCAGATGGGCGATGAAGAACGTGCCGCGCGTCTCGCGTCCGAAGCGCTCGAGGCCGCGCGCCGGGGCGGCAATCGCAAGGACGAGGCAATTGCCTTGAACATCCTCGCCATGGCCGCGTTCGCGCGAGGGGATCTCAAAGAAGGTGTCCGCCTCGACCACGAGAGCGCCTCCGCGGCCGAGGCGGTCGGATTCACGTGGTGGCGCGGGGTGACCCTCCTCGGGGTGGCCGAGCAACTCGTTGCCGCGAACGACGCGGAGGCCGCGAGCCCCGACTTCCGCGAGGGGCTCAAGACGCTCGCGTCCGTTCGCGACCAGGTGAACCTTCCGATCGCACTCTGCGCCGGAGCTGCGATCGCCGCCGCCCGAGGAGACGCGGTGCGCGCGGGGACCTTGTGGGGCGCGGTCGAGGCCGTCGCCGAGCGCGAGCCGAAGAAGACGACAGACGAGAATCTTCGTGAGTACACGCCTTACGTCGAGCGCGTCCAGGGGGCGGACTTCGAGCGCGGGCGCGCGCACGGCCGCACGCTCTCGCTCGAGGCGGCGATCGAGTACGCGCTCACCGCCTTAGACTGACCGCGCCTCTGCGAGCGGATGCTGCATCGTCGCTGCGCTGGCGGATCGGCTCTATGCTTCTTCCCCTGCACGGCTATCGGGCCGCGCCGGGCGATAGGACGTGTGACCCCGACGAGCGAGGAGGACCATTGGCCGACAACAAGACGCTCTTGAAGTTGTCGCTGTCCGTCTCAGCCTTCAAAGAGTTTCATCCCTTCGCCGCCGAACTCGAAGCTGCTGCGATATGCGAGTCGATCGGCGGGACGTTCGGGAACGACGACGAAACATCGGTCGGATTCAAAACCGTCCACTGGACCTGTAACGGGATCCCGATTAAGCGAGCAGAAGACCCGGACAAAATCTTTGCCCAGGCGATGACGCTGTTGAGTCTGTTTATGCCTGCTTGCGAAAGCTATCCCGACGCGCACGTCGCGGGCAGCCTCGAACCGGACATCGCGCATGTCACGTGCGGGGATTCCTAGCGGCCGCGTCTTTTAGTCTGCGGAACCCCGGGGCCGTTTGCGATCCTGGCGACGGCGATGGCGTCGGCTGCGAGTCTTACTAGGCTGCCTTTGACTCGACGGGCTCGGCCCCTGATCGCATCGTGACGAAGATGAGATGATCAGCGCATCGCGATGCAATTTGGGGAAGGCCAGATGGAACGCTCGCTCCTTCTTTGGAAAGGTCGATCAGGTTTGCTCGTCGTCGGTGCTGCTCTTGCTGCGTCCACGACACTCGCTGTCGCCTCGGCGGTAGACGCCGAAGTGGGTCGTCATGGGTACCACTCAGGGCGTCCCTTCTTCCAGACGCCGGGAAAGGCAGCGTACTGCTGGCTCGCGGATACGCTCGCCCCAGAAAACCCTGTTCTGGGATGCTGGACGCCCAACGACGGCTTCTACGTGACAATCCAACACGCAAGAGGCCCTCGCGCCCAAAGAGCTACCCGGGCGAGTTCAAAGGAAGATACGCACCGCGCTACCGCTATCCCTTGCTGCGCTTCGGCTGGAAGTTCACGTGGCGCTGCTTATCAGTGAGCGCAGGATTGGCCACGCGCTGCGGAAGCAGAGGAATCCGCGTGTTTACTTGCGTGAGTCGGTCAACAGGGTTGACATGTACGAATCGATTCGGCCATGGCTTCTGGCTTGGCCGTTACCGGGGCTACAAACTATGGTGATCCGTAGATGACGCATGGTTCGTGTTGGCGCTGACGGCGGCTCGTTCAAGACCAAGGCCGAAGCGTCAGCGCGCAAGGGCTGGATCGCGGGCGAGCTGGCCGCGCTACGCGTTCCCGACGTTCGGGCGCTCGTGGTCGAGCGGGTGAAGTCGCCGACCGTCGCCGAGGCGGCTGAGAAGTGGCGCGCGGGCCGCGTCGATGTGGCCGAGGGAACGCGCGTCGTGCATCGCGTCGCGCTTGCTCGATGCCTACCGTTGCTCGGGACGAAGCCGGTGGACGAGCTGACGGTCGAGGACGTGAACGCGCTCGTCGCGTCGCTCTCGAAGGCCGACAAGAAGCGGGAAAGGAAACGCTCAAGAAGTCGGTGAAGTACCTCGCGGCCGTGCTCGACGACTACGGCCTCGATTCCAACCCCGCTTGCGACAAGCGCATCCGCTTCCCGGACGAGGAGTCGATCGAGCTGGAACCGCCGACGAGCGAGCACGTCGAGGCCGTCGTCCGGCTGCTCCCGCGCGCCTACCGGCTCCCGCTGCTCTGGCTCGACTGGTCAGGCGCTCGTGTCGGCTCGATCGAGTCCATCAAGGTCGGGGACTACGACGAGCAGAGCCGCCGCGTGCGGCTCAGGGCCGCGACTACGAAGACGCGAGCGCCGCTGTGGGTGGACCTGCCAGACGTGCTCGCCGACGCGATTGTGGCGACGCTGCCGCCGCGCGAGGACCGCGATACCGAAGGATCGCTGTTTCCCGGCGTCGGAGCCGACCGACTCCGCACCGCGATCGCGCGCGCCTGCAAAGCCAACGGGATCCCGATTTTCTCGCCGCACGACCTCCGGCACCGCCGAATCAGCCTGCTCCACAACCAGGGGAGGACGTGGGCCGAGATCGGCCGGTTCCTCGGGCAACGCAAGCTCTCCGTCACCGCCGACACGTACACGCATGTCCTCGTCGACGGTCGTGAAATCGACTACGCGGAGACGCTGGGTGGTTGATCCGTCAGTCTGCGCGGAACCCTCGCAGCCGATGGAAGGCGGCTACGCACGCGAACGCGCCGACGGCCATCAGGAAGTCAGAGAAAGGGTCGTGCGACGAAGGGTGGTCCCCCGGATCGGGCGATGGCGGGGCAATGAACACGACCGGAGGTTGGTGACCAGCGTCAGAAGCGCTGAACGTGTAGAGGTGCCATGGCGTCGGATCCCCAGCTCGGCGTACCCAGGACATTCACCGAAGCGTAGAGCCGGGCTCGGTGGGATTGAGGCCCTTTGGCCGGGCATGCTCGGATCGTGCAGACCCCGGTGCAGACCTCACGCGCAGGATTCGCTCGATTGTGCAGGGGTGTCTGAATCCTGGCGGGTCCACCTCATCGAGACAGCGGCGGCGCCGATCAGATGAGTTTCCGTTCGAGATACGCGGCTAACCGCGTGAGCGGGAACGAAATGATGAAGAATGCGACGAGCACGCCCCCGTAGATCGCGAACTGGTGGCCGTCGTTCAGGCCGGCCGGAGGCGGGGATTGAAGGCGCGCACTCTGCTGCTGCCCCGTCGCGAGCAGCTCACTGACTCCGATCAGCGCCGCCAGCGTCGTATTCTGGATCACGTTCACGAGCAGGCTGACGAACGGCGGCAGCAGTCGGCGGAGCGCCTGCGGGACGATGACGAAGACGTGCCGGCCGACCCAGCCGAACCCGAGCGCCGACGCCGCTTCGTGCTGCTCGCGCGGGATCGACACGACCGCGCCGCGCGTCGCCTCGGCCACCTGAGCACTGCCCCAGAGGCTGAGCGCGATCGCCGCTGCCAGCCACGCGTCGAACTTGATCCCGAGCACCGGCAGCGAGAAGAAGATGAGAAAGATGGTGACGATGATCGGGAGCCCGCGCCAGATCTCGATGTAGAGCCTGATCACCGACCGGATCGGCCACCAGCGGATCGTCAGCAACGTGCCGAGGACGATCCCGATGAAGGCGCTGGCCACCACCGAGACGACGGCGATCTGGCCGGTCAGCTTGAGCCCCTCCTCCGCCATGTAGCGGGCGACCGGCTCGACCCACGCGGGAATGAACGCCAGCATCTTCTAGCGTGCCTCCTCCGGCAGTGCGAGGCGCGACTCGAGCAGGCGGATGAGGGCGGACAGCGTCCAGACGATCGCGAGGTACATGACGCCGATCGCGAAGAACACCTCGAACGTCCGGTCGGAGGCCTCGATCAGCCGGTACGCCCTGTGCGTCAACTCCTCGTACGCGATCGCCGGGCCGACGATCGCCGAGTTCTTCAGCACGGAGATGTAGGTGTTGATCGAAGGCGGAATCGCGATCCGCCCGCCGATCGGGAGCGTCACGTGGATAAACGTCGACAGGCGGCCGAACCCGAGCGCGAGCCCGGCCTCCCGGTACCGGTAGGGGACGGCTTCGAACCCGGCGCGGAAATTTTCGATGTTGAAGCCGCCGCCCCAGATCGCCAGCGAGAGCCAACCGACCGTGAACTCGTCGAACGTGATCCCGACCTGCGGCAGTCCGAAGTAGATGAAGAAGATCTGGACGAGGATCGGGGTGTTGCGAATCACCTCGACGTAGACGGCGGCGAACTGGCTGATCACCGGGATCCGGTGAGCGCGCGCGGCGCCGAGGAAGAGCCCGATGCCGAACGCGCTTGCGATCGCGATCGACGAGATCTCGAGCGTCCGGACGAGCGCGTGCAGGAGAACGCTGTGGTTCGCCCAGATGAAGCCCCAGTCGAAGTCAGCGAGCGGCATGGGAAGAGCTGGGAGCGGCCGCGGACACCGCGGCCGCTCCGGTCAATGTTCCGCTTACGGACAGGGCAGCTCTTGCTCTTCCGTCGCGGGGTACTTCAGCGTTCGCTTCGGGCCCGGCACGTTGTTCTTGAACGCATCGAACAGCGTCGGATTCACGTTACCCCTGAGGATCTTCAAGAACTGGTTCTTCTTCTTCAGGATCGCGAGCCGAGAATCGACCCACTTCTTCATCGCCTTGTTGCCCTTGAAGATGCCGATCCCCCAGGGCAGCTTCAGGAATCTGTCCGGCGTCAGCCTCACGTCTGGATCGGAGGTCGCGACGCCGAGCACGAACGAATCGTCGAACATCTCTGCGTCCGCGCGCCCGTCCTTGAGCGCTTGGAGCGCGAGCGTCGGCGACTGGAACAGCAGGGTCTTCGTGCTCTTGAAGCACTTGCTGACCCAGATGTCGTAGATCGAGCCGCCGGTGGTCGTGATCGTCTTTCCAGCCATGTTGCTGATCCTCAGGGTCGACCCGTTCGGGACGAGCAGCCGGCCGGTCGCGACATAGTACGGCGTCGAGAAGTCCACGACCAAGGCCCTCGCGTGCCTGTACGTCATCGTCGCGATGATGAGGTCGATCTTCCCCGTCGTCAGCGCCGGGATCCGGCTCGCCGTGGTTACACACGTGAAGTTGACCTTGTTCGCCTTGCCGAACGCGAACCGCGAGAACCAGCGCGCGATCTCGACGTCGTAGCCCGCGTTGTGACCCTTGAGGTCGATGTATCCGAACGGCGGCGTGTCGCACTTCACGCCGATGTTCCAGCTCTTGCGCTGCTTGATCGCCGCCGGAAGCGGCGGAAGCTTCGCCTTGCCGGCTTTCGTCCCCGCGGACGGGGCCGCGACGCTCCACGCCGTCAGGACGCCCGCGGCGAGGGCGGTGATCACGCCTACCGTCACTAGCCGTTTCATTCCACTTCTCCCTCCTCCTCGATTGCCTCGATGGTCAGATCCTCGAGCGAATGCGCGAGCTGGAGGCTTCGGCGCAAGAACCTCCGCGTCCGCTCCTCCTTGGGCCGATCCAGCACGTCGGCAGGATCTCCCTGCTCGACGATGCGCCCCTCGTCCATGAACAGCACGCGGTCGCCCACCTCGCGCGCGAACTGCATCTCGTGCGTGACGACGAGCATCGTCATCCCGGCCAGAGCAAGGTCGCGCATGACGACGAGCACCTCTCCGACGAGCTCCGGATCGAGCGCGGAGGTGACCTCGTCGAAGAGCATCACGTGCGGCTCCATCATGAGCGCGCGCGCGATCGCGACCCGCTGCTGCTGGCCGCCCGAAAGCTGGTGCGGATACTGGTGGGCCTTCTCCTCGACGCCGACACGTGCGAGCAGCTCGAGCCCGCGGGACTCGGCTTGCTCGCGCGGAATCTTCTTGACCCAGCGCGCAGCGAGCGTGACGTTGTCGATCGCCTTCAGTTGGGGGAAGAGATTGAACTGCTGGAAGACGATCCCGATCCGCTGGCGGACCGACGAGACGTTCACGCCCTTCGCTGTGATCTCCTGGCCCTCGAGCCAGATTCGTCCGGAGTCGAGCGGCTCGAGCAGGTTTACGCACCGGAGGAGCGTGCTCTTGCCGCTGCCGCTCGGCCCGATGATCACGAGCGTGTCGCCGCTGTGGACGACCAGATCGATTCCGTCGAGCACGAGGTTGTCCCCGAAGCTCTTTCGGATCGCTTCGGCGCGAATGACCGCGCCCGTCGACTCAGTCGCCGCGGGAGGCGCCGTACGGCGAGCCGGCTCCTCTCCTCCTACCGTCACAGCGTGGATGAAACGACACGGGAGGGCCGAAGTCAAGCGCTGCGCATCGCTCCAGGTTTCACGAATTCCTTACAGCAATTCGCCTAACACCCCGGGCGGGGCGGCGTCTTTGGGAGGAGAGAGGGAACCGTGGACGCGGGGTCTGCAACGCTCGTCCCGGCCCCTCTCGGCCGAAGAGCCGCCTCCGGGCGGCTTTTCGTCTTCGTGGGTTTGGTCTGTTTGCGCCCCGGGAATCTCGTGGGCATCCAAACGCCGAAAGGGGGTCAAGAGGTGAGCGTCCTCTGGATCATCCTGATCGTCGTCCTCGTGCTCGCACTGATGGGGTTCTTCAGCCGCGGGTACTGGTAGGACCCTGAACGTGCCGAAATAGGCCGCCCGGCCCATTGCCGGGCGGCCTCGCGTGCGGCAAGCTTGCTGCATGCGGACGTTTCTCGAGGGTGCGGACCGTGCCGGGAAGCTCCCGCGCCTCGGAGGGATGGCCCGGCCGAACGGCATCGTCATAGTGAGCGAGCGTTGTTGGGCCTTCGCCGGCACCGGCGGTGAGCTGCTGGAAGGCACGATGCCGTCGCTCCCACGCGCGCTCCGGCGGATCCCTCTCGTCCGTGGGCTCGCACGCCTCTCGCTCGCATTCGTCCCGCTGATGCGCCGGAGGGGGGCCGCTCGGCGCCTCGAGCGGATCGGCTTCCTGTTCGCGATCCTGACGCCGTTCGGACTCGTATTCCTCTCGGAGCGGGCAGCGCTCGTCGCGGGCTTCGTCCTCACCGGTGCGCTTCTCGTTCTCCTCTTCCGCGGCCGGACGCTGTCGCTGCACGGCGCCGAGCACCGCGCGATCGCGGCCGCCGAGGGGCGGCAGCTCGAGCAGACCTGGGACGGCGAGGCCCGGCCGTCGCGGTTCTCGCTTCGGTGCGGGACGAACTTCGCCGCGCTTGCGGCCCCGGTCACGGTGATCGCCGACCGGGCCTGGCCGCTCCCGTTCGCGCTCTGGACGCCGCTTGCGGTGACCGTGCTCTCGCTGGCACTGACGATGGAGCTCTGGCAGCTCGTCCAGGCGTCCACCGGCCGCGGCGCACGAGTCTTCCTGCTCCCGGGCTTGGCGCTGCAGCGGGTGACCACGCGCGAGCCGTCGCTCGAGGAGACACGGGTCGCGCTGCGCGCGGTCGCTTCGGTGCTTCGGCGCGAACTTCCCTAGCTAGAATCGGACCGATGGCCGAGCTGGGCACGATGCGCGTCAAGGGCGGCCTCGCCGAGATGCTCAAGGGCGGGGTGATCATGGACGTGACGAACGCCGAGCAGGCGCGGATCGCCGAGGACGCCGGCGCCTGCGCCGTGATGGCGCTCGAGCGCGTTCCCGCCGACATCCGCGCCGAGGGCGGCGTCGCGCGAATGGCCGATCCGGACAAGATCCAGGAGATCCAGGAGGCCGTGACGATCCCGGTGATGGCCAAGGCGCGAATCGGCCATTTCGTGGAGGCCCAGATCCTGGAGGCACTCGAGGTCGACTACATCGACGAGTCCGAGGTCCTGACCCCGGCGGACACGCAGCACCACATCGACAAGTGGCAGTTCACCGTCCCCTTCGTCTGCGGGTGCACGAACCTGGGCGAGGCGCTTCGTCGGATCGGCGAGGGCGCGGCCATGATCCGGACGAAGGGCGAGGCCGGTACGGGCGACATCGTCAACGCGGTCACGCACATGCGCGCTGTCTTCGGCGGTATCCGCCGGCTCGGCTCCCTCCGCGAGGACGAGCTGTACGCCGACGCGAAGGAGCTGAGGGCGCCGTACGAGCTCGTCAAGTGGGTCGCCGAGCACGGGCGGCTCCCCGTCGTGACGTTCACGGCGGGAGGGATCGCCACGCCGGCCGACGCGGCGCTCTGCATGCAGCTGGGCGCCGACGGCGTGTTCGTCGGCTCGGGCATCTATAAGTCCGCCGATCCGTCCCCGCGGGCGAAGGCGATCGTCGAGGCGACGACGCACTTCCGCGACGCCGAGATCCTCGCGCGGGTGTCGCGCGGCCTCGGCGACGCGATGTCGGGTCTGCAGGCGGCCGGCATCCCGCCCGAAGAGCTGCTCGAGACTCGCGGCTGGTAAATCATGGGGGAAACCAGGTTTCCCCCATGAGCCCCCCTTCTTAACAGCCCTCATTGATCCGGCACCGGGTGGGCTGCGTTCGGGCAAAGCCCGACTCCGCCCACGAGCAGCACTCAGGTTCGGACGCTGAAAGGTCGAACGGTGGTTGTGGGGCTCGATGACGCCTCTAGAATCGAAACCGTGAATCGAACAACCCGCATCGGAGTCTTGGCCGTTCAGGGCAACTTCCGCGAGCACGCGCAGATGCTGCGCCGCCTCGGCGCCGAACCCGTCGAGGTGCGTAAGGCCGAGGAGGTCGAAGGCCTCGACGGGCTCGTCGTCCCGGGCGGCGAGTCGACGACCTTCATGCGGCTCATGCGCCTCTACGGCCTCGACGAGGCCTTGCGCCGCTTCCCAGGCACGGTGCTCGGCACCTGCGCCGGGATGATCGTGCTCGACCGCGAGCACCTCGGCCTAGTCGACATAGTCGTCGACCGGAACGCCTACGGCCGCCAGGTCGCGAGCTTCGAAGCGGATCTCGAGCTCGCCGGCGATCCCGAGCCCCTGCGTGGCGTCTTCATCCGCGCACCTCGCCTCCGCGAGGCCGGTCCCGGCGTCGAAGTGCTGGCCGAGCTGAACGGCGAGCCGGTGCTGCTCCGGGAGGGCCGGTTCATCGTCGCCTCGTTCCATCCGGAACTGACCGACGACACGCGCGTGCACGAACGGTTCCTCAACTTGGTAGAAGAGGAGAGCGGTGTCCGGACATAGCAAATGGTCGTCGATCAAGCACAAGAAGGGCGCGGCCGACGCCAAGCGCGGCAAGCTCTTCTCCAAGCTCTCCCGCGCGATCATCGTGGCGGCCCGTGAAGGCGGGCCCGATCCCGCCGGGAACCTCGCGCTCCAGAACGCGGTCGAGAAAGCGCGCTCGTACTCGATGCCGAAGGACAACATCGAGCGGGCGATCGCGCGCGGCTCCGGAACGGACGCGGATTCGCAGGCCTTCGAGACGGTGACCTACGAGGGCTACGGCCCCAACGGCGTCGCGATCTACGTCGAGGCGCTCACGGACAATCGCAACCGGACCGCCGCCGACGTTCGCCACGTCTTCACCAAGAACGACGGCAGTCTCGGCGGGGCCGGGTCGGTGGCGTGGCTGTTCGAGCGCAAGGGCGTGGTGCTCGTGCCGGTGGAGGGAGTGGACGAGGACGAGCTCACGCTCACGGCAGCCGAGGCGGGCGCGGAGGATGTCGGGCTCGACGGGTCGAGCTACGAGATCACGGCGGCGCCCGAAGACCTGTCGAGAGTGCGCGAAGCGATCGAAGCGGCGGGGATGCCGGTCGAGGCGGCGCAGCTGACGATGATCCCGAAGACGACGATCGAGGTCGAGGACGAGGCAGGGGCGAAGAAGATCCTCCGCCTGATGGACGCGCTCGAGGAGTCCGACGACGTTCAGGACGTCTATTCGAACTTCGATATTCCAGAACGGGTTCTCGAAACCGTCGCGAGCTAGAGGGTTGATGGGAAATTCGGCCCGGCCCAATTTCACATCAGGCCTTTAGCCGAAGAACACGGCTGGGCTGGAGGCGGTCCGTCCGCGCGACGAGGCAACGGCGCGATAGTCACCGTGCGACCGCACCCGAACCGAGAACAGGCCTCTCGCATCGGTCTTCGTCGTCGCCAGTGGCCGCCAGCTGTCTCCGATCTTCCGCTGGATCGAGACCGGAACCCCGAGCACCGGATGGCGGAACGCGTCGGCCACCATCCCCGAGAGCGCGTGACCCGAGACGGCAAGGGAGACGCGCGTGGGGGGCAGATTGCCGATCAGCCGGAGCCCGGACAGCGCCCAGAACGCCTGCCCGCGGTTCCAGATCGAGGGGAGATCAAGACCCCCGACCAGGTAGCTTCCGAACTCGCCGGCGGAGTCGGTCCCGGGGTCGGTCAGCTCGAAGCGGGCGATCGAGAACGCTTTCGGCGCCACTGGGAAGGCCAGCACGGCTTCGTAGGATGCGTTGTCGGGAGCCGGCGACCGCGTGATCACGTAGAAGCCCAGGATCGTCCCGACGACTCGCTTCCCGACGTAGTGCGGGACCGAGAGCGGATCCTTCTTGTCGACCGGCCAGCCGTGAGTGGCCGATTGGAGCGCGATTGTCTTCGCGGTCGAGGCCGAGGCGGTGAAGGAGACGTTCCAGAGAATCGACGTCTTGCCGCCGAGGTCGCGCTTGCCGCTCGCCCAGTAGTCCGGGCCGGTCCATCTCCCCTTCGCCCCGGCGGCGGCACCCCGTGAGTAGGTGGGGGGAGACGCGAGCTCGAGGGAGATGCCGCGCGGGAAGGCGGAGGTCACGCCGGGGCCGGCGACGCGTACGCGCTCGACCGACTGGGCGGACGCGAGCGACGGGATCAGCAGCGCGGACAGGACCGCGAGCGCGGCGAAAGACCCCCTGGTCATCGCGATCAAGGTAGCAGTGTCGGCGGGAGAATTTGAGCGTGTGGGACGGCTCAGCGGTGTGCTTCATTCGCGCATCGCCGTCCGACTCCGTCCTTACCTTTCCAACGTGAAGGTTCTCGGTATCGATCCGGGCACTGCCGCTTGCGGGTACGGAATCGTCCAAGAAAGAGACGGGCGCCTCAGGGCCGTTGCGCATGGGGTCTGGAGAACGGCGGCACACACCCGGTTGGAGTTGCGGCTCAGGACGATCTTCGACGGGGTGGAGGAGCTCGTCGAGGAGCACGCGCCGGACGCCGTCGCGCTGGAGGAGTCCTTCGTCGGCGTCGATGCCCGCACCGCGCTCTCCGTCGGACAGGCCAGAGGCGCCGTCCTCGTCGCGTGCGCGCGCGCAGGTGTCGAAGCCGCTGAGTACGCGCCCAACCGGGTCAAGCAGATGATCTGCGGCTACGGACATGCCGAGAAGGCGCAGGTCCAGGGGATGGTGAAGGCGATCCTCGGGCTCGCCGACGTGCCACGGCCGCACCACGCGGCCGACGCGCTCGCCGTCGCGATCTGCCACGCGCTCGCACCTCCGCTTCTGAAGGCCGCAGGATGATCGCGCGCCTGCGCGGCACCGTGGCCGCCCGCGGCCCTGCGGGGCTCGTGATCGACGTCGGCGGCGTCGGCTACCTCGTCCAGCCGACGCGCCGCGCGGCTCAGAAGGCGCGCGGCAAGGGCGAGGTGACCGTGGAGACGTACCTGCACGTCCGCGAGGACGTCCTCCAGCTGTACGGCTTCGCCGACGCGACCGAACGGGAGATGTTCGAGCATCTGCTGTCCGTCTCCGGAGTGGGGCCGAAGGTCGCGCTGGCGATCGTCTCAGGATCGACGCCCGACGAGCTTCGGCGCGCGATCGCCCTCGACGACACCGCCCGCTTCCAGGCGATTCCTGGGATCGGCATGAAGACGGCGAAGCGCGTGGTGCTCGAGCTGAAGGAGAAATTTGGGGATCACGGCTCGGCCGTTGACGCCGAGCCTAGCGAGGTGGCCGGAGCTCATCTGGTCGCGCGAGAGGCACTCGTCGAGCTGGGCTTTTCGGTGATTGAAGCCGACCGGGCCCTGGCAGAGCTTGATCCAGAGCTCCCGCCTGAAGAGCGCGTTCGGCTCGTTCTGAGGAGAGCAGCATGAAGAGCGGCCTACTAGCCCCCGTCCTCGAGGACGGGGGCGAGGACCTCCTCGAGACCTCGCTTCGACCGCCGAGCCTGGCCGAGTTCGTCGGCCAGTCGCGGGTGAAGGAGCAGCTCGAGATCGCGCTCGCCGCGGCCCGCTCCCGCAGCGAGGCGCTCGACCACGTGCTGCTCGTCGGGCCGCCCGGCCTCGGTAAGACGAGCCTCGCCTACATCGTCCGCCAGGAGCTCGGCGTCGGCATTCGCTGCGTCGCGGGCCCCGCGCTCGAGCGGAAGGGCGACATGGCGGCGATCCTGACCGCGCTCGAGCAGCGCGACGTCCTGTTCGTGGACGAGATCCACCGGCTCAACCGCGCGGTCGAGGAGATCCTGTATCCGGCGCTCGAGGACTTCCGGCTCGACATCGTGGTCGGCCAGGGCCCGGCAGCGAGGACGCTGACGCTCGACCTGCCCCGGTTCACGCTCATCGGCGCGACCACGCGCACAGGGTTGCTGACGACGCCGCTCCGGGACCGGTTCGGGATGACGTTCAGGCTCGGCTACTACGACGCCGAGGAGCTCGGCACGATCGTGCGCCGTTCCGCCCGCATCCTCGACGTCGAGGTCGTCGACGACGCTGCGACCGAGATCGCGCGCCGCTCGCGCGGGACGCCGAGGATCGCGAACCGGATCCTGCGCCGCGTGCGCGATGTCGCGCAGGTGCGACACGACGGCGTCGTGACCTCGGGGATCGCCCAGGAGGCGCTCGACCTGCTCGAGATCGACGAGCGCGGGCTCGAGCAGATGGACCGGGATCTGCTCCGGGCGATCCTCGAGCGGTTCGACGGCGGCCCCGTCGGCCTGTCGACGCTTGCGGTCGCGCTCGGCGAGGAGCCGGACACGATCGAGGACGTCTACGAGCCCTATCTGCTCCAGCTCGGGTTCATTCAGCGAACGCCGCGAGGGCGGATCGTGACCGTGCTCGGGCGGGAGCATCTCGGCGCGGTGGCGAGCGCCGACGACAGCCTGTTCTAGCCGGCCGTCAGCGTGTGTAGGTTGGCCGCGCGGCGGGTAAGAGCAGCGCGATACCCGGAGGTTGCAGGTCTGACGCGAGACTACTGCGAGTTCAAGCTCTCACTACCGGCTCGGGGTGAGAACCTGATGAGAGTGCGCCACGCTCTCGCGGAGTTCGCTGCCTCGGTCGGGGCCGACGACAAGCTCATCGCCGACCTTCGGCTGGCCGTCAACGAGGCGTGCGCCAACGTCGTCCGTCACGCCTACGTGGGCGGTGACGGGGGGATGAAGGTCGAGGCACGTCCGATCGGCGACTACCTGGTGGTGGTCGTCCATGACAGCGGACAGGGTGTGTCGCTGCCGTCGACGAACCCGGGCGCCGGTTTGGGGCTGCCGATGGCGAAGGCGCTCAGCGACTCGATCGAGGTTCTGGACCACGGGAGGGGTACCGAGGTTCGGATGTCCTTTCCGCTGCCGCAGGCCGCCTGATCTCTAGCGCTTGAACTGCATGTCGTGCCAGCTTGGTACGGGCAGCAGCTCCAGTAACGCCCGGTCGCCGCGCGGATCGCGGTAGCCGAAGTCGGCGCGGTTGTCGTCCCAGGAGACCTCGAGCAGCCCTTCCTTGACCCGGTGGTCGAGCCAGGCGCCGCGGAAGACGAGCTTTCGCAGCCAGTAGACGAGCGATTCCCCGCGGGCGAGCGAGACGTGCTCCCAGTGACGCACGAGGTAGCGCCCGAGCCCGCTCCGCGGCTCCGCAATCCGGCCGTCCGAGGCGAGCTCGACGAGGTCGGCGGTCTCGTCCTCGTCGAGGTCGTTGTCGTGGACGAGGCCCAGGGTGACCGCCGCGGCAGTCACTCGCTGCTCGAAGTCGTAGCCGTTGAAGGCGAAGCGATGCCCCAGGAACTCGACGATGTATTCGTCGCCCGAGGTGTAGTCAACCTGGCCCACGCCGAGAGGATAGCCTGCCTCAAATGCGAGTCTCGCTGCTGTTCGGATCGGCCTTGGCCTCGCTTGCACTCGTCGCCCTGGCGAGTGTCCTCTTCGATCTCTCCTTCGAGCGCGCGGTGCTGCTTGCGCCGGTGATCGTGCTGTCGGTCGGTGCCGCGGCCGGGCTGCTCGTGCTCTGGGGCAAGGCCGCGCTCGAGCCGCTCCGAGCCCGCTCGCGCCGCCGCTAATCCGTCCGACTCGACCCGTAGCTTGGGTTGTCCTGATGAACTGGACGATCCACCCCTGCGCACCCGACCGGACGGCTGACATCGCCGGGGCGCTGGGCGTGAGCGAGGTGACCGCGAGCGTGCTCGTGCGGCGCGGATACGGCGACGTCGAGGCGGCCCGCTCCTTCCTCGCGGGGGAGCCTCCCGGGCACGATCCCTTCCTGCTCGGCGACATGGAGGTCGCCTGCAAGCGGATCCGGGCGGCGATCGCGAAGGGCACGCGGATCTGCGTCCACGGCGACTACGACGCCGACGGGATCTGCGCGACCGCGCTCGCGCTCCTGATCCTGCGCGAGCTCGGTGCCGACGTGGGCTGGCACCTGCCGAGCCGGTTCGAGGAGGGCTACGGGGTCCAGCCCGAGACGCTGCGGCAGCTGGCGGAGGAGGGATACGGGCTCGTCCTCACCGTCGACTGCGGGATCACGGCAGTCTCGGCCGTCGAGGAGGCCGGTCGGCTCGGCCTCGAGGTGATCGTGACCGACCACCACCGGCCGGGGGACAACCTGCCGTCGTGTCCGATCGTGGCCACGCGGCCGTCCGAGTACCCATTCCCGGAGCTGTGCGGCACGGGCGTCGTCTACAAGCTCGGCCAGGCGCTGCTCGGGCCGGAGTCGGAGGCGCTCAGCCGCCATGCCGACCTGGTCGCGCTCGCGACGATCGCGGACGTCGTCCCGCTCGTCGACGAGAATCGTGCGCTTGCGATCGCGGGGCTGCGCGGGCTCGCCCGGACGCAGAAACTGGGCTTGCGCGCGCTCATGCGCGCCGCGCACGTCGATCCCGCGGCCCTCGACTCGGGAGCGGTTGGCTTCCGGCTCGCGCCGAGGATCAACGCGGCGGGGCGGCTCGGCCATCCGGGCTCCGCGCTCGAGCTGCTGCTGACGGACGACAAGCAGGTGGCGGCGCGGCTCGCCGACGAGCTCGAGCAGCTGAACCGCGATCGGCAGACGGTCGAGGACCGGATCCTGCGCGAGGCGGTCGCACAGGTGGAGGAGTGGCCCGAGCCGAAGCGCCTGCGCCGCGCGTACGTGCTCGCGGACGAAGGTTGGCACGAGGGTGTGATCGGGATCGTCGCCTCGCGGCTCGTCGAGCGCTACCACCGTCCGGTGGTGATGATCGCCGCAGGCGAGCGCGAGTGGAAGGGCTCCGGTCGGTCGATTCCCGCCTTCGACTTGCACGCGGGCCTGGCGGCGTGTGCCGAGCACCTGGAGCGTTTCGGCGGACACCGTGCTGCCGCAGGGCTGTCGCTGCGGCTCGAGAGCGTGGAGGCGTTCGCGGCTGCGTTCGCAGACCACGCGGCCGCGGTTCTCGGCGACGACGACCTGCAGCGGGTCACGCGGATCGACGCAATCGTCCCGCGCGGCACTCCGCTCACGCTCGAGCTCTGCCAGGAGCTGGCGCGGCTGGCTCCGTTCGGGCTCGGCAACCCGAACGTGACCCTGCTCGCCCCGGCGTGTGAGCTCGTCGAGCTGGCCACGGTGGGGGAGGGGAAGCACCTTCGCTTCCGCGTCCGCGGCGAGGCCGGCTCCGAGAGCGGCGCGATTGCGTTCGGCATGGGGCGCGAGCTCGGCCGCTTCCGGCGCGAGGGCCGCTACGACATCGTCTTCCGGCTGCAGGCGAACCACTGGAACGGGACGGTTGCGCCGCAGCTCGTCGTCCAGCGGATCCTCGACTCGCCCGACGACTACCTCCGGCTCGTCGCCCGCTTCGAGCACGAGTGGCGCAATCCCTCTCCCGACGTCGCGCGGGTGCTGGCCGAGCTGGACGTGGACAGGGGCGGGAAGAGGCATCTGCTCGAATCGGAGGCGTTCCGCGAGCTGCTCGAGCGCCGCTACCTCGCCGAAGCCGCCTAGCCCGTACCGACGTTTCGCGTAGCCCCTCGCGGGCAGGAGGGACACATGCGACGGCGAACCGATACGCCCATGCGTTTCTGGCGCCGCAGGAAGAGCCGCCAAGTGGCGAACCTCGCTCAGCTGCTGATCGAGCTGGAGCAGCTCGCTCACGGCGGTCGCGGTCACCGTCGGCGCGCATCACTCCACTTCTAGATCACTTCCGAAGGGATCCTCAGAGGCCCGGAGTACACTTTCCGTGTGGCGGTTGTCGAGTCATCCGAGCGTCATCAGGACCTCGTCGACGAGCTGATCCGGGACGTCGAAGAGTACATCCAGGACGCCGATCGCGAGCTTCTTGCCCGCGCGTTCCACTTTGCCGCAAAGGCGCACGAGGGCCAGCAGCGGGCCTCCGGCGAGGAGTTCATCCAGCATCCGTTCGGCGTCGCCAGGATCTGCGCCGAGCTCCATCTGGACGAAGAGGCCGTCGCGGCCGCGCTCCTCCACGACGTGGTCGAGGACACCGAGACACAGATCGAAGAGGTGCAGGCGGAGTTCGGGCCGGAGGTCGCCCAGCTCGTCGAGGGCGTCACCAAGCTGACGGGAATCAGCTTCCAGAGCCGCGAGCAGGCCGAGGCGGAGAACTACCGGAAGATGGTGATGGCGATGGCCGAGGACCCGCGGGTGATCCTGATCAAGCTCGCGGACCGGATGCACAACATGCGTACGGCCGAGTTCTGGGGCAAGCAGAAGCAGATGCAGAAGGCGAGGGAGACGCTCGAGGTCTACGCGCCGCTTGCTCATCGCCTCGGCATCCATACCGTCAAATGGGAGCTCGAGGATCTCGCGTTCGAGCGGCTGCACCCGCGCAAGTACGACGAGATCAACGCCATGGTGGCCGAGCGCCGCGCCGAGCGCGAGGAGCGCGTGGGCGAGGCGTCCGGCACGCTCCAGCAGGAGCTCGACAAGGTCGACATCCCCGTCGAGATCTCCGGGCGCGCGAAGCACTTCTACTCGATCTACGAGAAGATGGCGAAGCGCGGCCGCGAGTTCAACGAGATCTACGACCTGACCGCGATGCGCGTGATCGTGCAGCGCGACGGGGAGGAAGGGATCCGGGACTGCTACGGCGCCCTGGGCCTGATCCACTCGCTCTGGAAGCCGATGCCCGGCCGCTTCAAGGACTACATCGCGATGCCGAAGCTGAACCGGTACCGCGCGCTGCACACGACCGTGATCGGCCCGGAAGGGATGCCGCTCGAGATCCAGGTGCGGACGCGGCGCATGCATCTCGAGGCCGAGTACGGGATCGCGGCTCACTGGGTCTATAAGCGCCGGCGGGGGGCGAAGGTCGACGAGGCCTGGGAGGCGTGGGTCAAGCAGGTGATGGACTGGCACACCGAGGAGACCGACCCGCTGGAGTTCATGAAGACCTTCCGCACGGATCTCTTCAGCGACGAGGTCTACGTGTTCACGCCCAAGGGCGACCTGAAGACGCTCCCTTCCGGCTCGACGCCGATCGACTTCGCCTACGCCGTCCACACCGACGTCGGCCACCGTACGGTCGGCGCCAAGGTCAACGGCCGCATCGTTCCGCTCCACTACCGGCTGAAGAGCGGCGAGTTCGTCGAGATCCTGACCGCGAAGAAGGGCCGCGGGCCCTCCCGCGACTGGATGAAGGTCGCCGCGTCCTCGCGCGCCCGCAACAAGATCCGCCAGTGGTTCTTGCGCGAGACCCGCGGCGAGACCGAGCAGAAGGGGCGCGAGTCGCTGGAGAACGCGCTCAAGGGCCAGAACCTCCCCTACCGCAAGCTGGCGGGATCGGCACTGCTCGCCCAGGTGATCCGCGAGACCGGCTTCAAGAAGGCCGAGGACTTCTACCTCGCCCTCGGCTCGGGGAAGCTGCCGGTCAGCCAGATCGTCAACAAGGTGCTCCAGCGGCTGAAGACGACGGGGGTCGCCGTGGAAGCCACGATCCCGCTCAAGGCGCCGAAGGCGCGCGACACGGTCGCGAGCGAGAGCTTCGGGATCACGGTCCAGGGCGTCGAGGACGTCCTCGTCCGGCTGGCGAAGTGCTGCACGCCGGTCCCCGGTGACGAGATCGTCGGCTACATCTCGCTCGGCAAGGGGATCACGATCCACCGCGAGGACTGCCCGAACGTGAAGGCGCTGCGGAAGAACCCCGAGCGCTTCACCCCGGTCGACTGGGACGGCGACGCGTCGAAGAGCTTCCGCGTCCAGATCGCGGTCGACGCCTGGGACCGGTCGAGGCTGCTCGAGGACGTCGCCCGCACGTTCGCCGAGTACGGCGCGAACATCGTCTCGTACGGCGGCGTGGTCGAGGATCAGCTGGCCAAGAACTGGTACACGGCCGAGGTCGGCGACATCAAGAGCCTGCGCGGGCTCCTGACTGCGCTGCGGAACGTCGAAGCGGTCTTCGACGCGTACCGCGTCACACCCTCTTGAGGGTCAACGAGATCGCGGCACGGGGCTACGGAAACGCCGCCGAAGTCTACGAGCGAGCCCGGCCCGGCTACGCCGCGGATGCCGTCGCCTGGGTCTGCGAGCGGCTCGGGATCGGGGCCGGGAGGACGGTGCTCGATCTCGGCGCCGGCACCGGGAAGCTGACCCGTGACCTCGTCTCGACGGGAGCGCGGCTGATCGCGGTCGAGCCGGTCGAGGAGATGCTGGCGAAGCTCGTCGAGGTCGTTCCCGGCGTCGAGGCGCTGGCGGGAACCGCGGAGCAGCTTCCCCTGGCGGGTACGAGCGTCGACGCCGTCGTCTCTGCGCAGGCGTTCCACTGGTTCAAGGCCGACCAGGCGCTTCCCGAGATCCACCGCGTCCTGCGACCGGGCGGCGCGATCGCCCTCCTCTGGAACAGCCGCGACCTCAGCGATCCGATCCAGGAGCGAATCGACGCCGTCCTGGAGCCCGTTCGGGGCCCCGTCGAGCGCTGCTGGCACCAACAGGCGAAGGCGGATACTGCGCTGGAGGGGTCGCCCCTGTTCGGCCCAGTCGAACATCGGACCTGGCCCGGCGAGCAGCGCGTCACCATCGAGGAACTGCTCGAGGTCGTCGCGTCCAGGAGCTACGTCGCGAGCCTCGAGGAGCCCGAGCGCCGGGAGGTCCTCGACAGCACGCGCGAGACCGTCGCCGGGGAGAGCGAGCCGATCTTGCTGCGCTACGACGTCGACGTCTTCGTCGCCGACCGCGCGCCGTGATGAAAGCCGCGCTCCTCGTCCTCGCGCTTGCCGCGGCGCTGGCCCTTCCCGCGGCGTCGGGCTCGGCGCTGGCCGCGAAGCCGCGCACGGTCGTGACGGGCGGCCCGATCCAGGCCTTCGCCATGGACGGGAACCGGATCGCGTGGATCGCCGGGGTGTGCCAGACCGTTCGGGTCAGGCGCGTGAACGGCGGGAAACCCGCCGTCGTCGGCGACGGGAAGCTGACGGAGTGTGACAACCGGGGCACGCCGTCCGTCGCGCTCGCGGGCACGCGCGTTCTCTGGACGAACCTGACCTTCGGCAACTTCACCTACACCTACGTGAGGACGCGTGCGGTCGGAGAAAAGGCCCGTCCGAAGCAGATCGATTACATCGTCCACCAGAACGACCTCGACGGCGACTACTTGACGGCGATGGCCGGCGACGCGGGCACGCTCGCCTACACCGACCTCGTGGTGTCGGGACGGACGCTTCCCAGCGACGAGGACGTCTACTTCGCCGATCGGGGGACGGTCAGGCGCGTGGTCGGGCGTGAGCGAAAGATCATGCGCGGGACGACGCCGCCGTTCCGGATCGCGGTCGCCTCGGGCCGGGTCGCAGTCGTGCCCGCCGACCGCTCGGAGGGCCAGTCGGTGGCGCTCAGGGGAGCGCTGAACGGGATCGTCGAAGTGCGCGACCTGACCGGAAACGTCATCTCGCACTTCACCCCGGTCGGCCGGGTCCGGGCGATTGCTCTCACCGGGACCTATGCGGCCGTGCTCGTGAGCGGCCGCGTCGAGCGATACAAGCTTCCTTCGGGAACGCTCACGGGGGCGACTCCGGTTCCGGGCGCCGCTCCCGAGCTCGACGCCTCGGGCAGGACGGTGATCCTGCGGGTCGGGAAGACGATCAAGGCGCTCGACACCGCCTCCGGCAGCCTGAAGACGGTAGCGACCGCCTCCGCCACGCCCATCGGTCTTTCGATCGAAGGGCGGGTTGTCGCGTGGGCCGAGAACCTCCACCAGGGCGGTCGCATCCGCACGATGAAGCTCTAGACTGGCGCCGATGAAGACACGAATCGCCCTCGCGCTCGGAGCCGGCGTCCTCGGCCTGGCGGTGTCGCTTCCCGCCCTGTCGGCGCCGCCCAAGGCGGTCAACCTGATTGCGACGCCGCGGGTGAAGTCGATGCTGCGCGCGGCCTTCATCCTCAAGCACCACCAGTACAGCCAGCGGCGGATCAAGGGGCCGCTGAAGGGGACGACCTACTACGGCCGTTACGGCCGAACCGAGTACGCCTTCTCGGTCTTCTCGGTCCCGCGCACGGGGACGACCGACCAGCCGGAGCTGTTCAAGCGCGCCGTCAACGGGATCTTCCGCGACCTCGGGGATACGGGCGGCGAGATCTGCAAGCGGGACGTCCCGCTCGCCCTGATCAAGGTATGGCGCCTGAAGCACAGCTCGCCGGGCTGCTTTGTCGCTCCTTAACTAGGGGCACATCACCTCTAGGTGGAAGGACCGGTCGGCCGGGGCGATACCCGACGGCGTCTGCAGGAACCTGGTGAGCACGATCACCGTGCTTCCGTTCGTCGACGAGTTGGCGATGCCCTGCGGCGTGGCGGGGTTCGGCGTTCCCGTCTTGTGCCCGCCGGGGGCAGCGACCGCCGCGCAATCGTCGACGTTGCGGTTGAACGTGACGACGTACTCGCCGATGACGTTGTGCTGGACTCCGGTGGCGCCGCTTCCCTTGTAGAGCGTCCCGTCGCTGTCGACGACTGCGAAAAGCGGTGCCGCACCCGCCGGCCCCTGTGGGCCCTGCGCTCCTTGCGGTCCCTGCGGGCCCTGTTCGCCCGTCGGCCCCCGTTGGCCTCTGGGGCCTCTGGGGCCGCGCTTGCAGTGACAGGCCGCGACGGCTTTGGCGTGCCCGGCCGTCGCGCGAGGCGACTTGGCCCCACTGCTTCCGTTCAGCAATCCGCCGGCCATCGCGGTACCGGCTGCCGCAGCCGCAACGAGCACGAGCCCGGCCATGATGAGACGACGCATCGTTCTACCTCCCGCTTGGTGGACCCCGCTACGAACTCACGTCGGCCTGCGAATGTCAAGGAGCTCATGGGTTGCAATAGGGCGAGATCAGCGTCGCGACGCGCCGTGCGAACACCGGATCGTCGGTCGAGAGCTCGAGCTCCGCGACCGTCCGCTCCTGGAACTGGACCGGAACCTCCGTCCCGTCTGCCTTGCGTCCGGCGCTCACGAGCCTACCGTCGGCGAAGCGGATCGCGACGTAGGAGAAGCGGTCGTGCAGCGCCGCCACCACCGCTCGCAGGACGGCGTCGGCCTCGCCGCCTCGGTTCAGGATCCGCTCGACCGCCTCGAGCGCTCCACGCTGCGCGTCATCCAAGCTCGAGGTCGTCCCCCTCGAATGCGCGCATGATCTGCTTGAACTCGTCCGAGATCGGACGGGCGCGGCGCTCTTCGAGGTCGACGAGCACGAGTGCCTGGCTCGCGGTCACCATCAGGACGTCGTCGTCCACGCGGTAGGCGGCACATTCGTACGTCGCGCTCGTGCGCCCGATCCGCGCCAAGCGGACGAACACCTCGAGCAGGTCGTCGAATCGCGCGGGGGCGAAGTACTCGACGTTCGATGCCCGCATCACGAGCTCGTGCCGCTCGTCGATTCGCAACAGCCCGAGATGACGGTGGTACTCGACCCGTGCGAGGTCGAAGTAGGGCAGATAGCGCCCGTAGTAGACGATCCCCTGGGCGTCCGTGTCGGAGAACCCGACCCGGGTGAGCGCCGAGTACTTGAAGGGTGGCTTCCGGTCCGTCACCCGGCCGAGCTCGAGCATCATCGGCGCAGCGCCTCGACGAGCATGTCGTGGGGAAGCGCGTGGACGGTGCCGCTGCGCCCGCTCATGGTCTCGGCCGACAGGAGCGCGTTCACGATCGCCTCCTCGGTCGCCTCGATCGTCGCGTAGAAAAGCGGATCGAGCTGCTCGTTCGGAAGCAGCTCGATCGTCGTCAGCTCGCCGGCACCGACCCCGTTGCCGGTTGCGAAGGCGAGCGCGAAGTCGCCGCTCGAGTTCTCCCCGGCCCCTCCCGTGCGTGCGATTCCGAGCGCCGCACGCTGCGCGAGCCGCCGGCACTGGTGCGGCAGCAGCGGCGCGTCGGTCGCGACGATGACGATGATCGAGCCGGATCCCTCCTCACGAACCGCGGGGAGCGGGACCCGCTCCGGCCCCAACGCCGCTCCGACCGGCACACCGTCGATCGAGAGCCGCAATCGACGGCCGTGGTTCGCCTGCACGAGCACGCCGACGGTGTGGCCGGCTCCGGTCAGCCTCGACGCCGTCCCGATCCCGCCCTTGAAGCCGTGGCAGATCATCCCGGTGCCGCCGCCGACGCATCCTTCCGGGACAGGCCCCTCGGAGGCGTCCTCGATCGCTGCCAGGGCGTGCTCCGTGTGGACGTGCATCCCTTCGATCTCGTTCAGGAACCCGTCGTAGGTCTCGCCGACGACCGGGAGATGCCAGCGTCCCCGATTCGCAGCATGCTGGGAGGCCACGATCGCATCGCGGACGACCCCGACGGAGAAGGTGTTGGTCAGTCCGATCGGAGTCGTCAGCAGGCCGGATTCGCGGATCCATTCGAGCCCCGTCAGCTCCCCGTTGCCGTTCAACCGGTGGGCCTCGGCGAAACAGGGCTCGCCGGCGGGCGTGGGGAGGATCGCGGTGACGCCTGTGCGCACCGCTTCGCCCTCGATCAGTGTCGTATGCCCGACGCGGACGCCGGCGACGTCGGTGATGGCGTCGAGCGGTCCCGGCTCGAGGCCGCCGATCTCGATTCCGAGCTCCCGCGCCTTCACGGGAGCAATGCTAGAGCGCGGTCAGCGGCGGGGTAGCGGGGGGAGCTTGGACCGGGTGTCCGCCACCGCGGCATACGCTCGGCGCGCACGCATGCGTCTCGACAGCCCCCAGCCGAAGAGTGCGGCGAGAAGGAGGCCGACGACGGCGAAGGGGACATAGGCGATCGCAGCGTTGAACCTGGCCTTGCCCTCCGCAGGACCGGAACCGGCCGCTTTGGCGCCGAAGTCTGCGATCGCGGTGACTCCCGCCTTCTTGCCGACGGGCGCGAAGGAGGCCGCCGGTGTGAAGGCATCGACGAGCCAGCGCCCGCGGACGCGCTTGAGGTCGACGTTGAAGATCACCGCGCCGGTGTTCGCCCCCTTGCGCGGCCGGAGCATGAGCTCGATCCCGACGGTCGTATCGATGTAATCGAGCTTCCAATGATGGAAGCGCTTGCCGGCCGCGGGGTATGGATAGACGGGGATCGAGCCAGCCGTCCAGTGCTTCCGGTCGGTGCCGCCGCGGAGGTAGGGGGTGACGAGGTCGTACGACTTGGCCACGCCCTGCCGCGCGACTGCGTGCACGACGAAGGCGTCGAGCGTCCGGTTGATTCCGGCCCGGTCGGCCTTGCTCAGGCGGGGCTTGGCGGCGGCGTTCGAGGCGCCGAGACCGAAGAGCAACAGTACGAGCACGAAAGCGAGGCGCTTCACTTTGCTCAGCCTAGCGGCAGCTATGCCTCCTGGATCGCCGCCACCACTTCGTCCCGTTTCCGCTCCATCAGCTCCGGCGTCCGCGCTTCGAGATTGAGCCGCAGGAGGGGCTCCGTATTCGACGGGCGGACGTTCATGTGCCAGTCCTCGGCTTCCACCGAGACCCCGTCGAGATGGGAGATCGTTCCCTGCGGAGCGAAGCGGTCCTCGAGCCGTCGGAGCACGAGCGGAACGTCCGCGACGGGCGTATTGAGCTCGCCGGTGATGAAGTAGCGCTCCCGGTAGGGACACAGGATCTCCGACAGCTTGCGGCCCTTCTTCGAGATCAGCTCGAGCATGAGCAGGAACGGCACGACTCCCGAGTCGGCCTGGGAGAAGTCGCGGAAGTAGTAGTGGCCCGAGACCTCGCCCGCGAAGGCGGCGTCTTCCTCGCGCATCCTGTGCTTGATGTAGGCGTGCCCGACGCGGTTCACGAGCGGCGTGCCGCCGGCGCGTTCGATCGTCTCCGGCACGGCCCAGCTGGCGCGGACGTCGTAGATGATCTTCGCGCCCGGCTCCTTCTCGAGCACCGACTCGGCCAGGAGCGCCGTGACGAAGTCGCCGGGGACGAACTCACCGGAGTCGTCGACGAAGAAGCAGCGGTCGGCGTCGCCGTCGAACGCGACGCCGAGATCCGCCTGCTCTTCGAGCGTCTTCGAGACGATGAACTCACGGTTCTCAGGCAGGAGTGGGTTCGGCTCGTGGTTGGGGAAGCTTCCGTCGGGCTCGAAGTAGCAGGGGACGGCGTCGATCGGGAGCCGCTCCAGCACCGGTGGGAGCATCACGCCGGCCATCCCGTTCGCGGCGTCGATCACCACCCGCAGCGGGCGGATCTCTTGGACGTCGACGAAGAAGAGCACCCGTTCCACGAACGCCGGCCAGATGTCGTATTCCTGCACCTGTCCCCTCCGGACATGTCCCAGGGACTGTCCCTCGGACATGGCCTGTTGGAACAGGGCGCGGTCCCGGATCTCCATCAGCCCCGACTCGCCTCCGACGGGAAGCGCCCCCCGCCGGACGATCTTCATCCCGGTGTACTGCTTCGGGTTGTGCGAGGCGGTGACCTCGATCCCGCCGTCGAGTCCCAGCTCGCCGACGGCGAAGTAGAGCATCTCCGTCCCGACGAGCCCGAGGTCGAGCACGTCCGCTCCGCCGTCGGCGGCGCCGTCGATCGCCGCGCGCGCCATCGACGGGGAGGAGAGCCGCATGTCGCGGCCGACGGCGATCTGCCCCGGCTCGAACTGCTCCACGTAGGCGCGCCCGATCGCGTACGCGCCCTCCTCGTCGAGCTGGTCGGGGTAGACCCCGCGCACGTCGTAGGCCTTGAAGACCTTCGGGTCGAGCACGGGCCCGATGCTACGTGAGCTTTTCGCCTCCCAGCTGGATAGATGGGCATCTACTCGAGGAGGACGACATGAAGAGGATCTGCCTGCTGGCGGTCGCCCTGGGAGCGCTCACGCTCCCGGCGACCGCGGGCGCGAAGGAAGTGACCGGCGCCAAGGTCTGCGGAGCCTCGGGCTGCAAGGAGACGACCGATGCCGAGGTGCTGAAGCCGTTCTCGATGTCGGAGGAGAACGGAGTCGCTCCGAAGGAGACCTTCAACGCCCCGGTCGGCAGCTACTACACGGTGAACGTCAGCTACGGGGACAACGGCCAGACGGTCGGGACGCACCTGTCCTACTGGCTTTCCGGCCCTCGGTTGATGCACGGCAGCGACCAGGGGAGCTTCGATCCCTGGTGGGAGCTGACGGAGGCCCAGAACGCGGGGTTCGAGTCCGTGGCCGCAGGAATCCAGCCGTTCCAGCCCGATCTCTCGCGGGTGCTCGTCGGCGGGAAGTCGGTGACCGATCCGAGCTCGTACATCCGGCTCTTCGCCCACTATCCGCTGCCGTTTCGCACGGTTCCGAAGAAGGCGCGCTGGATCTCGATCAGCGTTCGCCCCGCGCACGCCAATCCGTGGGTGCAGAAGGCCGTCAGGCTCCGGTACCAGCCTGAGCGGCGGATCCTGGCGCGGCCCGACGGCTGGGTGCTGCTTCCGAAGGCGATCGGAACCCTGCTCGTGAGGCGCGCCTCGCTCGCGACCGTCAAGACGGGCTCCGGCGGGGGCCACACCGCGCTCTACGCCGGTGCGGGCGCCGCCGGTGCCGTCGCGGTCGTCCTGCTCGCCGCCGTCCGGCCGAAGAGAATGCACTAAGGCGTGGAGGAAGACCTCGGTGGCGAGCAGCTCTTTCGTCGTGAACAGAGCGACTTCGGCGGTCTGTTCCGGAAGCACTACCCGGAGATCGTCCGCTACCTCTCCGTGCGGCTCGGCTCGCGGGAGGAGGCGGCCGATCTTGCCGCGGAGGTCTTCCTCGAGGCGTTCACGCGCGTGCCCCGCCTGCGCTGGCGTGGAAAGCCGGTGCTCGCCTGGCTCTATCGCGTCGCCGCGAACATGGCGGCGGACGCCTTGAGGAAGAGAGGCCGCGAGGTGCCGGTCGCCGAGCCTGCCCCCGCCGGCGCCGCTCCGGATCTCGCTGAGCAGCTCGCTGACCGCGAGGCGCTCGCGCGGGCGCTCGCGAGCCTGCCGCCCGACTACCAGCTCGTCGTCCATCTCCGGCTCGTCGAGGGCTACTCCTTCGCCGAGGTCGCCCGCGTCACCGGCCGCAGCGTCGGCGCCTGCCAGATGCTGATGCTCCGATCCGCTCGCACTCTGCGCACACTGCTCGAACAGGAGGGCATTCGTGTCCCGGCGTGAGGACCGCGAGCTCGCCGCCCGGCTCGCCCGCGTGCTCGACGGGCACGAGCGGGCGGAGGACGAGCTGGCGGCGCTCGTGACCGTGCTCGAGCGCGCGACGGAGCCGGCGCGCTTCGAGCTCGCCGACGACGTGGTCGAGCGCGCGCTCGCCCGCACTCGGCCGCGGCTCCACGCGGGCCGGGGCCCGGACCGCCGTCCCGGCCCCCGGCTCGCGCTCGCCTTCGGAGCGGTCGCGGCCGCGGCAGTCGCGCTGGTCGTGTTCACCTTCGTCCGCGTTCCCGGGATCGACGTCGAGGGGAAGGCGCTGGCGGCGCTCGGGGGCAGCGGCAGCATCTTCAAGATCGAGGAGCGGATCGAGCCCGTCGTGCCGGGCGCCTTCCCGACTTCCTTCCGGACCGTCTGGCTCGACCCGGCGCGCGGACGGGAGCGCTGGTACCAGCTCTACGGTGCCGAGCGGGTCGAGGAGGTTCTCGTCGAGCCGGGCCGCATCAGCCGCCTCTTGCCCGGCCAAAAGCTCCTGATCGTCACGCCTTCGTGCCGTGGGTTCGCCGGCGGCTGCGCGGCGGTGCTGGATCCCGTCGCCTTCTATCGCCGTGCGCTCGAGGGGCCCGGCGCCGTCGAGGCGAAGCGGGAGGGCGGCGTCTACCGGCTCACGCTTGCCGTGCAGAAGCTTCCCGACGCCGTTCGAATCGAGCAGCGCGTAACCATCGACGCGAAGACGTTCCTCCCGAGAGAGATCGAGTGGCTGGAGCAGCGCCCCGGGGAGGCCGAGCACGCGGTCTCGAGAATCGTGCTCGAGAGCATCAGGCGGCTGCCGCGGGCCAACGTCCACGACCCGTTCCACCTCCCGACGCTGACGGGGATCCGGGTCGAGCAGCGCAGTGCCTCGTCGGTTCCGCTCCGGAAGTTGGGCGAGGAACATCTGACGCTGTCGGCGGCGAAACGTCTCGCGCCGCCGCTGTTGTGGCTTGGTCCGGCCTATGAAGGCGAACGACTGACCCGGATTGACCGGATCCGTTGGAACTCCGGCGCCGCCTATCGTCTCCACTACGGCCCATTGACCGTCTGGAACGGTCGCTTCTACGAAGCGGTCGGCGGCAGGCTCGTGGCCGATCTCGAGACGCCCGGCCGCTCGGCTGCGGTGATCGCGCCAACGGCTGGCAAGCTCGACCTCTACCAGGCGCTTTTGGAGCTGCATCCGCTGCGCTAGAGCCGGAAGTTTCGCCCCTCCTCATTCGTTCTTAAACTAGGAGGGTGGAGCGCAAGCTTGCAACGGTCGTGTTCGTCGATCTGGTCGATTCGACCGGACTGGTCGCGGGTGCCGATCCGGAGGTCGCGCGCGGCCGGGTGACACGATTCCTCGACCGGGTCGGCGAGTGCGTCGAGGTCCACGGGGGCACGGTCGGGAGGTTCGCGGGCGATGCGGTCATGGCCGTCTTCGGGATCCCGCAGACCCACGAGGACGATGCCGTTCGAGCCGTGCGCGCGGGGTTCGCGACCCTCGAAGCCGTCCGCGGACTCGACCTCGAGGCCCGGATCGGGATCGAGTCCGGGGAGGTCGTCTCCGACGAGGCCGACCTGACGTTCGCGACGGGCGAAGCGATCAACGTCGCCGTGCGGCTCCAGCAAGAGGCCTCGCCCGGCGAGCTGCTGATCGGGCCGGGCACGCACCGGCTCACGCTCGACGCGGTCGAGACCGAGGAGCTCGGGCCGCTCGACCTGAGGGGCATCGAGCGACCGGTCTGGACTCGGCGCGCGATCTGCACGGCCGAGGAGCCGCGCCCCGTCAGCGTCGCCGCGCCGCTCGTCGGGCGGACGGAAGAGATCGAGCTCCTCCACAACACCTTCTCGCGCGTGCAGCGAGACGGCCGCGCCCACGTCTTCACGATCTACGGCGAGCCCGGCGTCGGCAAGAGCCGCCTCGCGAGGGAGTTCGTCGAGGGGCTGGAAGGCGCCACCGTCCTCGTGGGCCGCGCGCTGCCCTACGGCGAAGGGATCACCTACTGGCCGGTGGCCGAGATGGTCAAGGTCGCAGCGGGGATCACGGACGATCTTCCGGTCCAGGAAGCGATCCAGAAGCTCCGCGACTGCTGCGAGGACGAGGCGATCGCCGACCTGATCGGGCTCGCGTCCGGCGTGCTCGACGCGGTCGAGGGCGAGCGCAGCCAGCAGGAGATTGCATGGGCGATGCGCGAATGGGCCGAGCGGCTCGCGGGAGTCCAGCCGCTCATTCTCGTGTTCGAGGACATCCACTGGGCTGAAGAGCCGCTGCTCGAGCTGATCGATCACCTCGCGACCTGGGTGCGCGAGGCCCCGTTGCTCCTCCTCTGCCTCGCGCGTCCCGAGCTGCTCGACATCAGGCCGGTGTGGGGTGGAGGGCGCGTGCGCGCGACCTCGATCGAGCTCGAGGCGCTCGCCCCCTCGGAGGTGGAGGAGATGCTGGCCGCGCTCCTCAACCGAACGCCGCTGCAGCCCGAGGACATCGTGTCGCTGATCGAGAAGACGGGCGGAAATCCACTCTTCATCGAGGAGACGGTGCGGATGCTGGCCGAGCAGGACGGTGACGGGGCCGCCGAGCGCATCCCCGACACGGTGCAGGCTCTGATCGCGGCACGCATCGACCGCCTCCCCGCCGAGCAGAGGACGCTGCTGCGGCGGGCGGCCGTGATCGGGCGCACGTTTTGGCGCGGCGCTATCGCTCAGCTCTCGCCCGAGCTCGACGCCGAGCCGCTCATCGAGGACCTGCTGCGACGCGACTTCCTCCTCCCCGAAAGCCGCTCGTCGATCTCGGGCGAGACCGCCTACCGCTTCAAGCACGTCCTGATCCGGGAAGTGGCGTACGGGGGGTTGTCGAAGTCGGAGCGCGCCGACCATCACAAGCGTTTTGCGGCGTGGCTGCACGAGCGCGCCGGCGATGAGCTCCTCGAGGTTCGCGCCTACCACCTCGACCACGCGGCGAGCCTGATCGCAGAGCTCGAGGGCGAGGCACCGGCAGAGCTCGCCTCGGAAGCGGCCGCCGCCCTCGAGGAGGCCGGGAGGCGCGCGTTTGCACGCGAGGCGAACCGCGCCGCGCGCAGGCTGTTCCTGAGCGCGCTGGAGCTTGAGCCGACGCTCGAGCGGCGCTATCAGGCGGCGCGCGCGGCCTGGCGGATCACGGACTACCCCGTGGTCTCGCGCGAGATGGAGGAGGTCTGCGCCGCCGCCGAGGCCGAAGGCATGCCGGACATTCAGGGTCGAGCGCTGATCGCCCTCGCCGATGCGGCCGTCCTGCGCGAAGCCGACGTTCCGCGGGCGGAACGGCTGATCGAGAAGGCGCTCGAGGTGCTCGACCACGACGACAAGGTTGGCCGCTTCGACGCCCTCGCCGTCCGCGGAACGATCGCATGGGCCCGCGGCGACCTCTCGACCGAGGACCGGGTGATGGAGGAAGCCCTTTCCCTGGCGCGCGAGACTGGGCGCAAGGATCTGGAGAGCGAGGTGCTGGACACGCTCGCGAGCGTCTACACCGCACGCCTCGAGCTCGACCGCGCGCAGCAGTTCGCGGAGCAGGCGCTCGCGCTGGCGGAGGAAAGCGGAAGCGCCGCCACGCTCGGACGCGCTTACCGCTTCCTCGGGCAGCTGCAGCTCCAGCGCGGGGAGCTCGACGAGGCGGAGGCGGCTCTCGGGCAGGCACGCACCTATCTGGCCGAAGCCGGCGCCGCCTGGGCGCTCGGGCGGGTGCTCCACTACCTGGCCTGGACGGCGTGGCGGAAAGGCGAGCCCGCGCGGGCAGAGCGCCTGTTCCGGGAGTCGATCCGCATCCTCGTTCCGCTCGAGGACCGCGCGACGCTGTGCGAGAGCCAGCGCTCGCTCGCCCAGCTCCTCGTCGAGCAGGGCAAGCTCGAAGAAGCCGAGCGGCTCGCGCTCGCCGCGCGACAGACCGTCGGGTCGCAGGATCTGACGTCACTGGCGACGACGGCGATGGCGCTCGGGATCGTCCGTGCCGCTCAGGGCCGCGACGACGAGGCCGAGGAGCTCCTGCGCGAGGCGCATGCGACGATCGCCGAGACCGACCACCGGCGCAACCAGGTCGAGACGCTGGATGCCCTCGCTCAGTTCCTGCGGGAACGAGGACGCGAGCCGGAGGCGGCCGCCTTCGACGAGCGCCGGGAAGAGCTCTTTGCGGCCGCCACCAGCACAGCCCGGATCGCCTGACTCGAGACCTCGTCCGGCGACTCCGAGATCACGGTTGCCGGCCGTGCGACACCGCTGAGCGCCTCGGCCAGCGGCTCGGCGCGGAGCGTTCCCTCGCCGTAGGGGAGATGCTTGGTCTCGTTGCGGTTCGCGAACGCGATGTCCGAGAAGTGGATGTGGAAGGGCGCCCCGGGCGGGAGGACGTCGTCGGCTGCCTCGAGCACCTCCGTGAACATCGTGGAGTCGGTGAAGGCGCCGTCGCTCGTCGCGTGCATGTGCGCGAAGTCGAGGACGGGACGGACCCAACCACAGCGGCGCGAGATCTCGAGCACGTCGTCGATCGTTCCGAGGTCGCGGACGCGGCCCATCACCTCGACTCCGAACGGAACCGCGCGATCCTTCTTCTCGAGCCGCTCGCGTAGCTCCCCCAGCTGCCCGCAGACCGAGTCGAGCGCGGCCTCCCGCGTCCGGCCGAGCAGGAAGCCCGGGTGGAAGACGACGGGCTCCGCGCCGGCCGCCTTCGCGATCCCGGCCGAGTGGTCGAGCATCCCGACCGCCATGTTCAGCTTCTTCCCTCGCTCGGCGTGACCCATGAAGCCGGCGATCGGAGCGTGCACCGAGAGCACGATCCCGGCCTCGCGTGCGAGCTCTCCGAACCGCTCCGCCCAGGCGTAATCCATCCAGAACTTGCCCTCGAAATCGATCTCGCAGGCGTTGTAGTCGCGCTCGAGCAGCAGCTCGACGGCGGCTTCCGGGCTCTCACGGGAGGGCACGCGCGCCGGACCGAAATGCAGCCGCTCGGGCACCCCACGGACGCTACAGGACCAGCGCCTCCCTCCCCCTTGTGTCTAAAAACGCAAGCCCTCGGAGTGCTGTCCGGTTGCCGATCTACATTGAAGCGGCGATGGCGAAGAAACCTTCCCGAATCGACCTGTTGGAGCTCGATATCGACCTCCGGCTCGCCGATCTCTGGCGCGAGGCGTACGAGATCGGCGAGTGGAAGCTCGAGGTGGTCGCCGCGTTCATCCGCGCCGCCTACGGGAAGGGCTACTGCGACGCGCTCACCGAGGAACGGCCCGGCAGCCTGTGCCAGGAGCACGGCTACCGGATCCCGAGTCGCCGTCCGCAGACCGCCCCGGCGAACAGCTAGCGTCCCTTCCCGCATCATGCGATCGACCGGCTACGTCCTGGCCGTCGTGCTCCTCCTCATCGGCGCGCTCGCAGCCAGGTGGGGGCTCGTACTGCTGTGGACGGTGGGAAACGAGTTCGAGCCGCGCGGAACCGTCGGCATCGTGCTCGTCGTCGTCGGGTTCGCGTTGCTCGGCGCCGGGAGTTACGGCGTCTGGCACCTCGAGCGGAGCTAGAATCCAGCCGTGCCTCGCGCCAGGAGCCCGGTGCGCCTTGCGCTCGCCCTCTCGGTCGCGGCCCTGCTGGCCGTGTTCCTCCTCTACACCTCGATCGCGGGCGGGGGAACGCCTTCGCTCAAGCCGAGCCAGCTGCACGGACATAAGGGGAAGGTGACGCTCACCGGCAAGGTGCTCGGCCCGGTTACTGGCGACGCGCACGCGGGCGGGCTGCACTTCCGCCTCCGTGACATCGACGGAAAGGCGAGCGTGCCGGTGGTATTTCGCGGCGACGTGCCCGACCTCTTCCGCGCAGGCCGGCACATCTCGGTCGACGGGCGTTTGCGCAGCGGTGTCTTCCAGGGCGTGAACCCGCTCGTCACCAAGTGCCCGTCGAAGTACGCGCCCAAGAGCTAGCCCGTGGCTGAGCTCGGTCGAGCCGCCCTCGTCATCTGCCTCATCTCGTCGCTGTACGCGGTGGGCGCCGGCGGCTACGCCGCCTTTCGGGGACGGCGGCGGCTATCCCATTCGGCACGGAACGCGCTGATCGCGGCATTCGCCTCGGCCGCCGTCGCGGCCGGCGTGCTCGTCATCGCGCTCCTGCGCCACGACTTCAGCTTCACCTACGTTGCGGCGCACTCGGCCCGCCGCCTACCGACCCTCTACACGCTCTCGGCCTTCTGGGGCGGCCAGGAAGGATCGCTGCTGCTGTGGCTGCTGGTCCTGACCGCCTACGCGTCGGCGGTCGTGCTCGTGAACCACCGCTCCGCCCCGGATCTCGTCGCCTGGGTCGTTCCGGTGCTGGGCGGGATCGCGGTCTTCTTCTCGTTCATGCTCGTCGTGATCTCGAGCCCGTTCGCGACGCAGACCGCCCCCGCGGACGGCTCCGGGCTGAACCCGAGCCTGCAGAACCCGTACATGCTCATCCACCCGCCCTTGCTCTACCTCGGGTACGTGGGCCTGAGCGTCCCGTTCGCGTTCGCGATCGGCTCGATGCTCGCCAAGCGCGCCGACGAGCGCTGGATCATCGCCACCCGTCGCTGGACGCTGGCCGCCTGGGGGTTCCTCGGGATCGGCCAGCTGCTCGGGGCGCACTGGGCCTACGTCGAGGTCGGCTGGGGCGGCTACTTCGCCTGGGATCCGGTCGAGAACGCCGCGCTGATGCCGTGGCTGGCGGCGACGGCCTTCCTGCACTCGGTGATGGTGCAGGAGAAGAAAGGGATGCTGAAGATCTGGAACATGCTGCTGGTCGTCCTCGCCTACTGCCTGTCGCTGTTGGGAACCTTCCTGACGCGCTCCGGGATCCTGAACTCGATCCACTCGTTCACCGAGAGCACGATCGGCCCCTGGTTCCTCGGCTTCATCGTCTTCGTCACGCTGGCGTCGCTCACGCTCATCTATCTCAGGCTCCCGCTGCTGCGGGCGAAGACGAAGCTCGAGTCGCTCGTCTCGCGCGAAGCCAGCTTCCTCTACAACAACCTGCTGCTCGTCGCCTTCTGCCTGACGATCCTCTGGGGGGTGATGTACCCGCTCTTCTCGCAGCTGGTCCAAGGCGAGTCGAGCGCCGTGCGCGGCCCGTACTACAACTTCTTCCTCAAGTCCTTCGGCTTGCCGCTGTTGATCCTGATGGGGATCGGGCCGCTGCTCGCCTGGCGGCGGACGTCCCTGCGCGCGCTCGGGAGGACGTTCGCCTGGCCGGCGGTTGCCTCGCTCGCTGCAGGCGGAGCTCTGCTCGCGGCCGGCGCGGGCAGCTCCGTCCCCGGGCTGATCGCGTACACGTTCTCGGCCTTCGTGATCGGCTCGATCGTGCTTGAGTTCGTCCGGGGGACGCGCGCGCGGAAGGCGGTCGCCGGCGAGTCGTGGCCGGTCGCCTTCTCCTCGCTCGTGGCACGGAACCGGAGGCGCTACGGCGGATACGTCGTCCATGCCGCCATTGTCCTGCTCGCGATCGGGATCGTGGGCTCGAGCGCATACGACACGACCCGTCAGGCCAAGCTGCGTCCGGGCCAGTCGATGGAGGTGCGCGGCTACACGCTCACGTACCAGCGGCTCACGGACCGTCAAGGCCCGAACGACCGCGAGCTTCGGGCGATCGTCGCGGTCCGGCGCGGAAGCCACGACGAGGGAACGATGTCGGCCGGCAAGAACCAATACCCGGTCGAGCAGCAGACCTCGAACGAGGTCGACATCCGCAGCAACTGGCTGAACGGGCAGGACCTGTACCTGATCGCGCAGCAGATCGACAAGAACGGAACCGTCTACTTCAAGGCGGAGGTGCTGCCGCTGGTCAACCTGATCTGGCTGGCGGGATTCGTCTTCCTCGGCGGCGCACTGATCGCGCTCTGGCCGGACGCGCGCGAGTCGCGCCGGCTCGCCGAGCGCTACGGCCGCTACAGCGTGCCGGTCGAAGCGTGATTTGGGCCGTTGTCTTTGGGGCGGTGCTCGCGATCGCGTGTGTCCTGTTCGTGGCGCGGCCGTTCCTGCTCGACCCGGAGGCGCGCAACGACCGCCTCGACGAGCCGAGCGAGCTCGAACGGCGCCAGATCGAGCTGCTGGAGCGCCGCGACCGGGCGCTCGGCGCGCTCAAGGAGCTCGAGTTCGACCACCGAAGCGGCAAGATCTCGGACGAGGATTACCGCGCGATCGTCGGCCCTCTTCGCCGCCAGGCGGCAGAGGCGCTCCGGGCGCTCGAGCCGCGGGCGGAGGTTTCAACGGAGCGGATCCGTGCAAGCAGGTAGTTGAGCATGGCAATCGACCCGCCCACCCAGCCGGACATTCCCGAGCCGTACCCGCCGCCGGGCGAGCTCGACCCGCCGGCGCCGCCGCAGATTCCGGAGCCGTACCCGCCTCCGGGTGAGACGGATCCACCCGCGCCGCCGCAGATTCCCGAGCCGTACCCGCCGTCGGAGCCGCAAGCGCCCTAGAGCAGGGACGTCCGGAGCCCCGCCGAACCTGTCTCCATGGTGCGGCGGCTCCCGCCCCTGCTCGTCCTCGCGCTCGTTCTCGCCGCGCCCGCGCTCGGAACCGGTCCCGCCGATCGGAAGCAGCAGGTCGACCAGCGGCTCTCGAACCTCCATGAGCGGATCGCAGAAGCCCGTGCGCGCGAGCAGGTCCTCAGCTCTGAGATCGACTCGGTCACGAACGACATCCGGAGCCTCGACCGGCAGGTCGGAGACGTCTCCGCGCGACTCGCGCCGCTCGAGCAGGACCTGGCACTCCATCAGCGGCAGCTCGACAAGCTGAACGAGCTCTTCCGCCTCCAGACCGACCGGCTCCATTTCCTGCGACGCGAGTACGAGGTCGCGGTCACCAGGCTCGAGCTGCGGGTGGTGGCGATCTACGAGAGCGACAGCATCGAGACGCTCGACGTCGTCTTCTCGTCGGCGAGCTACGGCGACATGCTCGAGCAGTTCGACTTCTCCGACCGGATCAGGGCCCAGGACGCCGGAATCGCGCAGGCGGTCGGACGGGCCAGGGACGAAACGGAGGCCGTGCGCGCGCGGACACGGTCGACGCGGGCTCGGGTCGCCGTGGTGACGAAGACGATCGAAGTGCGTACCGAGCAGGTCAGAGTGCTCCGCGACAGCTTGCTCTCTCGAGAGAACGCGCTCTCGTCCGCGCGCGCGCAGAAGCATCAGGCGGTCTCACAGGCGCACGCGAGCCTCAAGCAGATGCTCGACGACGCCGAGGCTCTGCAGCAGGTGAGCGCGGACCTCCAGGCGAAGATCCAGGCGGCTCAAGGGACGAGCTCGCCGACTCCGTCCGGGAGCGGGCTGATCTGGCCCGTCAACGGGTCGGTCGCCAGTCCGTTCGGATGGCGCTGCCTCGAGGGGATCTGTCGCATGCACGAAGGGATCGACATCGCGGTGGGCTACGGGACGCCGATCCAGGCGGCCGCCGCGGGGACGGTCATCTACACGGGCTGGGAGGGCGGTTACGGAAACCTGATCGTGATCGACCACGGCGGCGGGCTTGCGACCGCGTATGCGCACCAGGAGCGATTTGCGGTCGGAAACGGCGCGCACGTCGCGCAGGGCCAGGTGATCGGCTACGTCGGCTGCACGGGCCACTGCTACGGCCCACACCTGCACTTCGAGGTCAGGGTCAACGGCTCGGCCGTCGATCCGCTCGGGTATCTCTAGGCGAAGCCGAACGTCTGCGCGAGCAGGAAGATGTTCAGCCCCGAGATCAGCGCCGCCACGACGGCTGCCGCCGCGGTCGTAAACGGGTGATTGACGAGCACGCCCATGATCCGCTTCTTGCTCGTGAAGACAACGAGCGGGATGAGGGCGAACGGGATGCCGAACGAGAGCACGACCTGGCTGATCACGAGCGTCCTCGACGGATCGAGGCCGATCGCGATCACGATCAGCGCAGGCAGCATCGTGACTGCGCGCCTGAGAAAGATCGGAATCCGACGGCGGATGAAGCCCTGCATCACCACCTGGCCCGACAGCGTCCCGACGGCTGAGCTCGAGAGCCCGGAGGCGAGGAGCGCAAGGGCGAACATGACGCTCGACGCACCCCCTAGGATCGGCTCGAGCGTCTTGTGCGCGCCCTCGAGCGACTCGACGTTGTGGTGACCGCTCTTGAAGAAGACGGTGGCCGCCATGATCAGCATCGCCATGTTGATCACCCCGGCGATTGACATCGCGATGATCACGTCGATGCGCGTGTAGCGCATCAGCCGGCGCGCCTCGTCGTCCGTGTCGGGCACCACGCGGTTCTGCATCAGCGCGGAGTGGAGGTAGATCACATGCGGCATCACCGTCGCGCCGAGGATCCCGACGGCGAGCAGCACCGATTCGCTCCCGGCGAACTCGGGCTTGATGGCGTGCAGCCCCACCGTCCCGAGCGGCGGGTGGGCCAGGAACAGCTCGCTGATGTAACAGACGCCCACAACGCCAACGAGCACCACGATCACGGCCTCGAAGGGGCGGAATCCGAAACGCTGCAGCCCCAGGATCCCGAAGGCCGCAACCGCCGTGAGCCCCGCGGCGGGCAAGAGGTCGATCCCGAGCAAGAGGTGGAAGCCCACCACGGCGCCCAGGAACTCGGCCAGGTCGGTGGCCATCGCGATCGCCTCCGCCTGTATCCACAGGCTGAGCGACGTGCGGCGGGAGAACTGCTCGCGGCAGACCTCGGGGAGGTTCCGGCCGGTGGCGATCCCGAGCTTGGCCGACAGCATCTGGATCAGCATCGCCATCAGGTTCGAGGCGACGATCACCCACAGCAGCGTGAAGCCGAACTTGGAGCCGCCGGCGATGTTTGTGGCGAAGTTGCCGGGATCGATGTAGGCGACGCAGGCGACGAATGCGGGGCCGAGGAACGGCAGCAGCCGGAACTTGTGCGGGTGGCCCCGCAGCACTCGCTCGCCCGGTCCCAGGGGCCGATCGAGCGCTTCCGCCCGCGTCCCGACCATCAGGTTTAGTCTAGCCTAACTTCCCCCTAGCGTTCCGGCCAGGGGCGGTAGGTCAGGCTGCTTGCGGGCGATACACGTATATGTCGGGCAGGTTGCGGTAGCGCTCGTCGAGGTCGAACCCATAGCCGACGAACAGCTCGTCCGGGACCGTGAAGCCGACGTAGTGCACCGGCAGGTCGTCGACGAGCCGGCGGTAGGGCCGGTCGAGCAGCGTGGCGACGGCGAGTGAGGCCGGACGCCTCAACGTCAGCGTCTTGACGAGGTAGTTCAGCGTCAGCCCGGTGTCGACGACGTCCTCGACGACCAGGACGTGGCGCCCGTCGATCGAGACGTCCAGGTCCTTGAGCAGGCGGATGCCGGAGTGGCCGCCGGTCTTGGCGCCTGGGCCGTAGCCTGCCAGCTCGACGAACTCGAGCTGGTGCGAGAGGTCGAGGACGCGCGAGAGATCGGCGAGGAAGACGACGCTCGCCTTCAGCGGCGCGACGAGCAGCGGCTCGGTCTCTGCGTACGCAGCCGCGATCTCGCCGGCGAGCTCGGCCACGCGCTCCGAGATCTCCTCCGCGGAGAGGTAGAGATCGCCGACCCGCGGGTCGGCGGCTAGGAGGCGAGCTCGACCCGGTATCGCTGAGCCAGTCGCTCGACGTCGCGCTTGTAGAAGAGCTTGACCTTCACCTCGGGGTACCGCTGGCGGATCTTTCGCAGCTTACGGTTCTTCCGCGTCACGAGCGACTGCTTCATCACCGTGACCTCGAGATACAGGTCCTGCTCGGGGAGGTAGAAGTCGGGCGTGAATGCCTCGACCACCTGTCCGTGCTCGTCCCGCTCCAGTACGAAGGTGCGCGGCTCGTACTCCCACGGCACCCCGTAGAAGTCGAGGATCTTGGCGCACTCGAGCTCTGCACTGTTGGCGAAGCGCGGCTGGCCGACCCCACAATATGCCTGGAAATCAGGCGTTTCCAGCGGCATCCTCAATCGAGGATAGCAACGGCCTCGGACAGGGCCGGTTTTCGCCCAGCCGGCCGCGAAACGCGTACTCTTCGCCACGAATGCTGACGATCGCGCACATCTCGGATCTCCATTGCGGAGGCCCGCATTTCGTCCCCAACCTGCTCGAGCGGGCGATCAGCGAGGTGAACGACCTCGAGCCGGACCTCGTTATCTGCTCGGGCGACCTGACGAGCTTCGGCTTCAAGCAGGAGTACGCCGAGGCGAAGGCCTACCTGGACTCGATCAAGTGCGGCTCGCTCGTCGTGATCCCCGGCAACCACGACTCGCGGAACGTCGGCTACGTCCACTTCGAGGAGCTGTTCGGCGACCGGAACTCCGTGCTCCGCCTCGGCGGCGTGACCGTCGTCGCGATCGATTCGACCGAGCCGGACCTCGACCACGGACAGGTCGGCCGCGGCCGCTACGGCTGGATCGAGGAGCAATTCGCGTCTCCCGCCGACCTGCGCATCTTCGTCCTCCACCACCACCTGCTGCCCGTGCCGGGGACCGGGAGGGAGCGGAACATCGTCTACGACGCCGGCGACCTGATCGAGTGCCTGCAGCGCTCGAACGTCAACATCGTCCTCTCGGGCCATAAGCACGTGCCGTACGCGTGGAAGCTCGAGGATATGTTCATCGTCAACGCGGGCACGGTCTCGTCGATGCGCCTGAGAGGGAACACGCGCCAGTGCTACAACGTGATCGAGATCGACGACGGTCACGTCGAGGTGACGCGCCGCTATCCGTTCCACGGGCGGGAGCGGATCATCGAGTTCTCGCTCGAGACGCTTGCGTTCCAGAAGTACACCGCGGGGATCGAGCGGGAGGTGACGACCCGGTGACCTCGCTCACGTTCCAGCGGCGCCAGCCGTTCGCGGAGCCCGGCTTCGCCGGGCGCGAGCGAGAGGCGGCCAGGGGCGTGAGGGCTTTGGCCCTCATCGACGGCGAGCACTACGCGCCCGTCGTCCGCGACGCGCTCGCGGCGCTGCCATACGAGGTTGCGGCAGCGGTACTCGTCGGCGGGACCGAGAAGCTGCGAGGCGGCGACGACTACGGCGTTCCGCTCTCGCACGACCTGGAGGATGCGATCGCGGAGCTCGAGCCGGAGCTGGTGTACGACCTCTCGGACGAGCCCGTGCTCGGACCGCGCGACCGCTTCCGGCTCGCGAGCCGCGTGCTCGCCGCCGGGCTCCCGTACGTGGGCGCCGACTTCCGGTTCGACCCGCCGGCCTTTGCGCCCTTCGAGCTGCCGTCGATCTCGATTGTCGGAACGGGCAAGCGCGTCGGCAAGACCGCGGTCGCCGGTCACGCCGCCCGTGTGCTCGCCGCCGATCTCGATGTCGTCGTTGTTGCGATGGGGAGGGGAGGGCCGCCCGAGCCCGAGCTCGCGCCCGCGCCGCCCACCGTCGAGGAGCTGCTCGAGCTCTCCCGCGCCGGCCGCCACGCCTCCTCCGACTACCTCGAGGACGCCGCCTTCGCCGGCATCGTCACGATCGGCTGCAGGCGTGCCGGCGGTGGGCTGGCAGGGCAGCCCGCGTTCTCGAACGTGCCCGCGGGGGCCGCGCTCGCCGCTTCGCGGCGGCCCGGTCTCGTCGTCTTCGAGGGCAGCGGCGCCGCGCTGCCGCCGATCGCGACCGGCAGGCGCGTCCTGGTCGTCTCGGGCGCGCAGGACCCGGAGCTGGCCGCCGGCTACCTGAACGCTTACCGGATCCTGATCTCCGACCTCGTCGTGCTGACAATGGCCGAGGAGGACGTTCCATACGAGCGCGTGCACGAGGCGGTGGAGGAGGTCAAGCCGGGCGTGCCCGTCGTTCCGGCCGTGCTGCGGCCCCGCCCGGTCTCGTCGATCTCGGGCAAGCGCGTCGCGTTCTTCACGACCGCGCGCGCGAGCGCTCACGACCGGCTTGCGTCCCACCTCCGGGAAGCCCATGGCGCCGCGTCGGTGTCCGTGTCCGGGAACCTGGCCGACCGGGAGCTCCTGCGCACCGATCTGAACCTGGCGGACGCGGACGTGTACCTGGCCGAGCTCAAGGCGGCGGCGATCGACGTCGTCGCGGAAGCGGCGGTGGAGCGCGGCGTGGAGCTCGTTCTGGCCGACAACGAAGTGGTGGGTCAAGGATTGGACGCCGAAATTCGAGCGCTGGCCGATGCGGTGGTGGAACCCGTGCTCCAGCGATGAGAGAGCCACGTCACATCGAGCCGGCGGCGCAGCCGCCTGTCCGCGCAAGCGGACCCGTGGAAGGGGTTTGGGGGAACCGGGAGGTTCCCCCAAGGATCCCTGCCGGACGTGCGAAGGGCAGAGGAGCATGAGAGAGCCACGTCACATCGAGCCGCTGCCGCTCGGCGGCGACGGGATCCCGTACTCGAAGGGCTTGATGGCCCGGGCCCTGATCGCGACCGGAATGCCGGCCGTCAGGGCGTACGAGCTGGCGCGGCGGCTCGACGCCGACCTGAGCGAGTCCGGAACCACCTCGGTCGACCTGGAGCGGATGCGGGGGCTCGCGATCGGGCTCCTGGGCGAGGAAGAGGGTGGCCAGGCGATGCGGCGCCTCGTCCGCTACGGCGAGCTGCAACAGCTCGAGTTGCCGATCATCCTGCTCATCGGTGGCGCGACCGGGACGGGGAAGTCGACGATCGCGACCGACATCGCCTACCGGCTCGGGATCAGCCGCGTCACGTCCACCGACTTCGTGCGCCAGACGATGCGCGCTTTCTTCTCCCGGGAGTTCATGCCTTCCGTCCACTACTCGAGCTTCGAGGCGGGCCGCGCGGTCTCCGGGATGGCGGGCGAGCAGGCCATTGCCGGTTTCCTCGAGCAGACACGGAATGTGCTCGTGGGCGTCCAGGCGGCGATCGATCGCGCCCTCGAGGAGGGCTGGTCGATGGTGCTCGAAGGCGTCCATCTCGTGCCCGGGATGCTGCCCGCGGCGCTCGAGAACGCCGTCCTCGTCCAGTGTGTGCTCAACATCGAGGACGAGAATGAGCACTCGAGTCACTTCTGGGTGCGCGACGTGACCTCGGAAGGCGTGCGCCAACTCGACAAGTACCTCAAAGGGTTCGATGACATCCGCGCCATCCAGGACTTCATCGTCGAGCGCGCGCGGGAATCGGGCGTAGCGGTGATCGAGAATGACACGATGGAGACGGCCATCGGCGAGGTGATGGAGCTCGTGTTCGCCGAAGTCGAGCGGGTGCAGGAATGACGAAGCTGACCGAAGCCCTCGATCCCCGTCGGCCGGATGCTCCGGCCGACTCCGGCTACTGCCTCTGCGAGAGCTACGCGCGCGTGACCGAGCGGGCGGCGCTGGCGGGGGCCCGCTGGCTCGGCCGCGCCGACCAGGAGGCCGCGCAGGAGGCGGCCTATTCGGGGATGCGGCTCGCTCTGGAGCAGATGCCGATCAGCGGCCGGGTCGTGATCGGTGGCGAAGAAGACGGGGAGCAGCTGCCGTTCGATGCCGAGATCGGCACCGGCGGGGAGCGGGTCGATCTCGCGGTCGATCCGCTCGAAGGCCGTGGGGTCGTCGCGCGCGGCGGCTATGGGGCGATGTCGATGGTGGCCGTCGGCGAGCCGGGCTCGCTGATGAGGCTCCCGGACATGTACATGCGCAAGATGGCAGTCGGCCCGCTCGCGCGCGACGCGATCGACCTCGGGAAGCCGATCGCGGAGAACGTCCAGGCGATCGCCGAGGCGTTCGGGCGCCGTCCCAACGACGTGACGGCGATCGTCCTCGACCGCCCGCGGCACCACGACCTGATCGAGGAGATCCGTGGGGCCGGAGCGCGAATCAAGCTGATCCAGGACGGCGACGTGACCGCGTCGATCTCGGCGGCGATCCGGGGAACGAACGACCACCTTGCGATCGGCATCGGCGGCACGCGCCAGGCGGTGCTGTCGGCGGCCGCCCTCCGCTGCCTCGGCGGCGGGCTGCAGGCCCAGCTGTGGCCGACCTCGCGGACGGAGATCGAGGCCGCGCGCGAGCACGGGATCGACGACGTCTCACGGGTGTTCGGGATCGACGATTTCGCGCGCGGCGAGATCATCGTCGCGGCGACGGGCGTCTCGTCCGGCGACCTGCTGCGCGGAGTCCGCTACCTCGCCGACAGCGCTCGGACCCATTCACTCGTCATGTGCACGCGCTGCAACTGGGTTCGCTTCGTGGACGGGATCCACTTCTTCGCGCGCGAGCGGCGCGAGGAAGTGCGGCTGCTCGGCTTCTGACGACTGCTTTTCCCGGAAAACGGGAAAGAGCGGGGGATGCAGAAGACCGATCCCGTCTCCGCCGAATCCGTCGAACAGGACGAGGACGCCGGCACGCAGAAGGCGATCGAGGCGGATCCGCTCCTCCTCGGCGACCGCGAGCGGGCAATTCCGCCCGACGACCTGTTCGTGCGCATGAAACCGCCCGGGGACCCGGTCGACCGCGAGTAGACTGGCCGGGTGGCAACGAAAGAAGAAGTCGTCGAGGCGCTGCGCCAGGTCGAGGACCCCGAGCTCGGGATGGACATCGTCGACCTCGGGCTCATGTACGACGTCGAGGTCGAGGACGGCAAGGTCAAGGTCATCCACACGCTGACCTCGATGGGCTGCCCCGTCGGGCCGATGATCCAGGAGCAGATCCACGACGTGACGAAGGCGCTGCCCGGAGTGGAGGACGTCGAGGTCGAGCTGACCTGGGATCCTCCCTGGACGCCGGACAAGATGTCCGAGGACGCGAAGTTCATCCTCGGCTTCGGTTAGTAGAGGCCTGATGTGAAATTGGGCCGGGCCGGATGACGCCCCAGACGCGGCGCCGGATCAGCACGGTCGGCCGCGACGCGTAGCGCTACTACGCCCCGCGTCCGCCCGCACTGCCCGGCTTGGTCTGGAGCGCCCCCGGCTGCGACCGAATTTCCCACCAGACCTCCCAGCTCTTACAGATCGCTAACGAAAAGCTTCCGGCCGCTTCACATGCGGCTGTGAGGATTCACGCGTTGACTCCGGACGAGAGGTGGCCCGTGACGCCTCCTCCCAATGCCGTGGGGCCCTCTCGTCGTGTTCGCTCTCCGCTCGAGGCGGGCCTGCCAAGGGCCCGCCTCCTCTCCTCGTTTAGGCGTACGCCAGAGCCGAGAACCGGATCCATCGCCACCGTCGCCAGAACCTCATTTCCTGCTCCTCTCTCGCGTGTTGCTCGTCAACAGGAAGACGGAGAAGCGGAGTGCGTTCTTCCGGCTCAGTCCGGGATTCTTAGGATGACCTTACCCAGCTGCTCGCCGGCCTCGAGGTACTCGTGGGCCGCACGCGCCTCGGCGAGCGGGAAGACGCGATCGACGACCGGCTTCGCGCGGCCGCTCGCGACGAGCTCGTAGGCGCCCTCGAAGTCTTCCTTCGTCCCCATCGTCGAGCCGAAGATCGTCAGCTGCTTCCACCAGATCCTGTGCAGCGCGGCCGGCGGGTTCGGGCCGCTCGTCGCGCCGCAGACGGTGATCCGGCCTCCGGCGCCCGCGGCCTGAAGCGATCGCTGCCACGTCGCCTCCCCGACGTGCTCGACGACTAGGTCGGCGCCCCGTCCCCCGGTCGCCTCCTTGACCGCCTCGACGACGTCGGAGGTGGCGTGGTTGACGCCGGCGTCGGCCCCGAGCTCTCGTGCGCGGTCGAGCTTCTCGTCGCTCGACGAAGTGACGATCGCTCGCGCTCCGAGCGCCTTCGCGATCTGCAGGCTCGCGGTCGCGACGCCGCTGCCGATCCCCCAGATCAACACCCATTCGCCCGGCTGCAGCGAGGCCTTCGTGACGAGCATGCGGTAGGCCGTCTCGAACACGAGCGGGAATGCCGCTGCCTCCTCGAAGCTGAGGCCCTCCGGGATTGGATAGACGTTCTCCTCGGGTACGGCGACCAGCTCGGCGTGCGTGCCGTCCATGTGCTCGCCGACGACGGTGATGCGGCCGTCGCCGTGATCGAGCCCGGGGTTGATCACGACGCGCTCGCCGGACTCGAGAATGCCGGCGCCGTCTGCGCCGAGGATGCGCGGCTTCGGCACCGACGGCAGCCCCTGCCGCACCCAGAGGTCGAGATGATTGAGCGAGGCGGCCCGCAGCTGGATCAGCACCTCGCCGGGGCCGGGGGAGGGGTCGGGTGCGTCCTCATAGCGCAGCACCTCGGGCCCGCCGTCCTCGTGGATGCGGATCGCCTTCACGCCGGCGATCGTATGCAGAATGGTCTCATGCTGGAGCAGCTCGCAGCGAAGCTCGGTCTCGACGTGATCGGTGCCGTGCCGGCCGAGCCCTACGACGAGACCGAGCGCCACATTGGCGATCGCCGCGCCCGCGGCCTCTTTGCGGGCATGCGCTTCACGATGGCGCAGCCGGAGATCTCCTGCCATCCGGAGCGGCTCTTTCCCGGTGCGCGCACGGTCGTCTCCGCCGCGCTCTGCTACTACGCCCCGGCTCCCGAGCCGGAGCCTGGTGAGGGGCGGCTCGCGCGCTACACGTGGAGCGACCGGTATGCGGAGCTGCGCGAGAAGCTCGACGAGCTCGGACGGCGGCTGGGGGGCGAGTACCGGGTGCTCGTCGACGAGAACCAGCACGTCGACCGCGAGGCGGCCGCCCGCTCGGGCGTCGGCTTCTACGGGAAGAACACGCTGCTGATCACGAAACGGTACGGCTCCTGGGTCGTGCTCGGCACGCTCGTGACCGCGGCCGAGCTCGAGCCGACCTCGCCGCTCGATCTCGACTGCGGCTCCTGCACGCTCTGCATCGAGGCCTGCCCGACGGGCGCGCTCGACGAGCCCGGCACGCTCGACTCGACGAAGTGCCTGTCCTACTGGACGCAGGCGCCCGAGCCGATTCCGGAGGAGTACCGGGCCGAGATCGGTGACATGGTCTACGGCTGCGATATCTGCCAGGACGTCTGCCCGTGGAACCGCGGAATCGAGAAGCGGCGCGCCGATACGACGCCGCCTGCGGGCGCCGAGCCGACCGTCTCGCTGGTCGAGTGGCTGGAAGCGGACGGTGAGGAGCTCGTGCGGCGCTACGACCGGCTCTATGTGCCGAAGAACGACCCGCGCTACCTGAAGCGGAACGCCCTCGTCGCACTCGGCAACTCAGGCGGCGGTGAGCAACGGTCGGCGGCGGAGGCGTTCCTCGACGATCCGGATCCGATGCTCCGGGAGCATGCAGAGTGGGCGCTCCAGCGCCTCCAGGCCAAGTAACACAGTGTTACTAGCTGAATGGTGTCGGGACTGGAGAGGCAGCAGGACTGGCACTGGACTATCGCACCACCCCGGCCAAGTAACACAGTGTTACTAAGTCGTGATGCGGAGGCGTGAGACGCCGAGCTCGCGCGCCAGCTCGCGGGCGCGTTCCGCGATCCGCCGCCGCAGGTCGCGCGGCTCGAGCACGACCGCCTTACCGCGGAACGAGAAGATCTCGCCCACCAGCCACTCCGAGCTCCCGACCGGCGCCTCCCCGAGCGCCGAGCCATCCGAGAGCAGATGCGCGTTCGGGTCGCGCTCGACCTGCCAGCGGGCGATCTCGGGCGAGTACCAGATGCGGGCGTGCCGTGCATCGCGGAGCCGTGTCGGCTCGAAGCCCTCGCGCCGCTCGAACGTCTCTTTCGTCATCTGAGCGTTTCGCATCCGGTCGATGCGGAAGGTGCGCACCCCGTTCGATGTCCGGTCGAACGTGTGGACGTACCAGTACGGAAGGCTCCGCTCGAGTGCATAGGGCTCCACGAGCCGCATCGACGGAGCCTCGTTGCCTTCCTTGAGGTACTCGAGCTCGACGAGCCGGCGCTTGCGGATCGCATCCGAGAACGTGCGCACGAGCTGCTCCTCGTCGGAGCCGGCGTGCGGCTTCGGCGTCTGTCCGAGCTCGAACTCGCCGAAGGTCTCCTCGAGCTTCTTCCGCACCCGGTCGAGCGGCGTGTGAGCTTCCGCTGCGATCATCGGGCCGACGAACTCGAGCGCGAGGCGGATCGCGCGAGCCTCGAGCGGCGTCAGGCGCGGCGGTGAACGGAACGCGTCGCCCCAGAGCTCCTTGTCGATGCGGATCTTGTCGCCCTCGAGCTCGGCGTAGACGGCGTAGCATCCGCCACCGAAATTGACGAGATTGAGCAGCGAGAGGTGCTCCTGGACCTGGTCGGGCAGGATGTGAAAGCGCTCGGTGAGCTCGGACGCGTCGATCACCGCCCGCTTCTCGTCACCGCAGGCCGCGAGCAGATGGGCGAGGAGCGACTGGAGGACGGCGAAACGCTCGGGCGCAACGGGCCCCGGAACTCGCTCGCCGGTCCCGTCCTGCTCCTGTGGAGCAGCCTCTGGCTTTGGCTCGAGAGGCTTTCCATCGTGCCCGTCACGGATCTGGCGGAGGCTCTCCGCCACCTCCCGTCGCAGATCGACCGGTTCGAGAGGAATGGCGCGGCCGTCCTGCCGGAGCACCCACGAAGCCAGCAGGGGCAGGGTCGAGTACCCGGTCACGAACACACCGTCCTCGATGCGGCCGCTCTTGCCGTAGACGCGCTCCACCCACCAGGCGGTGTCGCCCGCGACCTCGATCCGTGCTTCGCCGACGATGTCGCCGACCTGCCAGGGAGGCCGTGCTCGGTACCGCTCGACGTCGAACTCGGCCGGCGGCTTGAAATCGCGCTCCCTTCGCGTTGCGAAACGGATGTCGCCGCGGATACGGGAGACCCTGAACGTTCGCTCGTCCTCCCGATCGAGATCCTTGCCGATCACGTACCAGGCGCCGTTGTCGGACAGGAGCGCGTACGGGTTCAGCGTCCGCTCCGTTTCCTCGTCGCGCGAGATCGGCCGGTAGGAGAACTTGACCGTCCGCTGCTTGGAGATCGCCGCCTCGAGCTTCGCGAGCCGGCCGGACATCTCGGGTGAGTAGTCGGGGTCGAGCCGCTCGACCTGGACGGCGACCTGGCTGGGCGGATCGGCAAAGCCGGGACGCCCGAGCGCCAGGTTCTGGAGCGCCAATCGCAGCGGCTCCGCGTACGCGAACTTCCCGTCCAGAAGCATGAGGCACGTCTGAAGAGCGGCCAGCTCGTCGTCCGAGAGCTCGAGCGGTGGGAGAAAGTACTGGTCGGCCCGCAGCGTGTACAGCTCCTCCCCGGTGAACTCGTCCCGCTGCGAATGGAGCGGAACTCCGAGCCCGGTCAGCTCGGCGCGGTCCGAGTAGAACCGGCGCGCGAACGCCTCGTCCGACATCTCCGAGTAGCCCTCGACGCAGCTCTTGACGTCCCGCGCGGTGAGCGGGCGGCGCTCCGCCATCAGGAAGGCAACGAGGGAGAGCTGACGGATCAGCTTGTCGGTGTCGTGGGACACGCACTTCCTATTCAATCGCAAGGAGCATGGTCGAGAAGCCGGACCGGGAGAAGTGGCTCGCGCAGCTGCCCGCGATCGTGGACGAGTTGGCCTCGCGCTGGTCGCTCGAGATCGGACGGCCGTACGACGTGCCGCGAGCCGGGGGCGTCGGCTGGGCTGCGCGGGTGAGACGTACGGACGGGACGAAAGCGGTCCTGAAGGTGAACTTCCCGCACAAGGAGGCCGTCCACGAAGCGGAGGCCCTGCGGCTGATCGGCGGCGAGGGCGCCGCGATCCTGCTCGAGTCCGCCCCCGAGCTCTGCGCGCTCCTGCTCGAGCGCCTCGAGCCCGGAGCCCCTCTGTGGGAGCTGCCGGACGAGCAGGGCATCCCGATCGCCGCCGGCGTGCTACGGCGGATGTGGCGGCCGGTGCCCGAGGGCCATCCGTTCGACCGACTCGCCGACTACGCCGCCGAGTGGGCCGCCGAGCTGCCCAGCGCATGGGGAGCGCTCGCCGCCGAGCTCGCCGCCTCGATGGGCGACCAGGTTCTGCTCCACCAGGACTTCCACCAGGGCAACGTGCTCTCGGCCCAGCGCGAGCCGTGGCTCGCGATCGACCCGAAGCCGCTCGTCGGGGAGCGCGAGTTCGACACGGCGTCGCTGCTTCGTGACCGGAGCTGGGAGATCGACGCCGGTGTCGTCCGGCGGCGTTTCGACACGCTCGCGGAGCTGCTCGAGCTCGACCGCGAGCGGATGCGGGCGTGGGGGGTCATCCAGGCGCTCGCGTGGGACAACCCGGACGAGGCCGAGCTGATCGCCCAGCTAACGCTTTAAGCCGCGACGGCTTCGCGCTCGAGGTGCTGGTGCGACGGGCAGTACTCGCGGTCGGGTAGCGGCGTGCGCTGGCACGGCTTGCCCTTGCGCGTCGTGGCCCGGCAGCGGGCAACCCCGCCGTCGAGCGCTCCGGCCTCGATCTGCTCCTCGATGAAGGTGACCGCCGCCGAGACGCCTTCGGTAACGGCCCACGCCACCTGGGCCTGTGCAGTGATCGGGAAGTAGCGCCGAATGTCCTGGAACAGGGCTCGATCGGGCCGGGCAAAGTAGTGAGGATCCTTCGCCAGCCGCTCCATCGTCTGCTCACAAGCCGTCAACACGCACTGGCGGTATTCCAGCTGGATATCCGGCTCGACATAAGGGTCGACCAGATCCTTGATTGAACGATAAATAGCCCGTGAGTACTGATACATTCGCGCCTGGAGCCGGAGGATTCTTTCGTCCATCTCAGTATCTCGCCTTCCTATTAATTCCCCGCAAAGCTTTGTTAAGGCGGGGTTAATACTCGGGGACGATCCTGCGAGGTTGTGATTCTAACGCCTCGCCGGGCGTGTTACAAACTCCGCTGCCCGTTGCCTTGCAGGCGAACGGGGATCAGGGCGTGATCTGGCGTGGATAGGCGCCCGTGAAGCCCTTCGCGGCCGCCGTCGCGGCGTTGCCGCGCGCCGCCCCGATCGAGCTGTAGATACCGCTGAAGACCACGTAGTAGCCTGGGTGCAGGCTCGAGAAGTCCCCTGAGTTGAGGTAGCCGACCTGGGAGAGGCCCGCATTGGTCGCTTTCTTCGCAAACGTGGCCGCCGCGTGCTGCCCCTCGCTGGTCGGGATCGACTGAAGGACGGTCGTGTAGCCGCTCTTGTCGGCCGGCCACGCCACGAGCCCGCCGGCGGGCGCGGGGGGAGGAGGCGGTGGCGGCGGGGGCGGAGGAGGAGGTGGCGGAGGAGGAGGTGGCGGCGGGGGAGTTGTCGCGGTGGTACCGGTCGAGGTCGTGCCCGTGGTGGTGGTCTCGGTCGCCGTCGACGTGCTGGCCGTGGGCGTGGTTCCTGTGGGAGTCGTGGTCGTTCCCGTCTGGGTGGTGGCTACGATCGCCTTCTTGTTGCCGTGGTCCTTCGTCGCCAGGTAGGCGATCAGTCCCCCGAGGACGGCGATCAGGAGCAGCATCAGCACCGGCCAGATCCAGTCGCCCGGATACCAGGGCAGGCGGCGCCTCCATGCGGTTCCGAGCGTGCTGATCGCGCCCCGCCCGTAGGGCAGCCTCAGGCCGCATTCGAGGCAGTACTCCTGGGACGGCTCGTAAGTGGCGCCGCACCGCGGGCAGTGGCCCGGCCCCTCGTCCATGGGCGGCCCGGGGGGTGGAGGAGTGGCCGGTTGGTCGGGAGTCGGCGCAACCCCCATGCCGCTAGCCCTCCTCGTGCTGACCCGGAGCCTGCATGCCTGCGACCGTCGGATCCTGAGCGCCCGCCTCGTAGGAGGCGGCCTCCGCGGGCTCGGCCGGACGGCCGCAGTTGGCGCAGAAGCTGGCCTCCGCCGCGAGCGGGTTGCCGCAATACGCGCAGGCGACGACCACGTCTTCTCCTGCGGGGCGGCCGCAGTTGGCGCAGAAGTGCGCGCCCCAGACGAGCGGTGCGCCGCATGCGCACCGGTTCGCCTCGGCCAGCGTTTGCCGGGTGAGCGACGCGAGGGCTCCGTCGAGCTCCTGGATGCGCTCTTCGATGCTCACAAGCTCGGCGCATTGCTCGAAGAACAGCTCGGGCCGGAACCGGTCGCGCTTGTACATCTCGAGCATCAGTCCGCCGAGATCGCGGATCCGCTCCTCACGCGCTCGCATGAGCGCCCGGCGCTCGCGTCTGACCTGGCCGGGCGTAGGCGGACGCCTGGCCGGCGGCTGCTGGGGCGGCGGTGCGGCCGCGGGAGGAGCTTCGCCCTCCGGCTGGGCCTGCGGTTGGGCAGGCGAGCGCCGCATCAGTCGATTCAAGAGAGCCACCGGGCGGCGAGTCTAACGCAGGTTCCGGCGGGCAGGACGTCCTAGAGCTCGATCACGACCAGGCGCTCTTCGGTCAGCTCCCGCACCGCGTACGCAGGTCCTTCTCGGGTGTTGCCGGAGGCCTTGACGCCGCCGTACGGCATCTGGTCGGCGCGGAAAGTCGGAGCCTCGTTGATCGTGACGCCGCCGAACTCCAGTTCCCGAGCGGCCCGCAGCGCCCCACGGATGTCGCTCGTGAAGATCCCGGCCTGGAGCCCATAGCGCGTCGAATTCGAGAGCTCGATCGCCTCGTCGAGCGAGCCGGTCCTCGTGAGGGTGACGACCGGCCCGAACACTTCCTCGCAGGAGACTTTGGCATCAGGCGGGGGATTGGCGATCACCGTCGGCCGGATCAATCCATCCTCCGTCGTGTCGCCCCCGGTCAGAACCTCACCGCCGGAGTCCCCGATCCAGGACAGCACGCGTTCGCGCGCGCCCTCGTCGATCAGAGGCCCAACGTCGGTGTCCTCGCTTGCGGGGTCGCCCACGACGAGCGCCTCGACCTTCGGCACGAACTCGGCGACGAAGTCGTCCCACGAGTCCTTCATGACGTAGATCCGCTGGACCGAGATGCAACTCTGGCCGGCGAACGAGAACGCGTGCGCCGCAAGCTTCCCGGCGGTCTCGGGCGGCGCGTCGTCGCACACGATGACGGGGGTCGCGTTTCCGAGCTCGAGGTTGACCCGCTTGCGCGGCGCACGCTCCTTCAGCCCCCAGCCGACGTCGCCGGAGCCGGTGAACGTGATCGCCGCGACCCGGTCGTCCTCGACGAGCACGTCGCCGATCTCGGCCGCGGGCCCCGCGACCACACTCAGCCAGCCGGGTGGGAGCCCGGCCTCTTCCTCGAGCTCGGCGAGCAGAAGCGCCGACAGCGGCGTCTGCGAAGCGGGCTTGAGCACGACGGCACAGCCGGCGGCGAGGGCCGGCGCCAGCTTGTGGGCGACGAGGTTGCAGGGGAAGTTGAACGGCGAGATCGCGCCGACGATCCCGATCGGGCGCCGGAGCGTGAAGGCGAGCTTGCCTTCGCCGGCCTGGGAAGCGTCCATCGGCACCATCTCGCCCGCGAGCTTGCGTGCCTCGACGGCGGCGAACGTATAGGTCGACATCGCCCGGCGCGCCTCGACGCGCGCGGCCTTCATCGGCTTGCCGACCTCCTCGGAGATCGTCCGCGCGACCTCGTCATGCCTGCGGCCGAGCTGCGCCGCCACCTTGACCAGGATCTCGGCCCGCCTGTGCGCCGGGAGCGGATCCTGCATCGCGCGCTCGGCGGCGTCGATCGCGCGCTTCGTCTCCCCGGCGCCCGCCTTGGCGACGCGTCCCACAACGTCGCCCGAGTACGGCGAGCGGACCTCGATCCAGTCGCCCGTCTCGACCCACTCGCCGGCGACGAACAGCTTTCGCTCGGCAACGGTTGTGGCCACGCCTAAAGTCTAGGAAACTGAGCCTATGGAACCCGATATCCGCTACGCGCAGAGCGAGGGAGCGGCAATCGCCTATCAGGTGGTCGGCGCGGGGGACAGAGACCTCGTCTTCGTGCCGGATTTCGGCTCGAACCTCGTCTATGCATGGCAGTCGCCGTACTGGCGCAAGTTCTACGAGCGCCTGGCCCAGACGTTCTGCCTGATCCTGTTCGACAAGCGCGGCACGGGCGTCTCCGACCGGCACGGGCAGTTCGCGACGCTGGAGACACGGATGGAGGACCTACGCTCTGTGCTGGATGCGGCGGGCTCCTCGGAGGCCGTCCTGCTCGGCTCACACGACGGCTGCTCGATGGCGGTGCTCTACGCAGCGACCTATCCCGAGCGGACGACTGCTATTGCGCTGTTTCACCCAAATGCAATCCCTATGGAAGACGAAGAGCAGGGGCTGCGGGAGCTCCGCGAGGGCTGGGGAACGCAGGAGTACATGGACAGGCTGCTGTTCCAGGCATGTCCGACGCTCTTCGAGCGCGGCAAGGAGGATCGTCTCTGGTTTGCCAACTGGCTGCGCGTCAGCCTCAGCCCGACGTTCGCATACGCCCTCAACAGGGCTCACAGCGAGACGGATCTCCGCCCGATCCTGCCGGCGGTGCGCACGCCGACGCTCGTCCTCTACCGGGCAGGTCACACCGAGGAGTACCAGTCGCACGAGGTGGCTGCGCGGATCGAAGGCGCGACAGAGCTGCGCGTCTCGGGCACGGATTATTGGGGGATCTTCCTCTCCCCGGAGATCCCCGGCGAGATCGAGCGGTTCGTCGCGGGCGAGGCCGCCCCGACCGTTCCCGACACCGTGCTCGCGACGGTGGTCTTCACGGACATCGTCGGCTCGACCGAGCGGGCTGCTGAACTCGGCGACCGCTTCTGGCGCGAGCTGCTCGACCGCCACCACGCGTTCGTACGGCGGGAGCTGGCGCGATTCCGCGGCGAGGAGAAGGACACCGCCGGCGACGGCTTCTTCGCCACCTTCGATGGCCCGGCGCGGGCGATCCGCTGCGCGCAGGTGGTGGTGGAGGGTGTCCGTGGGCTTGGGCTGGAGCTGCGCGTCGGCGTGCACACCGGCGAGTGCGAGCTCCAGGACGACAAGGTCGCGGGCATCGCAGTCTCGATCGGCGCACGCGTTGCCGCGCTCGCAGAGCCGGGAGAGGTTCTCGTCTCCGGCACGGTCAGGGACCTCGTTGCGGGCTCGGGGATCGTGTTCGAGGACCGGGGAGACCATGAGCTCAAGGGCGTCCCGGGGTCGTGGCGGCTACACGCAGTTCGGCCATGAGTGCGCCGGAGACGCGTTACGCCAAGAGCGGCGACGTCAACATTGCGTACCAGGTCGTCGGCGACGGGCCGCGGGATCTCGTCTACGTGCCGGGGTGGGTTTCCCACATCGAGCTCGCCTGGGAGTTGCCGGATCTTGCAAGAGGTTTTGAGCGCCTCTCCTCGTTCTCGCGGCTGATCGTCTTCGACAAGCGCGGCACAGGCATGTCCGACCCCGTCCCGGCGAGCGAGATGCCGACGCTCGAGCAGCGGATGGACGACGTGCGTGCGGTGATGGACGCCGTCGGTTCTGAGCGCGCTGCGATCTTCGGTGCCTCCGAGGGCGGCAACATGAGCATGCTCTTCGCCGCGACGCACCCGGACCGCACGATCGCGCTCTGCACGTTTGGGTCCACCGCCAAGCGGATCTGGAGCCCCGACTATCCATGGGCACCGACCGTCGAGGAACGGTCGGAGGGATTCGCGCAGGTCGAGCGCCTGTGGATGACGGGCATGGATTGGACGGATGTTGCGCCGAGCCTCGACCCGGCGGGGCTGGCCGAGATCTCGCGGTACTACCGCCGCTGCGCGAGCCCGGGCGCGGCACTCGCGCTGATGAAGATGAACACGGGCGTCGACGTTCGTGACGTCTTGCCTTCGATCCTGGTCCCGACCGTCGTCATGCACAGGACAGATGACCGGGACGCGAACGTCGAGGAGGGCCGGTTCATCACATCGCGGATCCCGGGAGCGCGCTTCGTCGAGTTTCCCGGGGCCGACCATTCGTGGTGGACGGAGGGCCGCGATACGATCGTGGACGAGATCGAGGAGCTCGTGACCGGCGTGCGACCCGCGCCCGAGCCCGACCGCGTCCTCGCCACCGTCCTCTTCACGGACATCGTCGGCTCGACGCAGCGAGCGTCCGAGATCGGAGACCACCGCTGGCGCGAGCTGATGGCGGCCCACGACGCCGCGGTTCGCCGCGAGCTCGAGCGGTTTCGCGGGCGCGAGGTCGACACTGCCGGCGATGGGTTCTTTGCCACCTTCGACGGCCCGGCGCGCGCGGTGAGGTGCGCCACGGCGATCGGCGATGCGGCCGGCGCTCTGGGCCTCGAGGTGCGTGCGGGCGTCCACACGGGCGAGTGCGAGCTTGATGGAGAGAAGGTGCGCGGGATCGCCGTCCACACGGGTGCGCGGGTGGCGGCACTCGCCGGGTCCGGCGAGGTGCTCGTCTCCTCGACCGTCAAGGACCTCGTCGCGGGCTCGGGGCTCGAGTTCGAAGACCGGGGTCAGCACGAGCTGAAGGGCGTACCGGGAGAATGGAGGCTCTATGCCGTCGTCTGAAGTCCGTCCCCTGCACGTCGCCGACACGGTGCACGAGGGTGACACGTATCCCGTCTACGCCTATGCGGTCTTCCACCCGGACGGGCTCGTCCTCGTCGACACGGGCATGATCGAATCGCACCAGGAGATCGAGGAGTACCACCCGACGCTGTACCCGCTCACCGGACAGGACGTCCCGCTGGAAGAGGTCAAGCTCGTGATCAACACGCACCTCCACTTCGACCACTGCGGCGGCAACCGTCTCTTCCCCGGGACGCCCATCTACGTCCAGAAGGCCGAGCGGGAGGCGGCGCGGGAACCGGACTACACGATCCCCGAGTGGGTCGAGTTCGAGGGGGCGAACTACGTCGAGCTGGAGGGCGAGGCGGAGATCGTGCCGGGAATCCGGGTGCTGCCGACGCCGGGCCACACGGACGGACACCAATCGGTGCTCGTCGACACCGGCGAGGGTCTCGTCGTGATCGGCGGGGACGTCGCACACTCGCTCGACGAGCTCGCGAAGGATCGGCGGCTGCTCGACCTCGAGCCGAAGCGGATCTGGATCACGCACTCCGCGGAGCCGCTGGAGCCGTGAGAGGCGTCTCCCTGATCTCGGTCACGCCGGTGAAGTGCTTCGCGCTCTCCCATCCCGATTCGATCGAGCTGACGGAAGGCGGCGTGCTCGAGGACCGGCGCTTCCTGCTCGTCGACGGCGAGGGCAAGCGGCTCCGGAGCTCGCTCACCTCCTGGCCGATGGTGATCCGGGGCGAGTACGACTCGGCCGAGGAACGCCTGTGGATGCGGTTTCCAGACGGGGCCGAGGTCGAGGGCAGCGCGCTCGGCTCGGGAGAGCCGGTCGACGTCGACTTCCACGAGCGCATCGTCTCCGCGCGCGTCGTGGAGGGCGAGTGGAACGAGCGCCTCTCGCGACTCGCCGGCCATCCGGTGCGGGTGATGCGGCCCGAGGAGCACCGTCACGTCCAGAACGCGCCGGTCACGCTGATCTCGGACGGCTCGCTCCAGCGCCTCTCTCAGGAAGCCGGGTCGACGGTCGACGGCCGCCGCTTCCGCATGCTGCTCACGCTCTCCGGCTGCGGCCCGCACGAGGAGGACGAGTGGGAAGGCCGGCTGCTGCGGATCGGCGATGCCGTCGTCCGCGCCGGCGGGCCGGTCGACCGCTGCGCGATGACGAACCGCGATCCGGATAGCGGCGAGTGCGACCTCGACACGTTGCGGCTGATCAAGTCGTATCGCGGCGTCAGCGACCGGAACACGGTCGACTTCGGCGTCTACGCGACGATCGTCGATCCCGGAACAGTCTGCGTGGGCGATACCGTAGAAGCGTTGTGACCGACGCGCTGATCGTCGACGCGGTACGCAGCCCGATCGGGAGGCGGAACGGCGCTCTCTCGGGGACCCGCGGCGACGAGCTGTGCGCTCAGGTGCTGAACGGCATGGTCGCCCGCCAAGAGCTCGACCCGGGCGAAATCGAGGACGTGCAGATGGGCTGCGTGACCCAGATCGGCGAGCAAGGCTGGAACATCGGGCGGATGGTGCCGCTCGTCGCCGGCTGGCCGGAGACGGTCTGCGGGACGAGCGTCGACCGCCAGTGCGGCTCGTCGATGCAGTGCAACTTCAACGCTGCCGCCGCGATCTGGTCGGGCCAGCTGGACCTCGTCGTCTCGGCGGGCGTCGAGATGATGTCGCGCGTTCCGATGGGCTCGAACGGCGGCGACCTGTCCGACAAGCTGCTCGACCGCTGGCAGATCGTCCCGCAGGGGATCTCGGCCGAGGTAATCGCGGACGAGTGGGGCTTCTCCCGCGAGCAGCTGGACGCGTTCTCGCTCGAGTCGCACCGGCGCGCGATCGCGGCGATCGACGAGGGAAAATTCGAGCGCGAGATCGTCCCGGTCGAAGTCGCGAATCCGCACGTCGGCGCGCTCGTCGCGGTGGACGAGACGCCGCGCCGTGACACGTCGGCCGAGGCTCTCGCGGCACTCAAGCCGGCCTTCCTTCCGGAGGGGAAGGTGACGGCCGGCAACTCGAGCCAGATCTGCGACGGTGCGGCGGGTGTTCTGATCGCGAGCAAGGACGCGGCGGCGCGTCTTGGCCTCGAGCCTCGCGCGCGTTTCGTCTCCTTCGGCCTCGCCGGAGTCGACCCCTACCGGATGCTGCACGGCAACCCGCAGGCCTGCGACCGTGCGCTCGCGAAGGCCGGCCTGTCCTGGGACGACATCTCCGTGATCGAGGTCAACGAGGCGTTCGCGTCGGTCGTGCTCCAGTTCGCGCGCGACTCGGGGCTCGAGGACCGGATGGACGACGTCAACCCGAACGGCGGCGGGATCTCGCTCGGCCATCCGCTCGGCGCGACCGGCGCCCGGATAACGGCAACGCTGCTCGGCGAGCTCGAGCGCCGCGAGGCGCAATACGGAATCGCGACGATGTGCATCGGCTTCGGCCAGGCGATCGCGGCCGTGATCGAGCGCCTGTGAAGATCGCCTACTTCTCGATGGAGTTCGCAGCCGACGACCGCCTACCCACCTACGCGGGTGGGCTGGGAGTGCTCGCCGGCGACCACCTCAAGTCGTCATCCGACCTGGGCGTCCCACTCGTCGGAATCGGCCTGCTCTACCGGCAGGGCTACTTCCGCCAGGTGATCGACGACGAGGGCAGGCAGCGGGAGGAGTATCCCGACGCCGACCTCGACGGCGTCGGGCTCGTCCGCGAGAACGTCGAGGTCGAGGTCGAGCTCGACGGGGAGACCGTGCCGGTTGACGTCTGGCGCCTGGACATCGGCAGCGTCCCGCTCTACCTGCTCGAGTCGGACGCGATCGTTCCCAGGCTGTACACGATCGACCGCGAGGAGCGGATCCGGCAGGAGGTCGTGATCGGCGTAGGCGGAGTCCGCGCGCTCGCCGCGCTCGGACACGAGCCGACAGCCTTTCACCTGAACGAGGGGCACGCGGCCTTCGCCGCGCTCGAGCGTCTGCGCGTGCTCGTCGAGGAGGAGGGACAGTCCCTCGACGAGGCGTTCGAGCAAGTGCGCACGACGACCGTGTTCACAACGCACACGCCGGTGCCCGAGGGCAACGAGGTCTTCGAGCCGGACCTGGCGCGTCGTTACCTGGGGACGCTTGTCGAGCGCTGCGGGCTCTCCTGGGACTTCCTCGAGAGCGATGGGCAAATCGGCCTGACGCCGCTCGCGCTGCGGACCGCTGCCTATGCGAACGGCGTCTCCGAGCTGCACGGCGAGGTCTCCCGGCAGATGTGGCCCGGGTTCGAGATCGGTTCGATCACGAACGGAGCGCACGCGCCCACCTGGATCGCTCCTGAGCTTGCTGACGCGGACGACGTCTGGGCCGCCCACATGACCCGTAAGCGGAAGCTCGTCGACTTCGTCCGAGCCCGCACGGGGCGGGAGCTCGACCCCGAGCTGGCGACCCTCGGCTTCACACGCCGCTTCGCCACCTACAAGCGCGCCACGCTGCTCTTCTCCGATCCCGACCGGCTGGCGGCGCTCCCCGTCAACGTCGTCGTGAGCGGCAAGGCGCATCCCGCCGACGAGGCCGGCAAAGAGCTGATTGCCCAGATGACGGCGATCGCGCGCGAGCCGCGGTTCGAGAACCGGGTGGTATTCCTGCCGAACTACAACATGGAGATTGCGGCCCACGTCACCTCGGGCTCGGACGTCTGGGTCAACACGCCGCGGCGGCCGATGGAGGCCTCCGGGACGAGCGGGATGAAGGCGGCGATGAACGGCGTGCTCAACCTGTCAGTGCTGGACGGCTGGTGGCCCGAGGCGTACTCGCCCGAGATCGGCTGGGCGATCCCCGGCGGCTCGGACGAGGAGGACGCGGCCGAGCTCTACCGGCTGCTCGAGGAGGAAGTCGTCCCGGCGTACGCCGACCGCCCGCGATGGACGCGGATGATGCAGGCGTCGATCGAGCGCGTCAGGCCGGCCTTCAACAGTGACCGGATGGTGACGGAGTACTTGGAGCGGTACTACGTTCCGGCCAGCAACAGTGGCCGGCGCCCCCGCACGGCCTGAGCGAGCGCGCCCAGCACCGCCAGAGTGAGGAGGCCGGCGAACACGAGACCGATGATGATCTGTCGCTGCTTCATATCCACTAGACGGAGATCCGCCCGGTTTGTTTCACACTAGGATCGACGTCATGGAGATTCGCCGGGTCGCCGTCGTCGGTTTGGGCACGATGGGAGCCGGGATCGCTCAGGTCTGCGTCCAGGCCGGGTTCGAGACCGTCGGGCGCGAGGTAAACGACGAGCTCGCGGAGCGCGGACGCTCGACGATCGACCACTATCTGAGCCGGGGGGTCGAGAAGGGGCGAATGTCCCAGGAGGAGAAGGACGCCGCCCTCGGCCGGCTCACGCTGACGACGGATCTGACCGACCTCGCGGGCTGCGACCTCGTGATCGAGGCCGTGATCGAGGACCTGGAAGCGAAACGCGCCGTCTTTTCCGAGCTGAACGGCATCCTCGCGCCGGAGGCGATTCTCGCCACCAACACGTCCGCGCTGTCGGTGACCGAGATCGCCGAGGCGAGCGGGCGGCCCGAGCACGTGGTCGGGATGCACTTCTTCAACCCGGCGCCGGTGCTGAAGCTGGTCGAGGTCGTCCGCACGGCGCATACGACGGATGACGTCTTCAAGGCGGCCTACGAGCTGGCCGGGCGGCTTGGGAAGGAACCGATCGCATGCAACGACACGCCCGGATTCGTCGTCAACCGGATCCTGATCCCAGTCCTGAACGACTGCGTGCGCGTGATCGACGAGGCGCGGGTCTCGCCGGAGGACGTCGACCGGGCGATGACCTACGGCGCGAACTGGCCGATCGGGCCCTGCGCGCTGATCGACCTGATCGGGATCGACGTCCACGTCCATGCGTCCGAGGCGCTGGCGGGGGCGCTGGGCGAGGAACGGATGGCGCCGCCGCCGCGGCTCAGGCGGATGCTCGAGGCGGGAACGCTCGGCCGCAAGACCGGGGAGGGCTTCTTTACGTACTGACGAGGAGCGCCAGGGTCGGGTGACGGCGTCTCGTGTCGGCCCAGATCTCGTCCGCCTCTTGGACCGAGAGCAGGTGCAACTCGACCGCATTCCGGGTCGCCGCCGACGCGAGCCGCACCCCGCTCACGACATCCGGGTGGGCGCCGGGCCGCTCGGCCGCCAGCGCCAGGCATTCCAGGCGTGCCGACAGGAGCTTTGCCGTCCGATCCGATCTCGTCGCGGGGGTCACGGTCCGGCAGTTCGGTCCGGGCCGCGAATGTCCTGCTACGGAAGGCTCAATCGGCTCCAGAGGTTCTCGAGCAGCTGGGAGACCACGGGCTGGTCGACCGAGGCCGCGAAGTTGAGCGCACCGGCCGCGAACACCTTCGCGCCCGCGGGCGTCTCGTAGTACGTCATCTCCGCCGAGAGCCCTGCCTTCGGGAACACGTTCGGGATGCGGGCGAGTAGCTCCGTCCCCGGCGGTGAGTCGGGAGTGCGCGCGTCGATCTCGATCCCGTACCGGCCGAAGGCGTCCCCGTCGCGCAGGCCCGTCCCGGCGAATGCCCACGGCGCGGTCGCGGCGCCCGTCACGACGAAGCCTGCCTGGGTCGCGCCGTGGTTCGAGCCCGCGTATTGGACGCCGACCAGCCCCGCCTCGGGCCGCCCCCGCGCCCGCCACTGCTTCCCCTTCACGAGCCGGTGGCCGTCGCGGCGGACGCTCCAGAAGAAGTTGTTCGCCGCCAAGAACATCAGGTTTCCACCCAGGTCGCGATAGCGCTGGACGACGTCGTAGGCGTGAGCCGTCACGTATTCGGCGTGTCCCGGAAAGACGACGAGGTTGTACGCCCGCGCCAGCTCGTCCCCGGTGTGAAACCGCTCGAGGTCGTCGTCGGACAGGTACTCGACCTGCTTCCCAGTCTTGTTCAGCCACGAGATGAAGGTCAGGTCCCAGTCACGGAACCGGAAGGGAACCCCGAAGTCGAGGTACGGGCGATTCAGGTCGACGCTTCGGATCGCGCTGCTGACGTACCAGGAATCGCCCCAGCCGTCACCGTTCGCGTCCCGAAAGTTGTATGCCTGCCACGTGTTGGTGGAAAGGACTACCGCGACACGGGACTGGGATCCGAAACGGCTCGGGCGGACGATGAACGGCGCGTAGGACGTGCGTCCGTCCCGGGCTGCCGCGCGCAAGAAGTAGAGCCCGCTCGGCCAGTCCCCGGCCCGCACGAAGCGGACGAGCCTCGGCGCGCTCCGGCGGCGGCTCCAGCTCAGCGGCAGCTGCGAGGTCATCGCGATCCCACTCGTCTTCGGGTCGAGCTCGCCCGGCCGCTGGAAGCGGAAGTAGAAGACCTGCAGGCGCAGTGCCTTGGCGTCGGTCGCAAGCGACAGCTCGGCCTGCTGTCCAGGCGCGTAGCTGCGCCTCGTGAAGCCGGCGTCGATCCCCTGGATTCGCACGACCGGCGCGTCGACGCGCTCGTGCTGCGAGGGGCGGTAGTCGCCGTAGTGCCGGACCCCGTGGGCGTCGCGCGTCGTGAGCCGGAGGATGTACGTGCGCGGTGGAGTGGTTCGGGCCGGGCGCCAGCTCACACGGTGCGGCCCCACTTGGAGCGTTGCGCTCGCCGACCAGACCGTCTGCTCCGCCGGGCGGCCGATCCGGATCGTGTCGGTTCGGACGGCCTCCATCGTCACCTTCGCCGGGCGGTCGAGGGTGAACGACACGATCGCGCGGTCGCGAAAGCCGTCTCCGTTCGGGCTCACGGTCGTCAGCAGCCGCCTGTCGCCCGCGAACGGCGTGTCGCCGTTCGAGACCCAGAGGGCGACGAGCCGCGGGCCTGATTCCGACCGCGCGGCCGCCCCGGAGACAGCGACGACCCCGAGCAGGACGAGGAGGGCCGACCGTCTCATGCCTGCGTGCTCTGCCGCCGGCCCTCGAACAGCCGCCGCAGCGCGCGCTCGTCCTCGACCTCGGCCAGCATCACAAGCTCATCGCCCGGTTCGAGCACAGTCGAGCCGCGCGGCGGCTTGGCCGCCCCGTCTCTGATCAGCATGCTGATCCATGCCCTTTCCCCCAGCTGAAGCTCCCGGATCGGCCGGCCGGCAGCCCTCGACCCGGAAGCGACTACGTAACGGCGGACGTCTCGTGGCTCGCTGCGGACGCGGACGGATACCCTCCAGGGCTCGGGCTCGATCCGCCGCATCCGGACCCCGAGTGGGCGCGCCAGGAACGGCATGCTCGAGCCCTGGACGACGACCGAGAACAGCACGACCACGAACACGATCCCGTACACCCGCGAGGCGCCGTCGACGCCTTGCAGGAGGACCAGCGTCCCGAGCAGGATCGGCACGGCTCCTTTGAGGCCGCCCCAGCAGATGAACAGCTTTTCACCGATCCGCAGCCGCACCGGCAGGAGCAGCGTGCCGACGACGAGCGGCCGGGCGACGAACGTGAGGATCACCGCGATCAGGAGGCCGTGGAGCCAGACGGAGTGGTGGCCGACGTTGGCGAGGCTGATCGTCAGTCCGAGAACGGTGAAGACGACGATCTCGCCAAGGCTCGCGAGCGACTTGTGGAAGCTCTCGATCTCGCCCTTGTACGGCGCGCGCACGTTGCCGATCAGCAGCCCGGCGACGAAGACGGCCAGGAATCCCGAGCCGTGCGCGACGGTCGCGACTGCGTAGATGACGAGCGCGGCCGCCAGCGTCCGCAGCGGATACAGGCCCTCGCTCGGCAGCGTGAACCGGCGCATCGCGGGGATCAGGAGCCCGGCGCCGGCAGCGCCGATCGCGAGGCCGACGACCATCGAGAGCGCGAAGTCTCCGACCCCGGCCCAGGCGGAGGCGTGGCTGCTGGTCGCGTAGTCGAGCACCGCGATCATGAGTGCGATCCCGACGGGATCGTTGGCGCCTGACTCTCCCTCGAGGATCGTCGCGGAACGCCCGCGCACCTCGCGGTTGCCGAGCACCGAGAACATGACCGCCGGGTCGGTCGGGGCGAGCGCGGCTCCGATGATCCCGGCCGTCGTCCAGCTGAAGTCGAACAGGTAGCGGGCCGCGACCGCCATCAGTGCCGCTGTCGCGAACGTGCCGACGACGCCGAGCGACGCGATCGGAAGCCCGGCCCGACGAAATCGGCGCCAGCCGACGTCCATTCCGCCGTCGAACAGGATCACGATCAGCGCGACGACGCCGATCCGCTCCGCGCTCCGGATCGAGAGGTGGTCGGAGACTCCGGGAAAGAGGTCGGAGATGACCGCGGCCGCGATCAGGAAGAGCGCGGGGTTCGGGATCGGGAAGCGGTCGCTCAGCTTGATGACGAGTAGCGCAAGCGCGAATGCCAGCGCCACGACGAGTACGACGGTCCCGAAGGACAGAATCTCGTCCACGATCTGACTGTATTAGAGGACTCGGCGCGACCCGGCTAGTGGCCGTGGCCGTTGCCGTGCGCCGGAGCCGACGACGAGGGCGGCTCCGGATGAGCAGGTGCCGCCGGCTGGTTCGCGGCCGGCGGTGGAGGCGTGTCGGGCTTGGTCGGATGCTCGGGATGCTCGGGATGCTCGGGATGCTCGGGATGCTCCGGGTTCCGTGCAGCCGCGGGCGTGGGCTGGCCCTGTGTGGTGGGCGACGGATTCTTGGTCGGCGCGGGAGGCGGCGGCGGCGTCGCGGTGCCCCCTACGGGAGGCGCAGGCGGTTGCGTGGTCGGCGTGACCGGCGGCGCGGGATGGATGGCCGCGGGACGCGGAGCGCCCGGCGAGGAGGGCCCGGCTCGGCCCGGCCGGCCCGGGCTCACCCGAGCCGCAACCGACGTCCTACTCGACGCGGCCGCGGCGTTCGGCGAGACGGCGACGATCGCGGCGCTCCGCCGGGGCTTGGGCGCAAGCACTGGACCCGCGGTCCGAAGCGGCTGGGCGAGCGTGACGTTGGCAGGGTGGGCACGGAGCCCCCACAGGGACGAGAAGGTGGGACCTTGTCCGGAGGCAGCCAGCCACAGGAACGCGGAAACGAGCGTCCCGGCGCCGATCAGGCCGGCGTTCAAGCCAACGGTGGTTCTCCCCATGCCTCAATGATCGTACGCGCTACTCAGGAAGGGAAGGGAGCTCGAACAGAAACAACGACCCGGCGCCCGGCGTCGAGTCGAGCCAGAGGCGGCCGCCCATCCGATTCACGAGCTCACGGCAGATGTACAGACCGAGGCCGGTTCCGCCCACGCCGCTCGCCATCTGGACATCGCTTCGGTAGAACTTCTCGAAGATCCGTTCGCGCTCGTCCTCGGCGATTCCCGGCCCGTCGTCGGAGACGCTGAAGACGACGGAGCGCTCGCCGCGCTCGACCGCAACGCGCACGGGGCCCCGGCGCGCGTACTTGACCGCGTTGTCGATGAGGTTCTCGAGCACCTGCCGGGTGCGCGTCGGGTCGGCGACGCAATGGGCTACCTCCGCCTCCTCGAGCTGGACCCGAGTGGTCGAATGCCGCTCGCGCGCCTCTTCGACCACCGCTCGAGCAAGCGCCGCTGCGTCGAAGCGCTCGTGCACGAGGAGCAGCCGATCCGATTCGAGGCCGCTCGCGACCAGGACGTCCTCGACGATGCGGACGAGTTGCTCTGCCTGATCGCTGACCGTGTCGAAGAGGTGGGCGCGGACGGAGGCCGGCATGCTGTCTCCTCGCTCGCGGAGGGTGATCGCGGCGCCGTACAACCCGGTCAGCGGCGTCCGGAGCTCGTGTGAGACCGTGGCGAGGAAGTTGTTCTTGAGCTGCTCGAAGCGCTGCTCCTCGGTGACGTCGGCGAACGTGTAGACGATGCCTTCCGGGACCTCCACACCAGCGAGCGAGAGCCAGATCTCGTCCCCCCCGAGCTGCACCGGCAGCGTCTGAGGGCGGACGCTTCCCTCCTCGCCGACCGGGATCCTCTCCCAGAGTGGGGCGAGCCCCGGCAGCGCCGCAAGCGGACGTCCCCACACGCGCTCTCGGGGAAGGCCCGTGATCCGCTCGGCAGCACGGTTCCAGAAGCGGACGATTCCCGCGCCGTCAGTCAGGAACACGCCGTCGCGTACGTTGGAGAGGACCTGCAGCGCCTCTGACCGCTCGCGATGGGCGATCCGGCCCCGGACGATCAGTGGTGCCGTCGCCCACGCGATCAGCCCGACCGTCGCCAGCGTTGCGAGCGCGGCTCCGAGCGCGACCAGCCACGCCGTCCGCACGTCGTCGTCGACGACGCTCCGGGGTCTCGCGACGACAGCCTCGATGCGACTCGAGATCGGGGCCGCCGCCGCGCGGTAGAGGCGTCCGTCGAGGCGAACGTCGGCCGGTTGGGAAGGAGCCGTACCGCGGTTCGCGAGCAGAAGCCGGTCTGAGCCGCCTAGCTGGACCTCCGAGCGCAGCTCGGACAGCAACGGCTCCCGCTCGATCCCGACCACCACGGTGCCGATCGGCTTCCCGCCCAGGCTGACGACTGCCGTCCGCCGAGCGACGGGAGCTGCTTGCCTCGCCGGGACTTGGACGCCCCGCACGACAAAGGACGTGCTCGGGTGCCCGCGCGCGAGGCGGGCGAGCGCGCCCGAGTCACGCCGTTCGAGCGCACGCTGGACGGGCACCAGGCGGGCGATCGAGACAGCCTGCGCCTCGGCTCGGTCGAGGATCCGCGCGGAGACCCGACCCGCGTCCTGGACCTCGGCGGCGACGCTCGCGCTCGCGTCATGGCTTGCGCTCCGGGCCGCGTTTCGCCCCACCGCCCAGCCGGCGACGGCGGTCGGAATGAGCGCGACCAGCACTGCAAAGGCCGCCGGCCGCAATCGCGACGACCGCGCCTCGCGTTCGGCACGATTTTCGGAGGAGATCGTGACCGAGGCCGGCATGTCTCGATAGTTGCACGGGAGCTGCCGTTCGTGGGAGTCCAACGCGATTTCTGCTGACCCGCCCTTACACTTTCTTTACGCCGCCATGACTCGGCGCACAAGTGCGCGGGGAATACTTCTAGTGCCATGCGCCGGCTCGTTCTTCTTGCGGCTCTTTCCATCCTGCTCGCGCTTCCCGCAGCGCTGTCCGCGCGTCCGAATCCGAGGGGCGACGGGACGCTTTCGCTCAAAAACGGGCGCGGCGAGTTCATCTTGCAGGTGAAGGGCGCGATCATCGGTCGGATGGGGTCGGGGAAGATCACGGTCACCGACATCGACCCGTACGACGAGCAGGTGCCGGACATCCGCGGCAGGATCCATCCGCGGCCGAGGACGATCAACGACGCGACCACCGTCTATCAGGGCCAGCAGATCCGGTTCCGAGTGATGGAGGGCGCCTACAAGCTCAAGATCAACGGCGCGGGCGTCAACCTCAGCGCGGTCGGGCGCGGTTGGGTGATCCTCGACGGAGACGACCGGTTCGAGAACGTCGGCTTCTACTCCTTGAACGGAGATCCGTACGAGCCGGTCCCCTACGAGCGGACGCAGAAGCTGAAGCTCGCGCTTCCGGTCGTTCCTCCCGGCCCGCGCGTCCGGGCACGTGTCATCCTGGGCCCGTGAAGGACAGCAAGGGACAGTCGATCCTGCTCGTCGAGGACGAGGCGTCGATCGCCTCGTTCGTCTCCATGTACCTGAAGAACGCGGGCTACACGGTTCGCACGGCGGCGACCGGCGGCGACGCGCTGACCCAGATCGCCGGCGAGACCCCCGACCTCGTCGTGCTCGACCTGATGCTCCCGGACATCGACGGCGTGGAGATCTGCCGGCGGATCCGGCAGCGCTCGGACCTGCCCGTCCTGATGCTGACGGCAAGGGACGAGGACGTCGACAAGATCATCGGGCTCGAGGTCGGAGCCGACGACTACCTGACCAAGCCCTTCAACCCGCGCGAGCTCGTCGCCCGCGTGAAGTCGATCCTGCGCCGCGCCGCCCCTGAGCGAAAGCGCCCGGAGAGCCGCGAGATCCGGCACGGCGACCTCGTCGTCAACTCCGGTAGCCGTGAGGTCCACGTCGGCGACCGGGAGATCCAGCTCGCCCCGAAGGAGTTCGACCTCCTGTGGGAGCTGCTCGATCATCGCGGGCTCGTGCTGACGCGCGACCAGCTGCTCGAGCGCGTCTGGGGCTACACGTTCGCGGGCGACACGCGCACGGTGGACGTCCACGTCCGCCAGATCCGGCGCAAGCTCGAGGACGCATCGCCGATCGTCACCGTGTGGGGCGTCGGCTACAAGGTTGCTCCCGAACGGAGCGCCGTCAGTGCCTAATTTTGCGCTGGGCCTCTAGCCTTTAGGGCGACATGTTCCGCTCACTGCGCTTTCGCCTGCCGGCTCTGTTCCTGGCGGGGATCGTGCTGGCCGGGCTCACCTCGAGCCTGATCGCGGTCAAGCTGTTCCAGGACTACACGCGCGGCCGCAAGTTCGCCGAGCTGCAGCGCGAGGCCAGGGGACTCGCCCAGCTGTACGGCGATCAGGCCAACCAGGGAGTGTTCTCGTCGAAGGGGCTCGCGATTGCGACCGGAGATACGATCTTCTATTCCGGACTGCCGCTCTTCGGGCCCGAGGCCAGCCTCAAGAAGCTTCCGCGGCGCTTTATCGACTGGAACGCGATCGCGCGCGGCAAGGTGGTCAAGTTCACGTTCACCCCTCCGAATAGCCACAAGCCCTTCTACGGCGTCGCCCAGCCGGTGAACGTGGGCCACCAGACGTTCGGCGCGCTCGTGGTGGCGACGCCGAAGTCGAAGCTCACGACCGGCTGGCTGAAGCTGATCGAACGCCTCTCGCTCGCGCTGATCGGAGGTGTCGTCGTCGCCGGCGTCCTCGGCTGGTACCTGACCCGCCGGATCACGAAGCCCGTGCTCGCGCTCTCCCGGGCGGCCGACCAGCTGTCGAAGGGCCGCTACGACGTGAGTGTTCCCGAGGTCCGCGCCCGGGACGAGATCGGCGGGCTCGCCGACAGCTTCCGCCAGATGGCGGGGCGGCTCGAGGAAGCGGACGAGCTCGAACGGAACTTCCTGCTCACGGTGTCGCACGAGTTGCGGACGCCGCTGACGGCGATCCGCGGCCACCTGGAGGCGCTGCGGGAAGGCGTCGCTGCGGACCCGTCCTCGCAGATGGCTTCGCTCGCGGTGATCGGTGCGGAGACGCTCCGGCTCGAGCGGCTCGTCGGCGACATCCTCGACCTCGCCAAGCTGAACGCCCGTCGCTTCACCGTTCTCCAGGAAGAGGTGGACATGGCTCGGCTCGTCGAGAGCGCCTACAACGGCTTCACCGAGGAGGCGCGGAGGCGGGAGATCGACTACCGGCGGGAGGTGCTCGTCCATCCCGTGCTCGTCTCCGACGGCGACCGCGTGCTGCAGATCATCTCGAACCTGCTCGCGAACGCGTTCCGTTGGACGCCGGACGGGGGGCGGATCGAGCTCGCGATGAGCGGCGACAACGGGACGGTGGCGGTCGCCGTCTCGGACACGGGGCCGGGGATCGACGCGGACGCGCGCGAACGGATCTTCCGGCCGTTCTGGTCGCGCGACGGGCGCGGGACGGGGCTCGGGCTCGCGATCGCCCGCGAGCTCGCGCTGGCGCTCGGGGGCGAGATCGCGCTCGAGAGCGAGCCCGGCGAGGGCAGCTGCTTCCGGCTGCTGCTCCCGGTCGAGCGGTCCTAGGGGCCGGACGCGGCGCGGCGCTGCTCGATGCTGTAGACGGTCGCGCCCGACGGCTCCGCCAGAGCGGCGAGCTTCTCCTCGACCGCCTTCCAGCCGGCCGAGATCAGCTCCACCAGCAGCGCCAGATCGTCGATGCGCGCGTTCCGCTCGGCCAGCATGTCGCCCTCGAGCCGCTCGAGGCGGCGGATCGTCTGCGCCGCGAGGCCGCGGACTTCGGCGAGCTGGCGGGCGACCGGGGCCGCTTCTGCGCGGACACCCTCTCGCACGGCCTCCGGGATTGCAGCCGTTGCCTCGGCCAACGCCTCCACGCCGACGCGAGCCCGCTCGAGCGCGGCGTCGGACTCTCCGGCTCCCGCCCGTCGCTGCAAAGCTTCGGCGATCCTCGTCCTTGCTCTTTCCAGAGCACCCTCGTCCATCGCGCCGAGAGTAGCGTTGACACCGGACGATGAAGGCTTCCGAGCTGGACTACGAGCTGCCTATCACGGGGGAAACCAGGTTTCCCCCGTGTACCCCCTTCTTAGGCGCTACGCATGCTCGCGCCGCGCAGGTCGGCGCGAGCACGGATAAGGAAGAAGCATGAAAGCCTTCGAGCTGGACTACGAGCTGCCGCCCGAGCTGATCGCGCAGCACCCCGCTGAAAGGCGGGACGAGTCCCGGCTGCTCGTTTACGACCGCCGCGCCGGGGACGTCCGCCACCGGCGCTTCTTCGAGCTGCCGGAGGAGCTCGGGAACGAGCTCGTCGTCGTCAACGACACGCGCGTCGTGCCGGCGCGCCTGCGGCTGCAACGCGAGACCGGGGGAGAGGCCGAGGTGCTGCTCGTCGAGCAGCTCGGGGACGGCGTGTGGGAGGGCCTGGCCCGCCCCTCGCGCCGGTTGCGCGCAGGGCAGCACCTGGGCCCGGTCGAGCTGCTGGAGCCGCTCGGAGAGGGGCGCTGGCGGCTCCGCCTCACGGGCGAGCCGGACGGCGAGATGCCGCTCCCTCCTTACATCACGGAGCGGTTGGAGGAGCCGGATCGCTACCAGACCGTCTTCGCGCGAGAGGCGGGCTCAGCGGCGGCGCCGACGGCAGGGCTGCACTTCACTCCGGAGTTGCTCGAGCGCCTCCACGTCGAGCGCGTGACCCTCCACGTCGGTCTCGACACGTTCCGGCCCATCACGGAGGACGAGCTCGGCGAGCACCGGCTCCACGGCGAGCGCTACGAGGTGAGCCCGCAAGCGTGGGCGCGGATCGAAGCGGCCGAGCGAGTGCTCGCGGTCGGCACGACGAGCGTCCGCGTGCTCGAGTCGCTTGCCCGCGGCGCCCCTCTTGCAGGTCGCACCCAGCTGTTCGTTACGCCGGGCTTCGAGTTTCGCCGCGTCGACGCCCTGCTGACGAACTTCCACCTGCCGCGCTCGACGCTGCTCGCTCTGGTGATGGCGTTCGCGGGGGTGGCGGAGATGCGCCGCCTCTACCGGCTCGCGATCGAAGAGCGGTACCGCTTCTACTCGTTCGGCGATGCGATGCTGATCCTGTGAGCTTCGAGCTCACCGCCACCGACGGCGCGGCGCGGGCCGGCGTCCTCCACACGGCGCACGGGGACGTCCCCACACCCGCATTCATTCCGGTCGGGACGAAGGCGACCGTCAAGACCGTCGACCCGGACGAGCTGCGCGCGCTCGGCGCCCGGATTGTCCTCGGCAACACGTACCACCTCCACTTCCGCCCCGGCCACGAGCTGATCGCCGAGCTGGGCGGCCTCCACCGCTTCATGGGCTGGGACGGGCCGATCCTGACCGACTCGGGAGGCTTCCAGGTCTTCTCCCTCCGCGACACGCTCCTCGCCGTCGACGACGGCGGCGTCACCTTCCGCTCGGTCTACGACGGGAGCCCGGCCCGCTTCACTCCCGATCTGGCGGCCGCGATCCAGGCCGCGCTCGGCTCGGACGTCGCGATGTGCCTCGACATCTGCCTGCCTGCGGACGTTTCCCGCGCCGAGCTGGCGGAGGCCGTCCGCCGCACGACCCTGTGGGCGGGCCGCCAGAAGCGGGCGCCGAGAGCGCCCGGGCAGCTCCTGTTCGGGATCTCGCAGGGAGCCGCCGACACCGAGCTGCGCCGCCGCTCGATCGAGGAGATCGCCGGGATCGGCTTCGACGGCCACGCGCTCGGCGGGCTCTCGGTGGGCGAGTCGCGCGAGCAGATGCTCGACGCCGTCGCCTGGGCCGCCCCGCTCCTCCCGAGAGACCGGCCCCGCTACTTCATGGGCATCGGCGACCCGGAGGGGATCCTGGAGGTGATCGAGCGCGGCGTCGACATGTTCGACTGCGTCCTCCCGACCCGCACCGCCCGCACCGGCTCGGCCCTGACGTGGGAGGGCAGGCTCAACCTCCGGAACGCCCGTTTCGCCCGCGATCCGCGGCCGCTGGACGCCGATTGCGGCTGCCCCGCCTGTACCCGTTTCTCACGTGCATACCTGCGCCACCTGGTCAATCAGGAGGAACTTCTCGGCCTGCGGCTCCTGAGCCTGCATAATTTGCGGTTCTTGCTCGACCTGACCGCACACGCGCGCGCGGCGATCGAGCGCGGAGAGCTCGGCGCGTTCAAAGCCCGGGCGCTCGAGCGCCTCGCCGCCGCCAAGGAAGGGGATTCTTGCCCGCACTGATCATCATCGTCCTGCTGCTGGTGCTGATGTGGGTGCTGCTGATCCGGCCGCAGCGACGGCGGCAGAGCGAGCAGGAGCAGCTGCTTTCGAACCTCCAGATCGGCGACGAGGTCGTGACCGCGGGCGGTCTCTATGGGCGGATCGAGGACGTTCGCGACGCCGAGGTGGTGGTCGAGATTGCTCCGGGGACGAGCGTCCGCATCGCCAAGCGCGCCGTGGCCGGGATCATCACCGAAGAGGAAGAGGACGAAGAGCTCGAGGAGGCGGAGGAGCCCGAGGAGGCGGAGGAGCCCGAGGAGGAGCCCGAGCTCGAGGCCGCAGCGGAGCCCGAAGAGGAGGGCGAAGAGCCCGAGCTCGAGGCCTCCGAGGCCAAGCAGCGCGGCTAAGCTGGCCGACGTGTCCGAGCGGCGCCGCTACCTGTTCATCACCGGCCTGCTGGCGGTCGCGCTGGTCGTGGTCGGGCTGCTCGCGATCCCGGGATCGCCGATCCAGCGCAAGCCGACGCTCGGCCTCGATCTCCAGGGCGGGCTCGAGGTCGTGCTCCAGGCGGTGCCGCCCGAGAACAAGCCGGGCTACAAGATTCAGAAGTCCGACATCGACCGCTCGGTCACGATCATGCGCAACCGGATCGACAAGCTCGGCGTCTCCGAGCCCGAGATCCGCAAGCAGGGCAAGGACCAGATCGTGATCCAACTCGCGGGCGTCCACGATCCCCGCCAAGCCGCCGAGCTCATCGGGAAGACGGCGCAGCTCCAGATGTACGACCTCCAGGGCGACATCGCCGACCCGACGAAGACGGTGCAGGGCCAGCCCAATCCGAAGCCGAGCCTGTTCGCACTGCTCGCTCCGGTCCAGTCGCAGGTCAACGGCAAATCGACGCACTGGTACCTGTTCGACAAGAAGAAGAAGCTCGTCGCAGGGCCGGCGACCTCTCGCGAAAAGCTGCTCAATGCGCGCAAGGTCATTCCGCTCCTGAAGAAGAACCAGCCCCCGAAGGGCTTCAAGATCTTCGCCGTCCCCTTCAACAGGATCGTGATCACCTGCGGCACCGACACGGTCGTCTGCCCCGGCACGGGGACGCCGACGCAGACCTACTACTACCTGTTCAAGTTCGAGCCGGAGAACAAGGAGCAGCCGATCCCGGAGATGACCGGGGAGGACCTGAAGCTGTCGGGCACGAAGGCCGACTTCGACCAAAACAATCAGCCGGTCGTACTCATGTCCTTCACCGGCAAGGGCGGCGACCTCTTCCAGAAGATCACGGCGCAGGAGGCGCAACGAGGCAAGGCTGCCTGGATTCAGGCCGGCAGCCCGAGCGACGCGCAGCCTTACTTCCAGAGCTTCGCGATCGTGCTCGACAACGAGATCAAGTCCTTCCCGACGATCGACTTCCAGCAGTACCCGAACGGGATCGGCGGTAGCGGCGGGGCCCAAATCACCGGCCTCAACGGGATCGGCGAGGCAAAGCGGCTCGCGCTCGTCCTGCAGACGGGCGCGCTGCCGGTGAAGTTCCAAACCAAGGCCAGGACCGAGGTCTCGGCGACGCTCGGAAAGGACTCGCTCGCCCAGGCGAAGACGGCGGCGATCATCGGCCTGCTCGTCGTCGCCCTCTTCCTGCTCCTCTTCTACCGCTTCCTCGGCCTGGTCGCGGTGATCGGGCTCGCGATCTACGCGTCCTTCATGTACGCGGCGATCCTCCTCTTCCACGTCACGCTGACGCTGCCCGGGTTCGCGGGGTTGATCCTCACGATCGGAGTCGCGGCGGACGCGAACGTGGTCATCTTCGAACGCATCAAGGAAGAAGTGCGGTCCGGGAAGTCCGTCAAGCACGCGATCGCCACCGGCTACTCGAAGGGCTTCCACACGATCATCGACGCGAACGTCGTGACGGCGATCACGGCCCTGGTCCTGTTCGCGGTCGCGACCGCGCAGGTCAAGGGCTTCGCGCTGATGCTGCTGATCGGGACGGTGGTCTCGCTGGTCACCGCCGTCGCCGCGACGCGCGCGCTGCTCGGCCTGCTCGCCGGCTTCCGCTGGTTCGACAACCCGCAATTCATGGGCGCCGCCGCCGCCCAGCGGGCGAAGTGGCTCGAGATCGACTTCATGCGCAAGCGTTACCTCTGGTTGGCGATCTCCGGCGCCTTCATCCTGGTCGGCGCGGTCTCGCTCGGGGTCAAGGGGCTGAACCTGGGGATCGACTTCAAGGGCGGGACGCAGATCACGTTCGTGACTCCGAAGCCGGTCTCCCTCTCCGAGGTGCGTACGCAGGCCGGGAACATCGGGCAGAAGACCGCGGTCGTCCAGGGACAGGGGCCCTTGACCGGGAGCGATTCCTACAAGAAGTTCCAGGTGCGGACGCGCTCTCTTACGAATCAAAAGCAGACGAAGTTCAAGAACGAGCTGCAGACGAAGTTCAACGCCTCGATCCGCTCGGTTGCGAGCGTCTCCTCCAGCTTCGGGCGCCAGATCGCGCGCTCCGCGATCCTCGCGATCATCGTCTCGTTGCTCCTGATCGTCTTCTACATCTCGATCCGGTTCCAGTTCAAGTTCGCGTTACCGGTGATCGCCGCGCTCATCCACGACATCGCGATCACCGTGGGCGTCTACTCGCTGACGGGGCGGGAGGTGACGACGGCGACCGTGGCCGCGGTGTTAACCGTCCTCGGGTACTCGATCTACGACACGATCATCATCTTCGACCGTATCCGGGAGAACATCCCGCTGATGCGGCGCGCGTCGTTCGCGACGATCGCCAACGTGTCGCTGTGGGAGACGATCCGCCGTTCCCTGGCGACGAGCTTCATCACGCTGCTGCCGGTCGGCGCGCTCTTCGCCTTCGGCGGCGCGACGCTGAAGGACTTCGCGTTCGCGCTCCTGATCGGAATCGCGTCGGGCGCCTACTCGTCGATCTTCATCGCCGCTCCGCTGCTGACGATGTGGAAGGAGCGAGAGCCTGAGTACGCGCGCCGCCGTGAGAGCGCCGCGGTCGGCAAGACGGTCGGAATGGTCGGCCCCGGTGCCGAGGCGACCGAGGACGGATACGAGCCGCCGCCCGAGGCGGTCGAAGAGCCGGAGCCCGAGCTCGTCCCGACCGCTCCGACGGCGGATCGGGCGAAGGCGGAGGAGAGGCGCCAGCGACGTCAGCAGCGCCGCCGCACGCGGCCGCATGGACGAGCGCGATAGCCGCTCCGCGGTCGAGCAGCTCGCGCTGGCGCTGTTCGGCGCCGTCGTCCTGACGGGAGAGCGAGCCGATCGCCTGGCGGACGAGCTGGCCTCGCTCGGCGGGATCCGTAAGGACGAGGCCCGGGCCAAGATCGAGGAGCTCGCAGGCCGCTGGCGCGGCGACGCCGTCAGGTTGCGCGAGCGCGCGGGCGGCAGCGTCGAGAAGCTCGCGCGCGATCTCGGGCTCGTCTCGCGCGGCGAGTTCGAGGAGCTGGAACTGCGCCTCGCGCAGCTCGAGCACCGGTTGCGGCTGCTCGAGGACAAGCCCCGACTCGTCGAAAACTGACAGGGTTTTCGCCGGTTAGGTACAACAAGGCGGGCATGGCTGAGGCTCAGCCGTCCACCACGCGCAACATCGGCCGGATCTCGGAGATCGCGCAGGTCGCGGTCCGGCACGGCTTCGGGTACTTCCTCGAGACCCACCGGCTGACGGATCTCCTTCCGTGGCGGCCGAAGAAGCCCTTCGAGGGAACGCCGTCCCAGCGCGGCCAGCACCTGCGCGAGATGCTCGACGAGCTCGGCCCGACCTTCGTCAAGTTCGGGCAGCTGCTCTCGATGCGGCCCGACATCGTCCCACCGGACATCATCGTCGAGCTGCGTGCGCTGCAGGACGACGTGCGCCCGTTCCCGTTCGAGCAGGTGGAGGAGACGATCCAGCGGGAGCTCGACCAGCCGACCGAGCGGCTCTTCCTTGAGTTCTCGGAGGAGCCGATCGCGGCCGCCTCGATCGGCCAGGTGCACGAGGCCGTTCTGCCGAACGGGCACAAGGTCGCCGTCAAGGTCCAGCGGCCCGACGCGCCGAGGCAGATCGAGGCTGACCTCGCGCTCCTCTACCAGGCCGCGCGGATCGCGAAGGAACGCGTGCGGGCGCTCGACTTCATCGACGCGCGCGGGCTCGTGGACGAGTTCGCCCGCTCGATCCGCCAGGAGCTCGACTACCGGAACGAGGGCCGGAACGCGGAGACATTCCGCCGCCACTTCGCCGGCCATCCGCACGTCCGGGTCCCCAAGGTCTACTGGACGTACACGCGCTCGCAGGTGCTGACGCTCGAGTATCTGGAGGGGACGCAGCTGGCGGACGTCGACCCGCTCGAGTACTCGCTCGAAGAGCGCCGCCGGCTCGCCTACCTGATGACCGAGGCCTGGATGACGATGATCTTCCGCCACGGGTTCTTCCACGGGGACCCGCATCCGGCCAACATCCTCGTGCTCGAGCAGCGTGACCACATCGGGCTCGTCGACTTCGGCCTCGCGGGGAACCTGACCGACGAGGACATGTCGAAGCTGACGCGGCTGTTCGTCGACGCGGCGAACGAGAACGTCGACGCGCTGCCGCGGCGACTGCGCGACCTCGGCGTCCGCTACCCGAGGGAACGCGAGGAGGAGTTCGCAGCCGAGCTGCGCGAGCTCTTCTACCGCTACTACGGCGCGAGCCTGTCCGAGATCGACCCGATCCAGGTGATCCGGGACGCGTTCACCCTCATCTACACGATGAACCTGCATCTGCCGACGCGCTTCGTGATGCTGGACAAGGCGATCGCGACGCTCGGCTCGGTCGGCGTCGAGCTGTACCCGGACTTCAACGTCTTCGAGGTCGCGAAGCCGTACGCGCGCAGCCTGATGCTCGGCCGCTACACGCCGCAGCGGATCATGACGCGGGCGCGCAAGGAGGGGTGGCAGCTGGCGCAGATCGTCTACGACTTCCCTTATCAGGTGCACGACTTCCTCGACGAGATCCGCGACGGTCAGATCGAGGTCGGTTTCGTGCACAAGGGCCTGGACGAGTTCATGCACAAGATCGACGTCGCCTTCAACCGGCTCGTGATGGGGCTGGTCGTGGTCGGCGGGCTGATCGGCTCGAGCCTGATCGGAATCTTCGCCAAGGCGGGGCCTCACCTGCTGGGCGTGAACGTTCTGTCTCTGGTCGGCTTCGCGCTTTCCGGCGTGCTCGGGCTCTGGCTACTCTGGGGCGTCGTCCGCTCCGGCCGTCTCTAGGGGAAGGGGTAAACATGGCTCTCGTCTCGATGCGCCAGCTCCTCGACGAGGCCGCCGGCGGCGGCTACGGGGTCGGCGCCTTCAACGTCAACAACATGGAGCAGGTCCAGGCCCTGATGGAGGCCGCGGACGAGACGCGGTCGCCCGTGATCGTCCAGGCTTCGCGCGGCGCGCGCACCTACACGAACGACCGCTTCCTCATCCACCTGATGCAGGCCGCCGTCGAGGTCTACCCGGACGTGCCGGTTGCTCTGCACCAGGACCACGGGGACTCGCCCGAGACGTGCTTCTCGGCGATCGAGCAGGGCTTCACCAGCGTGATGATGGACGGCTCGCTGCTTGCAGACGGGAAGACGCCGTCCGACTTCGACTACAACGTGGCGGTCACGCGCCAGGTCGTCGAGCATGCGCACGCCGTCGGCGTCACCGTCGAAGGCGAGCTCGGGACGCTCGGCGGCATCGAGGACGGCCACGGCTCCGGGGAGGTTCACCTCACCGACCCCGAGCAGGCGGTGGACTTCGTCCGCCTGACGGGGATCGACGCGCTCGCGGTCGCGATCGGGACGAGTCACGGCGCCTACAAGTTCTCCAAGCCTCCGACCGGAGACGTGCTGGCGATGAACCTGATCCAGGAGATCCACGAGCGGCTGCCGGACACGCACCTGGTCATGCACGGCTCCTCGTCCGTCCCAAAGGAGCTCGTGGACACGATCAACGCCTACGGCGGCGAGATCCGCCCGACGTGGGGCGTCCCCGTCGAGGAGATCCAGCTCGGGATTCGGCACGGCGTGCGCAAGATCAACGTCGACACCGACGCGCGCCTCGCGATGACCGGGGCGGTCCGGAAAGCGCTGGCCGGGGACGCCGGCGAGTTCGATCCGCGCTCCTACCTGAAGCCGGCGCGGGAGGCAATGAAGGCCGTCTACGTCGAGCGGATGACCCAGTTCGGGCAGGCGGGACACGCGGGCGACTACGAGCCGAAGACGCTCGAGGAGATGCGGCAGTTCTACGCGGCGGATTCAGGCCGAGGTCGGATCGGGACGCGGCTAGAGCTCAGGTAGTCGGATGCGCAAGATCCTGACTAGGAGCGGGCTCACACTCCGACTGTTCCCTTGGGTCCTGGTGAGGCTGATTTCGCTTGCTACGATGGTCGAACACTTTAGGGATGTTGAGGGTTCGCGTTTTCTGGAAGGAAGAACCAGTTCGCGACCGTGGGGGCGAGGATGATCTCGCGAGGTGATCTGGAGGGGACGATCTGGAGGGGAGAATGACAAAGTCCCGGATCGTATTTTTGTTCGTATGCGTCGTCGTACTGGTCGCTCCAACGGCGAAGGCGGACGGTGGCGCGCCTCTAGCCGCGACGTACGCGCCGCCTTTTAGACCGCTGATCCCTCCTTGCGATGGGCTTAATGAGCCTCACGCGTATGCGACTTCGATCGACCAGACTAGGCACGTGTATGCGAACGTAGCCACCGAAACCCCATTCAGTACCTCCTCCTCTGACTATTACGAGGCGTATCTGCGGCTTAGTGACAACAGCGGGAATTACATCCAAATCCACGTCAAACGGACCCCTACTGACCAGGGCGTCATGAAGGTTATTGGCCGTTCTCACGATAGCTCGGGGACTTTCGACAGCACGGCCGACAACTTTACGACCGCTCCGAATCTCGAGCTGCGCTACAATTCCGTCAGCGGAGCCTGGGAGGCGTACGACGGGAGTCGCGTGTTGAAGTCACAGTTTCTCAGTGTGGTGGGATCGAAGACCCGCGAATTCGGAGTGACGGTTTATCCGAACACCACCTATTGTCCTTCGGTCTCGGCGACGTTCACGAGCACCGACCCAGCCGCGTCCGGCCTGACGTATGCCGACGACGGTAACTACCATGTCACTCAGCTGAGTTCTACGAGCCTGAGGGTTACCGGGCCGAGCAGCTAGCTCCGCTTGGGGGGATCAAGATGACGAAGAAGCGTTCATTTAACTCACGAAAGTCGCTGGTGATCGCCCTCGGAGCGATTGTCGCGCTCGCAACTGCCGGTCCAGTCTCCGCCAGATGGGCCCCCGATGGCGACCTGCTTCCATCCGCATCCTCTTCCTCATCTGGCGTCTCAGCCCCAAACCCGATCAAAGGCACGTTCTACCCGAATGCCGTCGGGAGGATGGTGCTTCAGTTTTCCGCACTCGAGGGTTCCCCCGTGGCCGGCAATACGTTCGTTGGCGTACGGGCCTCGTGGGTCGGGTCGTGGGTCGGCGAGTACGGTGGCGGCTTCGACCCGAAGATCCATTTCTGTACCGCCTCAGTATCACCGCGCGCCGGGGGCCCACCACAGCCGCTCGGATTCGGCGACGCGGGCCATTGGTGGTTTTATCCGGAATCGCCGCAGTGGTCGTGGCAGATTCCTGCCGGGACGGCCGGTGCCACGCTGTCCGTTGAGTGTGCGCCGATGGTTGACGAGCTCGTGCCCGTCACTTATCGCGGCAATGCATTTCTCTCGTCGTTCCTCTCGTGGGTTTGTGCCAGCTGGATGACGGACGGGTGGTGTCTGGACGAGCCTGCGTTTCGAGCCAGCTGGACGATTGCGGCAATTTAGAGCGATGCATGGCGTCTCCGCGCCAGAGCATTTCTAAGCCACGCCGCTTACAAGGTCGGCTCCGCACACGGCTAGTCGGGCGCACGGGCTGTCGATCTTCCGTCACGAACTCGCCTCAAAGGACATCTAGGCAGGCAGCGCTGGCGTCGGTAGCGTCGCCTCCATGACCAACGCACTCGCACTCGTCCTCGCCGAGCCCGAGCCGGAGACGCGCGGCTACCTGGAGCGCCACCTCTCCAACGACGGCTTCGAGGTGCTCGGAACCGGGCGCGGGGGAGAGGTGCTCGAGCTCGCCGAGCGGGTCCGGCCGGATCTCGTTCTCGTCGACTCGGCGCTGCCGGACTCCTCCGGCCTCGACGTCTGCCGCCGCATCCGCGAGGGAGAGCCGGGCCGGTCCTGGGACCGCCAGGTCCCCGTGATCGTGCTCGGCGACCTCGCCGCCGACGCGGTCGACCGCGTCCGCGCCTTCGAGCGCGGTTGCGACGACTATGTCCCGCGGCCGTTCTTCTACGAGGAGCTGCTGGCGCGGATCCGCGCCGTCCTGCGGCGCTCCTCGCCGCCCGCGGCCGACCGGCTCGAGGCCGGGGAGCTCGTCGTCGATCGGCGCACGCGCCGTGTCACCGTCGGCGAAGAGTCCGTGTCGCTGGCCGGGCGCGAGTACGAGCTGCTCGTCCGGCTGGCGTCCGAGCCGGCGCGCGTGTTCACCAAGGAGGAGCTGCTCCGGGACGTCTGGGGCTTCCGTTCTATCGGCCGGACGAGGACGATCGACTCCCACGCCTCGCGCCTGCGCCGAAAGCTCAACTCCGCCAACGGCGGCGGTGACTACGTCGTCAACGTATGGGGGGTGGGCTACAAGCTCGTCGACGCGTAGAAAAGGCCCTGCCACTGTGATATGACCGCATGGCTTCGAGGTCACGTCCAGAGAAAGGGGAGTTTCGATGAAGTATTTCGTCGTACTGATCGCGGCCGGTCTGCTTGCGGGAGCGATCTACGCCGTTGCCGCTCCGGCCGGCGAGCAGGCTGTCACGCCCAAGCAGTTCGCGGCGCTGTCGAAGAAGGTCACGAACCTTCAGAAGGAGCTGAGGGCCGTCGAGAACTGCGCTCTCGTCCAGGCCATCCCGATCGCCCAGTTCGGAAAGTCGGACGGAAGTGAGGGATACCTCTACGGCGAGGCAGACGGCACGACGATCGACGCAACGACCGCCCTCGACGTCAGCGCGGCGTCGTCGGCGCAGGCTTGGGCCCTGGTCACGAACAGCGACTGCGCGACCATCATCAACAGCGGGAAGAAGCGCCCGGTCGCCACGTTCCACGTCCACTTCGGCAAGTAGTCGACTTCGGCCGGCCGTCCCCGAAGGGGCGGCCGGCCTCTCCTACACGAGCGCGCCTTCGAGCCGGAGCAGGGTCTCCTTGCGCTCGAGCCCTCCGGCGTAGCCGACGAGGCTGCCGGTCGACCCGACGACCCGATGGCACGGGAGGACGATCGGGATCGGGTTCCGGTTCATGACCATCCCGACCGTGCGGGCGGCGCGGGGCCGGCCGGCCTCGCCGGCGAGCGTTCCGTAGGTCGTCAGCGTCCCGTACGGGACGCGCGCGAGCGCTTCGAGCACTCGCCGGTTGAAGGACGTCAGGCGCTCGACGTCGGTCTCGAGGTCGAAGCTCGTCCGGTTGCCCTCGAAGTACTCGTCCAGCTGGCGCTTGACCGGATCGACCGGCTTGGGCGATCGCAGGACGCGCGCTCCGAACGAGCGGCTGAGCGATTCGAGCTCGCGTTCGGGGTCGGGGTCGAACGAGATGCGGCAAAGGCCGCGCTCCGAGGCCGCGACCAGCAGCGGGCCGATCGGGGAGTCGGTGACGTCGTAGGCGACGTCCAGCAGCCCTTCTGCGGCGGCGGCGTCGCGGAAGCGGGCGTCGAGTTGGGGGGAAACGGTCATCGGATTTCGATCCTCCTTTTGCGCAGGCGCCGGACTCCGGCGGAGGCGGCCTGGCGGGCTGCCTGCTCGCTCGATCCGAGCGCCGCGCCGATGTCGGCGTAGGACAGGTCGTAGCCGTAGCGCAAGACGACCGCGGCGCGTTCGGTGGCCGGAAGCTCGTCCGCGAGGTGCTCGAGCTCGGCATATTCCGGTCGCGTGTCCGGGACGGCTTCGGGCGCGGGCGGGGTGGTGGGCGGACGCCGGCGGTGCTCGTCCGCGGCCACCCGCGCGGCGATCGTGTACAGCCACGCCCGCAGATGGCGCCCGTGCCGGAGCTTGGGATAGCCGCGGAGCGCGCGCAGGAACGTCTCCTGGAACGCGTCCTCCGCACGCTCGCGCCCGAGCCGCCGGACGAGGAAGCCGTAGAGCTCGTCGCGGTGCTCCAGATAGAGGGACTCGAACGGCGGGATGCGCACGACTCTCATCATCCGTTGAAACGGACGAGCGTGCCCAGATGTGAGACTGCGGCATGCGGGTCGCGGTCGTCGGGCACGTGGAATGGGTCGATTTCGTCCGCGTCGAGCGGCTTCCGTCCGCCGGCGACATCACTCACGCGCAAGAGGCCTGGGCGGAGCCCGCCGGTGGCGGGGCGGTCTCCGCTTGTGTGCTGGCCGCGCTCGCCGGCGAGTGCTCGTTCCTGACGGCGCTCGGCGACGACGAGCTCGGCCGCCGCTCGCAGGACGAGCTTGCGCGGCTCGGCGTTCGGGTCGAGGCGGCCTTCCGCCCGGAGCCGCAGCGCCGCGCGGTCACGTTCGTCGACGCGACGGGCGAGCGGACGATCACGCTGCTCAGCCACAAGCTGGTCCCGCGGCGGGACGACGACCTGCCCTGGGAGGAGCTCGCGGACGGGGACGCGGTCTACTTCACGGGTGGCGACGCGGAGGCGCTGCGGGCCGCGCGGACGGCGCGGGTGCTGGTTGCGACCGCGCGCGAGCTGCCCACGCTCCTCGAGGCCGCGGTCGAGCTCGACGCGCTCGTGCACAGCGCCGGCGATCCCGGCGAGCGCTACGCGCCGGGCAGCCTCGATCCACCTCCGCGCCTGGTGGTGTCGACCGCAGGCGCCGCCGGCGGTGTGTTCAGCGAGTCGGGGGGAGACGAGCACGAGTACGCGGTTGCCGCAATCCCGGGCCCGATCCTGGATGCGTACGGCTCCGGCGACTCGTTCGCCGCGGGGCTTACCTACGCGCTCGGCAAAGGCTTGCGCGCCGCCGACGCACTCGAGCTCGCAGCCCGCTGCGGGGCGCTCGCGCTGACGCGGCGAGGCGCCTACGGCGGTTCCCTCAGTCCCTGACGCGCCTCCTGCTCGGTGGCGCGTTCGTGTTGCGCCGTGGAGGAAAATGGGCTACAGTGGCGCAAAGTGGAGGACAGTGGATGGCGCAAGACGATGCTTCTAGGAGAATTCGAGCACACGGTCGACGACAAGGGGCGGATCACGCTTCCGTCCCGTTTCCGCGAGGTCTTCAAGGGCGGAATCGTCCTGACGCGGGGGATGGACCAGTGCTTGTACGCCTATACCCGCGAAGAGTGGACGGACCTCGTCCAGTCGCAGCTCGCGTCGTTGAACCCGCTGAGCCCCGACAGCCGGAGGATTCAAAGGTTCTTCTTTTCCGGCGCGTCGGAGACCGAGCTGGACAAGCAGGGCAGAGTGACGCTGCCGCCCGCGCTCGCGCGGCACGCGCGGCTCAAGCGCGACGTCGTCGTGGCGGGAGTCAACGACCACCTAGAGATCTGGGACCGCTCCACCTGGCGGGCGCAGCTGAAAGAGATCGAGGGGAGTGCTGAGGATGTTGCCGAACGCCTCGCAGCCGCGCGTCACTGATCATCTTCCCGTCCTCGCCGCCGAGGTCCGGGAGCTGCTCGCCGTCCGGCCGGGCGAGACCGTCGTCGACTGCACGTTCGGCGCGGGTGGCCACGCCGAGGTGCTGGCCGAGGACCTGGGCGGTCGAGGAAAGCTGATCGCGGTCGATCTCGATCCAGCCGTTCGCCCGCACTTCGAGCGCTTCCGGCGGCGGGCAGGAGTGCAGGCGCGCCTGCTGCGCGGCAACTTCGCCGTCGTCCTGAAGCAGCTCGCCGACAACGGCGTCAGCGCGGACGCGATCCTGCTCGATCTCGGAGTCTCGAGCATGCAGCTCGACCGTCCCGAACGGGGTTTCTCCTACGCTTCCGACGCACCGCTCGACATGCGGATGGATCCTTCCGTCGAGCGCTCGGCGCGCGAGCTGGTCAACGAGGCCGACGAGCGCGAGCTCGCGACGATCTTCCGCCGCTATGGCGAGGAACGCTATGCAACCCAGATCGCACGGGCGATCGGGCGCGAGCGCAGCAAGCACCCGATTGCGCGCACCGGCGAGCTCGTGGACGTCATCAAGGGCGCGATTCCCACTCCCGCCCGCTTCGGCGCGGGCCACCCCGCCAGGCGTGTCTTCCAGGCGCTGCGGATCGCCGTCAACGACGAGCTGGAGGCGCTCGAGTCGGCGCTGCCGGATGCGGTGCGGATGCTGCGGCCCGGCGGCCGGCTCGCGGTGATCAGCTTCCACTCGCTCGAGGACCGGATCGTGAAGCGGTTCCTTCGCGACCAGGCCCGCGGCTGTATCTGTCCACCCGACTTCCCGATCTGCACCTGCGGCCATGAGCCGGTCGTCCGGGAGCTGACGAGACGTCCGGTCCGCCCGGGGCCGCGCGAGCTGGCGGCGAATCCACGCGCGGCCTCGGCCAGGCTCCGGGCGGCGGTGAAGGTCTGATGGCCGCGTCGACGGCTGCCGCGTCGGTCGAGACCGCCGCTCCTGCGGTACCGGCGCGCTCGAGGCCGGTACGGAGGGCGCGTCCGCGCTCCCGCGTCACCGGCGGCGTGCTCTGGATCGTGATCGTGGCCGTGCTCCTGGCGGGAGTCGTCGCGCTGAACGTGGCCGTTCTCCGCCTGAACGTGAAGTACGACAAGCTCGGCCGGACGAAGGTCAGCCTGATCGCGCAGAACTCGGCGCTCTCGTCGCAGCTGTCGAGCGCGGCGGCAACCGAGCGGATCCAGTTGCTCGCGCGGACACAGCTCGGCCTCGTGCCGGCGCGGTCGGACACGACCAGATACATCACGCTCGACCGCTGAGGCACCATGGGCGCGCGGCTCCCCAACCGGCGCATTCGTCTGCTCCTCCTTTTCTTCACGCTCGTGTTCGCGATCACGCTGGCGCGGGCGATGTGGCTGCAGGGCGTTCGCGCCCAGTCGCTGGGCAGGCTCGCGGCGGGCCAGCACCGTGAGGCCGTCAAGATCCCGCCCCACCGCGGGACGATCTTCGACCGCACCGGCGTGCAGCTGGCGATCGGCGAGCAGGCGACGACGGTCTACGCCAACCCGCGGCAGGTCACGAGGCCGCAGGCGGTCGCCGTCGCCGCTGGGCACGCGTTCGGGCTCGATCCCGACAAGCTCTACCACGAGATCACCGATCGCTCGAAGGGGTTCGTGTACGTCGCCCGTCAGGCCGACCCGGTGGCGGCCGCGCGGCTTGCACACCGCAAGTTCGCGGGGCTCGGGTTCTATCCCGAGGAGCGCCGGGCGTATCCGCACGCGCGCGAGGGGGCGTCCGTGGTCGGCTACGCGGGCGTCGACAATCGCGGACTGGCTGGGATCGAGCTCCAGCTCGACCACGAGCTCGCCGGGCGGGCGGGGGAGCAGACGATCGTGAAGGACCCGTTCGGCCGGGCGATCGACATCGTCGGCTCGACGCCCGAGCGCGACGGGAGCGACGTCCATCTGACACTCGACCAGAGGATTCAGGCCACCACGGAGACCGCGTTGCAGAAGGCGATCAAGACCTGGCACGCAAGAGACGCGACAGCGATCGTGATGGATCCCCGCGACGGGTCGATCCTTGCGATGGCGAACGCTCCCGGCTTCGACGCCAACCGCTACCCGACCGCGCCCGAGCAGGTCCAGCGCAACCGGACGGTCACGGACACGTACGAGCCGGGCTCCACCTTCAAGCTCGTCACGGTCGCCGGAGTCCTGGCCGAGGGTCTCGTCTCTCCGTGGACGAGGTTCACCCTCCCGTATCAGATACACGTCTCGGACCGGTGGATCCACGACGCCGAGCCGAGGGGGACGGTCACGTACTCGGTCGCGCAGATCCTGTCCCACTCCTCGAACGTCGGGGCGATCACGCTGGCCCAGATCCTGACCCGGCAGGCCAAGGGAGTCGCGTACTGGATCTCCCGCTTCGGCTTCGGCCACAAGACGGGGATCGATTTTCCCGGCGAGAGCGCCGGGATCGTGGTCCCGCCCGACGAGTGGTCGGGCTCGACGATCGGCAACGTCCCGATCGGGCACGGGGTCGCGGTCACGCCCGTCCAGATGGCCTCGGCGTACGCGGCGATCGCGAACCACGGGTTGTGGGTGCAGCCTCATCTCGTCGACCGGATCGGGGCCACGCGGCCGAGCGTCGAGCGCCGCCGGATCGTGTCGAAGCGGATCGCCGCCGAGTTGACGCAGATGCTGAGGGACGTGGTGATCGAAGGCACCGGGACGCTGGCCGAGATTCCCGGTTACCAGGTCGCCGGCAAGACCGGCACGGCGGCCAAGCCGATTCCGGGGGGCGGCGGATATTCCAGCTCGAAGTACATCGCGTCGTTCGTCGGCTTCGTCCCGGCGAGCAAGCCGCGGCTCGTGATCCTCGTCACCGTGGACGAGCCGCGCGGTGCGATCTACGGCGGGATGGTCGCGGCGCCGGTGTTCCAGGAAATCGCCAAGTTCGACCTCCAGTACCTGGAAGTGCCGCCGGACGCGCCGAAGACGGCCGTCCACTAGGTAGACGCGCCCGCACGCGGGAAACAGTTCCCCGGGGCGGTAACGCGCCCTACCCCCTTGATGCTACTCGGGAAATCGTCACAGATGGGAAACGGAAACGTGGCGGAAGTGTGACTCCTGCATGCTCTACTTGTTGTAATCGGCGCAACACTCGGCAGCACAGTCCAGATTGGGAGCCGCGAGTCGGCTATGCATCTGCGGTCCTCCTCGCAAAGCTCTTCGATAGGCTAAGCAGATGGCGTCGGAAGACTCACTGCGGGACAGCGTTCGCCGTATGTCTAGACATGAACGCCTGAGCTTTCTGGTGACTGCCGTCCGTGACTTCATCGAGGACCATCGCGATACCGCGGTTCAAGAAGTCGTTTCAGCCCTTGTAGAGTCGCATCTGGCCGCACCCCACTCGGGTGCCACTCCCCTTGAGGATCACGAGAGCCCTGGAGAGGCTGGCATCGGCATGGGACGTCCCTTGGAAACTGGGATCGTGCGGCCTGATATCGGAGAGCCACTGATCACCGGACCCATTGAGGAATAGGCCATCGCCCTAAGTGTTTACCCAATAGGAACTCCCGGCCAGTTCAATAGCTATTGGTACGTCGTCAACGACATCGGTTCGTTCATCATCGGAAATGGCCTAGGCCTGAACCTGTCGGGACTTGGGCCCGGCTACGCAGGCCCCGGGTACATCGTCAAGCATACGACGCCGGGAATGGTTGATGTAGCCGATGACCTCAAGTACGCCCCGTGGGCCGTATACGCAAACAGAGTCGATGGCGGCACAGAGCCGCTCGGTGTCGACGACGGCAACGGTGGCGACTCAGGTGGCCTGGGCATGTTTGGCGCACACGTTCTCAGGCTCTACGACATTGGAGGGGTTCAGCATGATCCTGGCGGGCTCTACTCAGTCTCGAGCAAACGACTGCGGTTCGGCTATCCATGGAGCGCCTCGGGCAGTCCGGCCCCATGGAAAGCAGAGATGGCAGGTGTAATCGGGGTCGGAGACCACTACTCATATGCGAGTGACGGCACGTGGCGGCTCGGACTCTCTGTGCAGTTTGGCGATCGGGGTGGGAACCTGTTCAAAGTCTGGTATGACTACGTCTTCTTCACGTGGGGCGTGTGTACGTACATCATGCTTCTCGCGAATCCGAGCGGCCCGGGGATCATCTATATCAAGGAACCCAAAGTGGTCGCCACCTTCAGGAACTGGAACTGGTTCAGCGTTCTCAGAGGATCGGACCTTTTGAACCTCTCCGGGCCACACGCCTGGTCACCCAGTGGGAGCCTTGGAACCTGTCTGCAGTACACGTACACTCCTGAGGCGGGAGACAACACCCTCCTTCGGGCTGCCCTCGGGAATCCGGACCGCGGTCTCATCAAGATCCAACCAGCCGGCGCGGGAAATAAGTACCTACGTGCCTACGGCTCGAACATGAGTTGGTCGAGTACAGGCTACGAAGCCTGGGCTAATGCCGCGAACAGCAGACGACTGCCGGACGCTGGCTACTGGGCAGGTCGCGTTCTCGGCGGTGATTGGCCCGAGCGGACCCCGTATGCAATCGTCCCGGACGCCATAAGCTCGCGCGATCTCACCCGAGTCAAAGGATGGGAGATTGCACATTGGATTGGGCGCGAGAATCTCACCGTCTCATTTCACGCGTGGCGTGGCGGCAGTGGCGTGCCCGCCTGGATCGATTGGTTCGCGAGGCTCGACGGCGGCGATACGTATACGCTCAACCTTTGCTATTCGGGCTAAGGAACGCAGATCTTCGCGCGGTGCGCGGGCCAGCGCGGCGCGCCCGGAGGATTCTTGGGCCAACTTCGCCAGTGGCCTGGTGAGCATGATCGCTTCGGATAGGACGGGTACCAGTGGTGCCCTGCATCAGGTGTCCAAAACGTCTGCGTGAATGGAGGCGGTAACTCGACGTCGTGGCCGCTGAATAACCCGTAGACCGTAACCGACCCTTCTCGGAGCGACCAGTGGCGCAGCCGGATGATGTTGACCAGGCAGCATCCGTAATCAGAAGTCTCGTACTTGCTCGGAATCGCGATGTTGGCCACAAAGATCGGCCGCCAGTGTTTGCCGCCGTCGTCGGTGGCACACACCGCAGCCACAAAAGGGTATTGCCGGGGGACGCAGCGGCGCGGATTCTCCGACTGCTTGTCGACCGCCCATCCGTGCCGATGCCCCGTTCCGACCCACAAGGCCGCGTTCAAACTCCCGCTGAACACGCTTGCCACCGCAAGCGAAAGCATGACGATCCTGACGCGCCGTGCCATGTTCGGGTCCATGGTAGCTGCTGTTTTGACGACGTATGCCCGCGTTGTGGCCGACGCAACGCGGAGGAGATAACCGATGGCCGGACCCATATGAGCAGCATTCGGACAGACCGGGCGTGGATTCGAGAGCTGTCCGGTTAGGTTCAACTCCGGATTCAGCGGGTCAGACGATCAGCCGGTATCGGCCGTGGGCGACGTGCTCGATGACTGGGCGACGACGGTGGATCCTTCTGGCCAAGTAGCTCTTCACAGAGGATCGCGAGACTGCTTCACCGAGCAGAGTCTCCACAGCCGCATGGATCTCCATCATCGGGAGCTCGCAGCCCGCCTCTCTAAGTACTTGAATGACCGCATCGGAGGCGAACGTGAAGCGACACCTCGAGGACGGCGTCCCTGCCACACGTCGAGTCGGAGGCCGCCCACTTTCCCAGTTTTGGCTGCTGAGGCGGCAAAGTTGATCCGTCAAGGTCTGGTGTGAAAGGGCCTGGATCAGGTCGGGAACGGCAGGTTGCCTCTGTAGACTCGGGCTGCGATGAACCTCAAGGGTCTCATCGCCGCCCTCGCACCGTCTGACGTCCTCCACCGGGCTGCGGTGCAGGTACGCGACCTCGCCTACGACGCTCGCGCCGTCACCCCCGGCGCCCTCTTCTTCTGCGTGCCCGGCGCGCGCGCCGACGGCCACGACTTCGCTCCCGAGGCAGTCGAACGGGGCGCGGTCGCCCTCGTCGTCGAGCGGCCGCTCCGGCTCTCCGTGCCGCAGCTCGTCGTTGCGGACGCGCGCGCGGCGATGGCGGTCGCGGCGGACGAGTTCTTCGGCCGCCCCACAGAGCAGCTCGTCGTCGCCGGAGTGACCGGGACGAACGGCAAGACCACGACGGCCTTCCTGCTGCACGCCGTCCTCGAGACCGCGGGTCTGCGGCCGGGCCTGATCGGCACGATCGAGAGTCGCGTCGGAGGCGAGCGGCGCCCGGCAGTCCGCACGACGCCGGAGGCGGTCGACCTCCAGCGTACGTTCCGGGAGATGCTCGACCGCGGCGACCGCAGCTGCGCGATCGAGGCGACCTCGCACGGCTCGGAGCTTCGCCGGCTCGACCGCGTCCGCTTCGACGCGCTCGTGTTCACGAACCTGACGCTGGATCACCTCGACTTCCACGGAACGCTCGAGCGCTACTTCGACGCCAAGCGGCGGCTGTTCGTCGAGCCGGAGCCCCCACCCGCCGCCGTGAACGTCGGAGACCCGTTCGGCCGCCGGCTCGCCGAAGAGCTGCGCGCCCTGGGCCGCGCACCGCTCAGCTTCGGGCTGACCGAGGATGCGGAGCTACGGCCGGAGCAGCTCGAGCTCGGCCCCGAGGGCGCTCGCTTCGCCGCCGGCGGCCTCGAGCTGCAAACGAGGCTGCGCGGGAGGTTCAACGTCGAGAACGTGCTCGGGACGGTCGCGGCCGGCCGCCTGCTCGGGCTTCCCGACGAGGCGATCGTCCAGGGCGTCGCTGCTGTCGACGGCGTGCCCGGCCGGTTCGAGGCGGTGGACGAGGGACAGCCCTTCGCCGTCCTGGTCGACTACGCGCACACTCCGGACTCGCTCGAGAACGTCCTTCGTGCCGCCCGCGAGCTCACGACGGGCCGGATTGTGTGCGTCTTCGGCTGCGGCGGCGACCGCGACCGTGGCAAGCGGCCGGTGATGGGCAGGATCGCGGCCGAGGCAGCCGACGTCGCGATCGTCACCTCGGACAATCCGCGCAGCGAGGAGCCGATCGCGATCATCGACGAGATCGTCGCCGGGGCCGGCCCGGGTGTCGAGGTCGAGCCGGACCGCCGCGCGGCGATCGAGCGCGCCGTCGAGGCCGCCGAGCCGGGCGACGTCGTCGTGGTCGCGGGCAAGGGCCACGAGCAGGGACAGGAGTTCCGCGACCGAAAGATTCCCTTTGACGACCGAGAGGTGGCGCGCGAGGCGCTTCGACGCCTGCGAGTGAAGGCTGAGACGTGATTCCCCTGCAGATGAGAGAGATCGCGCGGCTGTGCCCCGGCCGCCTCGATGCCGATCCGTCGGCCGACCACGTCACCGGGGTCAAGATCGACTCGCGGAAGGTCACCCGCGGCGACCTGTTCGTCGCGGTCGGCCGCGGCGGCGACTTCTGCGCCGACGCGCTCGCGCGGGGAGCCGCGGCGACGCTCGTCCCCGACGATGCCCTGGCGGCGCTCGCCGCGCTCGGCGCAGCCGTGCGGGAGCGCTCCGACGCCCGCGTCGTCGCGATCACGGGCTCGTACGGGAAGACGACGACGAAGGACATCCTGGCGGCGATCGCCGGCGCCCAGCGGCGGACGGTCGCCGCGGAGCGGAGCTTCAACAACGAGCTGGGGGTGCCGCTCACGCTCTGCCGGCTCGAGCACGACACCGAGGTCTGCATCGTCGAGCTGGCGATGCGCGGCTTCGGCCAGATCGCCGACCTGGCGGATCTGACCAAGCCGGAGATCGGGGTCGTCGTCGCGGTCGGCCCGGTCCATCTGGAGAAGGTCGGGACGCTCGAGGGCGTCATCCGGGCCAAGGGCGAGCTGATCGCCGCGCTGCCGTTGGGCGGCACGGCGATCGTCCCGGCGGCGTTCGCCGTCGAACGGGACGACCTGGAAGTCGTCCGCGTCGGGGAGGACGTCCGCGTCGAGTCGTTCGAGCCGCCGCTCCTGCGGACGACGCTCGGCGAGATCGAGGTCAGCTTCACGGCGCGACATCTCGCCGCGAACGCGCTCTGCGCGCTCGCGGCGGCCCGCGCCCTCGGCCTCGACCTCCCGGACCGGCTCGAGGTCGAGTTCGTCGGCTGGCGCAACCAGGAGGTCGAGCTCCCGGGCGGCGGTCTCCTCATCAACGACGCCTGGAACGCGAACCCGATCTCGATGCGGGCCGCGCTCGAGCATCTGCGCGAGCGGGCGAATGGCCGGCGGACGGTTGCAGTGCTGGGCGAGATGGCCGAGCTCGGCGACTACTCCGACGCCGGGCACGAGGAGGTCGCCGCCGCCGCGCGCGAGACCGAGGTCGACGTGCTCGTGGCGGTCGGCCCGAGGGCGAAGGCCTACGGCGGGCTCTGGGTCGCGACGCGCGACGAGGCTCTGACGGTCGTCCGCGACCAGCTGAGGCCCGGCGACTGCGTGCTGATCAAGGGAGCGCGTGCGCTCGAGCTCGAGTCCGTCGCCGATGCCCTGGCCCTGGTGAACGCGTAGCCACGAACGATGGTTCGAGTCCTCCTCGCCGCCATCATCGCCATGATCATCTCGATCCTGCTCGGGCCGCGGTTCATCGCCTTCCTGCGCCGCAACGAGTTCGGCCAGCAGATCCGGGAGGAGGGTCCCGAGCACCACGTCGTCAAGCAGGGGACGCCGGTGATGGGCGGTCTCCTGATCATGATCGCCGCCTCGACGGCCTTCCTCACGCTCAGCAAGTACACGCTCCCAGCGCTGACCGTCTTCGGCGTCACGCTCGCCTGCGCCGGCATCGGCTTCATCGACGACTTCATCAAGCTCACCCACCGGCGCTCGCTCGGCCTCTCCGGGCGCTGGAAGCTCCTCCTCCTCGCCGCGATCACGGTCGGGATCGGCTTCGCCGTCCACGACGAGCACTTCAAGACCTCCGTCTACATCCCGATCCTGAACGTCCGTCCGAACCTCTGGTGGTTCTGGTACCTCTTGATCTTCCTCGTCGTCGCCGGGGCCGCGAACGGCGTCAACCTGACGGACGGGATCGACGGCCTCGCGGCGGGCACCGGGATCATCGCGCTCGTCTCGTTCACGGCCATCAACGTGCTCACGTACATCCGAACCGGGAGCGGAGATCCCAGGTCGCTCGACCTGGCGATCCTCGGCGGCGCGCTCGTCGGCGCGTCGATCGGGTTCCTGTGGTTCAACGCGTTCCCGGCCGAGGTCTTCATGGGAGACACCGGGTCGATGGCGATCGGAGGCGCGCTGGGCGCGTTCGCCGTCTTCTCCAAGGTCGAGGTGCTCCTGCTCGTCGTCGGGGGCATCTTCCTGATCGAGGCGCTCTCGGTCATCCTGCAGGTGTTCACGTTCAAGTTCTGGGGCAAGCGTGTGTTCCTGATGGCCCCGATCCACCACCACTTCGAGATGAAGGCGTGGTCCGAGACGAAGATCATGGTCCGCTTCTGGATCGTCGCCGCCATCCTTGGAGCGGCCGCCTTCGGGATCTACTATCAGTACTACTTGGACTTCCATCCGTAGGGCGCTCGTCGTCGGCCTGGGGGAGTCGGGACAGGCCGCGGCTCTCGCCCTGGCAGCGCGCGGAATCGAGGTCCGGGCGGCCGACCGCTCGGCCGATCTCGAGGGCGGCAGGCTTGCCGGGTCCGGTGTCGAAGTCCTGCTCGGCACCGAGGAGGACGAGCTGCTGCAGGAGGTCGACGTTGTGGTGAAGAGCCCGGGCGTTCCCGGCGGAGCGCCGCCCGTTGCGGGTGCGCGCTCGCTGGGGATCCCCGTCTGGAGCGAGATCGAGCTCGGCTACCGCCTGCTTCCGGGCAACCCGATCATCGGAGTGACGGGCACGAAGGGGAAGACCACGACGGTCCGGCTGCTCGGGGCGATCTTCTCCGCCGCCGGCCAAGAGGCAGCGCTGGCCGGGAACGAGCACCGTCCGCTGAGCGAGGTCGCGGGGGACGTCGACCCGAGTACCTGGATCGTGTGCGAGCTGTCGAGCTTCCAGCTCGAGGACGTGCACACCCTCGCCTGCGACGTCGCGGTCCTGCTCAACCTCGAGCCGGATCATCTCGACCGGCATCCGAGCTTCGACGCTTACCGCGACGCCAAGCTGCGGATCTTCGAGCGCGCCGGTGTGAGGATCGTGCCGCGCGGAATCGACCTCGACGGGATCGAGTTCGGCGCCGACGATCCGCTCCCGGCCGAGCCGCTCATCCCCGGCGCGCACAACCGTGAAAACGCCGCGGCGGCGACGGCCGCGGCGCGCGCCGCCGGCATCCCCGACGACCCCATCGCCGAGGCGCTCGAGACCTTCCCAGGTGTCGCCCATCGGCTCGAGCCGGTGGCCGAGATCGACGGCGTTCACTACGTCAACGACTCGAAGGCGACGAACACCGCCGCCGCGAGGCGCGCGATCGCAGCCTACGAGGAGCCGCTGCACGTCATCCTCGGCGGGTCCCGCAAGGGCGAGCGCTTCGACGAGCTCGCGCGGGCTCTCCGGGGCCGGGGACGGGCCTACCTGATCGGCGAGACCGCCGGGGAGATCGGCGCCGCGCTCGAGCAGGTGGACGTCCCGTACGAGTCGAGCGGCGACCTCGAGACCGCCGTTCGGGCCGCCGCCGCTGCGGCGGTGCCCGGCGAGATCGTCCTCCTCTCGCCGGCGTGCGCGAGCTACGACCAGTTCCGAAACTTTGAGCAGCGCGGCGACACATTCCGTCGCCTCGTAGAGGCGCTCCGGTGAAACGCGGCCAGCTCGACTCCCACCTCCTGATCCTGATCACGCTGGCTCTCGTCGCCTTCGGGCTCGTGATGGTCTACAGCGCGACCTCGGCCCCGGCCGCGATCGAGCACGGCGATCCGAGCTCCTATCTGAAGCGGCAGGGCATCTACGCCGTAATCGGTCTCGTGCTGATGGCCGTCTTCTCCCGGATCGACTACCGGAAGCTGAAGAAGCTGGCGCCCCTGCTCGTGCTGGGGAGCCTCGGCCTCTGCATCGCCGTTCTCGTCCTCGGCAGCGTCGTCAACGGCGCGCGCCGGTGGATCTCCTTCGGCCCGATCGTGTTCCAGCCTTCCGAGCTCGCGAAGATCGCGCTCGCCGTCTGGGCTGCCTGGTTCCTCAGCCGCCGCGGGGCGCCACAGAGCCTGCGCCAGCTCGCGCGGCCGATCGGCCTCTTGGTCGGGATCTTCTGCGTCCTGCTGCTGGCAGAGCCGGACCTGGGAACCGCGATCGCCCTCGTGCTGATGCTGGCCGGCATGCTCGCCGTGGCGGGGACTCCGATTCGCACCCTGCTCGCCGGAGGGACGATCGTGACCTTCCTCGGGGTCGCCGCCGCGTGGTTCGAGCCGTACCGGCGCGCGCGGATCTTCAGCTTCCTCAATCCCTGGCACGACTCGCAGGGCGCCGGATTCCAGACCGTCCAGGCGATGATCGGGCTCGGCTCCGGCGGCTTCTTCGGAGCCGGCCTCGGGCAGGGCGTGCAGAAGATCTTCTACCTCCCCGAAGCGCACACGGACATGATCTTCGCCGTCATCGGCGAGGAGCTCGGCCTCCTCGGCTCGATGGCCGTGATCGCCGCCTACGCCTCCTTCGCCTATGTCGGGCTCGGGATCGCGCTGCGGTGCCGCGACCCGTTCGGCAAGACCCTCGCCGCAGGCCTCGTGACGCTGATCTGCGCGCAGGCGGCCGTCAACCTGGCCGCCGTCCTCGGACTCGCTCCGCTGACCGGAATCCCGCTCCCGTTCGTCTCCTACGGGGGCTCGAATCTCGTGGTCGCGCTCGCGTCCGTCGGCATCCTCCTTAACATCGGCTTCAACCGTGGAGCAGAAAGAGAAGCTCGCGTGCCTGATCGCAGCCGGGGGGACGGCCGGCCACGTGCAGCCGTCGCTGGCGGTGGGCGAAGCGCTGCGGGAACGCGGCGTGAGCGTGACCTTCGCCGGGTCGCCCGATCGCGTCGAAGCGCGGCTGGCGCCTGAGGCCGGCTTCGACTTCGACGCCTTCAGCATCTCGGGCTTCCCCAGGCGGCCCGGCGTGCGGCTGCTCGGCTCGCTCGTGCAGGCAGGTCGCGCCCCCGTCGCCTGCGGCCGGATCATCGCCCGGCGCAAGCCCGACATCGTCCTCGGCGGAGGCGGGTACGTGTCGGGGCCGATGGTGTACTCCGCCTGGCTCCATCGCGTCCCCTCTGCGCTGATGGAGGCGGACGCGCACCTCGGGCTGGCGAACCGACTGGCCGCGCCGTTCGCGCGCCGGGTCTTCCTCGCCTATCCGCTCGAGGGGCGGGGCGGCGCCAAGTACCGCGTCGTCGGCCGGCCGGTCAGGCGCGCGGAGGCGGTGAGCGCCGAGGAGGGGCGCCGCCGGTTCGGCCTGCCCGACCGGGGCCCCGTGCTGCTCGTGTTCGGCGGCTCCCAGGGCGCTCAGGCACTGAACGACGCCGTCGTGGAGGCCTTCGGTGCGGCCGGTCCCGCGGTCCTCCACCTCTGTGGCGAGCGCTACGAGGACGAACTGCGGCGCCGGGTCTCCCGCAGCGACTACGTGCTCCTTCCCTGGACGGATGACTTCTCGGCCGCGCTTGCCGCCTGCGATCTCGTCGTCGCGCGCGCCGGCGGCTCGGTCTGGGAGGTCGCGGCGGCCGGGAAGCCGGCCGTCCTCGTCCCCTCACCGAACGTGACCGCCGACCACCAGACCAAGAACGCCCGCTACTTCGAGCGCGGCGGCGGGGCCGTCGTCGTCCCCGAGCTCGAGCTCGGGCGCATGCCAGAGCTGGTGCGATCGCTGCTGGGAGACGGACGGCGGCGCGAGCAGATGGCGAGCGCGATGCGCTCGCTCGCGCGCCCCGACGCGGCCGCCGTGATCGCGGAGGAGCTGATCGCACTTGCCCGCGCTTGACGGCCGGCGGATCTTCTTCGTCGGGATCGGCGGGGCGGGGATGAGCGCGTATGCGGTGCTGGCGCGCGCGTGGGGGGCCGAGGCGGCCGGCTGGGACCGCAAGGAGACCCCGTACCTCGAGCACGTTCGCGCCGCCGGCATCGCCGTTTCGATCTCGGACGAGCCGGAGCCTCCCGAGGGCTGGGAGGTTGTGGTCTCGAGCGCCTACTCCTTTCCCGGCAAGCCACGGGCCGAGCTCCTCGCGGAGCTCGTCTCGCTCCGGCGCTCCGTCGTCGTCACCGGCGCGCACGGGAAGACGACGACCGCGGGGATGATCGCCTTCTGCCTCGAGCGGCTCGGCCGCGATCCGGCGTTCCTGATCGGCGGGGAGATCCCTCAGCTGGGAGGCAACGCGGGGACGGGCAAAGGATGGCTCGTCGTCGAGGGCGACGAGTCCGACCGCAGCGTCGCCGAGCTCCGGCCCGAGATCGCCGTCGTCACGAACGTCGAGCTCGATCACCACGCGACGTTCGCCTCGCAGGCGGAGCTGGAGGAGCTGCTGGAAGGCTGGCTGGCCTCCGTGCCTCAGATGGTTCGTGGCTGGGAGCTGGCGCCGGCCGAGCTCGAGCTCGCGGTCCCCGGCGAGCACAACCGCATGAATGCCGCCTGCGCCCTGGCCGCGCTGGAGCTCTGCGGCGTCCCGCGGGACGAGGCGGCGCCTGTCCTTGCCGAGTTCACGGGGGCGGGGCGCCGCTTTAACCGGGTCG